>ENA-OREN01000726-OREN01000726.1-marine-metagenome-genome-assembly--contig:-NODE-726-length-44412-cov-5.713477_pt1 | contig 44412 bp, 42 predicted proteins | sample MGYA00248624_ERZ508555 | MGnify/ENA primary metagenome ERZ508555 (study PRJEB26222, sample SAMN06267773) | marine metagenome | isolation source: Saanich Inlet, British Columbia, Canada | place... | reverse complement strand
AGATGAGAGAAAATCGCATCTATACGGTGCGTAGCAGTACTCGATCTGCTGCTGCACTGGAGTTTTGAAAACGGCTCTTAAGCAGTACAATACACAGAATCACAGTAGAGACCATCTAAGATATGAGGCTCAAATGATGGTTGAGATGATTCAGCCTCTACTGGTTGAGTTGGGATATATGCACCAAACCCGATGGCAACATATATTTGATATCCTGCAAGAGCTGGGTTTTATACCATCGCAAGTAAATCTGGACCGATTGATCTATCAGCCAAAAAAAGTTGATCAACACCCACCTGTAAGGCTATCCCAGGCTGAGAAAGCGTGGATTAGTCAACACTCGGAGATCCGGGTTGGTGTTGACCCGGAGTGGATGCCGATAGAATACATTGACAATAATGGCAAGCATAATGGGATTTCTGCAGACTTGGTTCAAATGCTTAATAAGAAGCTGAACCTCAAGATGCGGGTGGTCCCCAATCTTAGCTGGACAGAGGTCATGGAGCAGACAAAAGCACAGCAGATTGATATTCTTCCGGCAGTGGCATCCACGGAAGAGCGGCGTAAATTTCTCAATTTTAGTACGCCCTATATGCATGTTCGCTGGGCAATTGTAAGTTTAAGAGACCATTCTGCGATCCCCGGCCTCATCGCACTGCAGGAAATACCTACAGCAGTTACAAATGGGTATGCCAGCCATAATCGCTTGACCCATGAGTGGAAGAATATTCCTTTACTGCCAAAGGCGACAGTTTTAGAGACGCTACAAGCAGTGCTTGATGGTGAGGCAGAGGCAGCCATTATTGATCTGGATACCGCTACACCTCTGATCCATGCCTACAATATGACTCAACTTAAGATTGATGCCAATGTATTTGAGAAAATGGATGCTCTCTCATTTGCGGTACGCAAGGATTGGACTGAACTCCTTTCTATCCTCAATAAAGGGTTGGAGACCATTGGAACCGATGAGGTCCAGCGCATCCAGCTTAAATGGATGGCAGTACCCGTGCAGATAGGGATGCAACGTAGTGAGGTGATTGCACTGATCATCAAAATTGTAGCGGGTTTAGTGGTTGTGGTTATTATATTTCTTGCCTGGAACCGTCGACTGGCTCATGAAGTTAAGGCTAGAAAAGTGAGTGAAGAGCAAATGATGGTCGCGAAAGAAGAGGCTGAAACTGCACAGGCAGAAGCCATTACCGCGAACTCAGCAAAAGATGAATTTCTTGCATCCATGAGTCATGAGTTGCGCACACCATTGACTTCAATTATCGGAAATAGTGAATACTTGAAGGAGAGGGAGAGAGAACAGGAGTTGCAGGAAGTGATCGGGGATATTGAGGCAGCAGGGCGGTCGCAACTTGCCTTGGTCAATGATCTCCTGGACATGTCGAAGATTCAGTCAGGCAAGTTCTCCATTGACGAAGTGCCTTATGATATCTCTGTGCTGCTCAGAGATATTGAACATATGATCTCAATTCGTGCACATGAAGCGGATTTAAAGGTGGTTGTAGAGCAGAAGAATGTAGAAAAGTATCAGTTGATAGGGGATGGTCAGAGAATTGGACAAATACTCATAAATCTTATCAGTAATGCCATTAAGTTTACTGCAACAGGAAGTGTCGAACTTACAACATGGGTCGATGCCGGAAAGATTATTTTTCAGGTGAAAGATAGCGGTATTGGAATGTCAGCTCAGCAGCAAGAACAGCTATTTCAGAAGTTTCAACAGGCGGATGGATCAATCTCAAAACGTTTTGGAGGGACTGGGCTAGGACTCTACATATCGCTCAACCTGGCTGAAATGATGGGGGGTACGATTGATGTCACTAGTCAGGAGGGTGTGGGGTCAATTTTTAAAATTATCCTGCCCTATCGTCCAAGTAAAACCCGAGTGACTGATCTTGTAGAAAAAGCCAAGACTGAGAGTATGTTAGATGAAAAACTTACAGGCCATATCCTTATTGCTGAAGATACCCCCGAGCTACAGATATTGGAGCGGCGTATTCTTGAAAAAATGGGGCTTACAGTAACAGCAGTAGCTAATGGGCAAGAGGCGGTTGATGCCGCAATGGGACAAAAATTTGATCTTATATTAATGGATATGCAGATGCCGGTGATGGATGGGATCGAAGCCACCAGAACGTTACGAGAAGGCGGCAACCAAACGCATGTGATTGCATTGACCGCAAATGTAATGAAAAAGCATCGGGATCTGTTTGAAGAGGCGGGGTGTGATGACTTTCTGTCTAAACCTATTGACAGGAGTGAGCTTAGACAGATGCTTAAACAATACCTGAACCAAGAGCATTATGAGTAGTTTCATAAGCTCTGTTTTCGTATTGCAGCGAAAAATTTTGGGGGATATTTATTATGAGTGCGGATTTTAGTCACTGGCGTATCTTGTCTGTTGATGATGAGTCTTCGATCCTTGAAACGATGGAGATGACCTTTTCTGGGAACATTGTTACTGAAGAGATCGATAACTTACTTCAAAATATCGGTGCTACAACGGCTACTGAATCAGCTATAAGTGCTTGCCGCCTAAATCTGGCTTCGAGTGGTAAAGAAGCCTATAAAATGGTTGCTGAAGCGCTTGATGAGGGTGACCCCTATGCGGTCATTCTGATGGATATGCGAATGCCGCCTGGTTGGGATGGGCTTACTGCCGCTGAAAAGATCATAGAGATTGATCCAGCGGTAAAGATTATCTTTGTCAGTGCATACAGTGACTACAGACTCAACGATATACGTAAGAGAATTGGGCTTGATTTTGAGTTTTTGAACAAACCGGTTGATTTTGGTGAGTTGAAAGAGCTGGTAAAAATGTGTGCCGAACGTTGGTCTCAGGTTCGTGAGTTGGAAGTGCTCAAAAAAGAGCGAGAGCAGGCTGCAAGACGTACGGCATTGATCTTAAAGTCCATTGCGGAAGGGATTATTGTTCTGGATCAGAGGGGTGCGATCCAAATGGTTAACCAAAAGCTGGAAGAGATGGTTGGCTGTCAAGAAGGTGATCTTACCAAACGCTCCTTCAATGAGGTTTTTCATAACAAAAATGGGAGTAAAAGGTCGTTTTTTGATGAGATCGCCCCAACCGTTGTTGATCGTTTGCAGCGTCTGCATGACTTGGATAAAGACTCTTTTCATCAATCACTCAGGAAAGCACCCATCCCCATTGTTGTAGTGAATCTGGATCAAAATCAACAAGCTTCAGTCTTTACCATTAATAATGAAATGGAAGAATTGCTGGGGTATCAAGCAGGTACGCTTCAGCAAAATGACTTTAAAAGGATGGTGTTTGATGATGATTATGAGGTTTTTATACAAATACTGCGAAAAGCAGAGCATGGCTCACTCTACAAACAAAAAACAGGGGAAATTCGATTTAAGACCTTTGATGGCGATGTATTGTCGTTGCCTCTTTGTGTGATCTCAGTCATCTGTGGTTCAGAGCGTCATCTGATTGTCATGCCAGTTGTTGCAGAGAGGATGGATCAAGTCCTGTTCAATTTGATGCCGATCAGGAATATTGAGCTGGAAGAGGAGGAGGATCGTTGGAGTTTGATCAATGTCAGAGGAGAACGGATTTCAATTCGACTCTCCGGTTCTCCACTCTACGACTATGACCAGAATAACTACCAGTTTTGTGGTGCGGTATTGGTGGTTCAGAATCTGAATGATCTATTCTCTGCAGAAAGTGAACGCAGAGTCAATCAGTCTAAGGATGAGTTCCTTGCCAGTATGAGCCATGAGCTGCGTACACCCCTAACCACTGTGATTGGAAATGGTGAGTTGATATTGGGCTCTACCAACCTTCATGAGATACATGATCTTACACAAGGGATACTGGTCTCTGGCCGACAACAACTTGCGCAGGTGAACGATATTCTCGATCTTACGCAACTTGATACTGGGCAGATTCAGATCAATAAAGCGCCATTTTGTTTGCTGGAATTGATTTCTGATGTTGAGGCGATGTTTACATCAAAAGCAATCAATAAGGATGTTCGCTTTGAGGTTCATACAAAACTGGTTCCAACACACCGGCTGGTGGGTGATAGCCAGCGTATTCGGCAGGTTTTGTTCAATGTCGTAGGGAATGCCATCAAGTTCACCGACCGAGGAAGGGTCACATTAACAACTTGGGCTACAGAGAATAGCCTCTTCTTCAAGATTGAAGATACCGGTATTGGTATCTCTCCTGATGGTCTGGATAAGCTGTTTAACCGTTTTGAACAGGCAGATGGCACGATTTCAAGGCGCTATACCGGCAACGGTTTAGGTCTATATATCTCTGAAGGACTCGTGTCACTGATGGGGGGGGAGATCGATGCCTCGAGTCAACTCGGTAAAGGGGCCCTGTTTCAGGTTCGTATTCCCTATCAACTTAGTCAACTTCCGGTTGATCAGGTACGTGCCGATCAGTTAGAACACAAAAATGTGGAATCCTTATTTGATGGACGAGTGTTGGTTGTTGAGGATACTGAGCTGCTTCAAATGCTTGTGCGGAAGATTCTTGAATCTATGGGGGTGGAGGTAAGCGTAGCCAATAATGGTTTAGAGGGGGTTGAGGCCTCTCGGGCAGAAAGTTTTGATCTTATATTCATGGATATGCAAATGCCTGTAATGGACGGAATTGAGGCTACCAAAATGATTCGTGCGGAGAAAAATGATGTGCCCATTGTTGCATTGACTGCGAATGTCATGCAGAAACACCGGGATGCCTTTTTTGGTGCAGGGTGTAATGGTTTCCTGGAAAAACCGGTCAATAGTGAGCTTCTTCAGCAGGAGATCAGTAAATTCCTAAAGTTAGGGATCAAGAAAGAGCGCTCTGATGTAAAGCTACAACAAGATCAGCCAATAGATACCATGACTGTGGGCGAAGTACCCGTTCAATTGAAGCAAGCCTATATTGGACGTATATCTTCTCAAAGAGGTGAGCTGAATGTACTTTTACAGCAGAGAGAATTGAGTGAAATTTATCGCATTGCCCACTCATTGAAGGGGAGTAGCTGTACGTTTGGCTTTCCAGAAATAGCCGACCTTGGAGGTAGGGTTTGTGAGGCAATAGATGCCCAAAAGAATGAAAAAATTACAGAATGTGTCACAGATTTAATGTATGAAATGGATCGTGTGGTAGCTATGATAGAGCAAGAAATGTGAGTGGGGTTCTTAGAGAGTTTTCTTAGCTGCAGATGTGTTCAGGAGGACTCTATTTTGGAGTCAAATAATAACTAATTAGTTGAAAAGAGAGATCGTTGAATACTCAAAAAAACGATAAATATGAGGGAGGTGCATCCTTACCATCACAGATCCGTGTGCTGGCCATTGATGATGATGCTGAAGTACTCGATCTATATAAAACTATCTTTATAGATGTTTCGCTTGGCATCTCAAATGAGATGGAGAATTTTGCATCACTGCTTGGCCTTGATGGTGACAAGGACAGGGCACCACTTCCATTCAAGGTGAATCTTGACCTCTACACAAATGGAGAGGAGGGTGTTGAAGGAATCAGACAGTCATTGGCTGAAGATAACCCTTACGCCATTATATTTCTCGATATGCGTATGCCGGGTGGGTGGGATGGCTTCAACACAGCAAAAAAGATCCGTGAGATCGATCCAACACTTCGAATTATCTTTATTTCATCCTACATGGATACCTCGATGGTTCAAATGAGAGAAGCTCTTGGACCTAACTTTGCTTATATGGCCAAGCCATTTAATAGAGAAGAGCTTATCCAGAGTACCCTGCTGTTGGGGTGTGATTGGTATCGTGAAAAGCGCTTACTGGATACGGAAAAAAACCTCCGTTCTGCTCTACAGCAGGCTCAGGAGTTTAGACGGGAACGGGATCAGTTTTTTTCTTCAGTCAGTTACGAATTACGTGCACCCTTGACGGTACTGATTGGAATGAGTGAAGTTTTATCTGAAAGCTCATTGAATGAAGATCAGAGTCATCTGCTTAAAACTATGGAAGTTGCGGCAAGAGGGCAGTTGGCGTTGATCAATGATATTTTGGATCTCTCAAAAATAGAGGCAGACAAATTCACTATTGATGAAGTTCCCTTCTCTCTTTCAAAATTGGTTGCGGAAATTGATCAGATGTTTTCGTTGCGTGCAGACCACTCAGGGCTGCATTTTGAGGTCATTCAAGATTCGATTCCAGAGTATAAGGTACTGGGTGATGCGAAGCGTGTTAGCCAGATTGTGATTAACCTCTTGGAAAATGCCCTTAAGTTTACAGAAAAGGGAGAGGTGCGACTCATAGTTTGGGTGGATGAGCTACTCCATTTTCGGGTTGAAAGTAGTGGTGGAGGGGGGGAAGTATTTGAGAGCCCATCTCAACTGCATGAAGAGTCAAATAAAGCGACTTCGCGTTATAATGGCGAGGCCCAGATTGGGGTAAATGTTACCCGCTCACTGGTTGAGCTGATGGGGGGCACCTATGAGACAGCAAGTCTAACCAGGGGAGAGACCAGTTTTCAGGTTAATCTTCCTCTTAAATTGAGTGACCTGATTGCAGATCAGTCAGGAGAAGGTGCTGATAAGAGTTCAAGTCAACGTAGATTGAAGGGATCTGTTCTGCTTGCAGAAGACTCCGCTGAGATTCAGCTAGTCGTTAAACGTATGCTGGAGGCTGTGGGAGTAACGGTCACCCTTGCAAAGAATGGCCAGGAAGCTATAGATGCGGCATTGATAAGTTCATTTGATCTGATCCTGATGGATATGGAGATGCCTTATGTGGATGGGGTTGAGGCTACGCGAAGCTTAAGAGGGTTAGGCGTCGAGACAGCTATTGTGGCGCTCACGGGTAATGTGTTACCGCAACATCGAGAAGCATTTAAGGTTGCAGGCTGTGATGGTTTTTTAGAGAAACCGATTGATCACGAGATGTTGCTGGATACCTTGAAGGAGTACCTGTCGGTTGATGAGTTGTTTGATTTTGCAGAAACTTTTGGGGATGGAAGCGAACCTACCGTGTTTGAAGACGAGCTGATGGATATATTTATTGCCAGCCTGAAGCAAAAACGTCAGAAGATTGTAGACATATTTTCAGGGGCAGACTGGAGCAAAATCAGGAAACTGGCTCATGCGATTAAAGGGAGTGCAGCAACTTTTGGTTACCCTGATTTGACTCGAGTGGGAAAAGAGATTTGTGATGCCATTGATAACGGGGATAGAGAGCCTCCAACAGATAAAGTATTTGAGCTTCTTGTTGAAATCGATAAGCTGGACTCTGTTTAAACCTAGGTTAAAGGAACTGACTCTTTAAAAATATTTTTTTGGGCATCAATACCGATCAGATATTTTGTTCCCGGATAATATTGAATTTTTTGTAACTATTATCGCCCAAGGGCGTTGCTTTGCGTCAGAGGTGAATAGTTACATGTTTTTTTTCAGAGGTTCCTCAGCCGTTAAGAGAGCTTAAGAAGCAGCATTGCTTCGATACTGGTGAATAAAACCTCTTTTTTAAGAATGTAATTAACGGACATTTCACTGCTGGTGCTCGGAGCTTCCAAGAGAATTTCTGTAGGGCCATCTACAAATTTAACGTCACGCCTACCTACGTAAGGGATGTTTTGACGAACCATCTTATACTGACTGTTGAGTTCCTGAGTGATTTGGTTGAATCTGGATTTAGACATGACAGCTAACACACCAACCAGCTTTCGATCTTTATTAAAGACAGTTTTAAGGCGCTTCAGGCCTGAAACCCCAACCGATTTTACAGGTATGGAGTACATCTTTCCTTCAGTAAAGCGGTTGACCCCAATATATGTAGCAGGAAACATCTTTTTTAGTTGGTTGGTGCTGAGCTCCCCTAGCTCCATGCCGAAGATAGTTGTACCAGCGAAAGATGAGGTACTCATTAAAGACAGCAACAAAATGGATACAAATTTTCCCATTTCTAAAATTCCCTTTTCAAATAGCAGCCATCCATGACTGAAAAATTAATTCTGTGGCAACAAATATTGAGATAGGGGTTTTTAGAGAAAGCCTACACTGCAGTTTGTTACCCATTCAAAGTTTTGACCGGTAACCCTGCTGCCATACGAAGAGAGACTTCCTAAGGCCAGTGGTTTTGCGTAACTGTCTTTCGATCAGTCTTGCCTTTACAGCTTGTGGCAATATTAGACCGAAAGAATGTTGGGTTCAATGAATGTTTTATAATATTTTATAAATAGACAAAGAGTTATGGGTGTATAAAAAGCAGCAAGCTAAAACCTGTCAGTTCAGAATCAACCAGTCTTGCCTTAATGGAGGCAAGAGGGCCATTCTGAAATGTTGATTAAATGAGCCGGATGATGACTTCGACGAGGCAGAGCGCATTCTGATGAATGCAGTGAGTATGAGTACGAAAGAGATTCAGCTACTGGATAGCGGCTGCTGCACTCTAAATACATGCGCATATTTTATGTGTGTGTGCTATGGTTGTGATAACAGGTTTTTGATGATGGTGACATGATGCAACTACAGGAAAGTTCCACAGCCGCTAGGCGTCCAACAAATCTTACCCTCGATAGTGGTTTGCTTAAAGAGGCTAAAGCGCTTGGTATCAATGTTTCCCGTTCTGCAGAGAGAGGTATTGCTCAGGCTGTTCGTGAACATAAACATCGGCTTTGGTTAAAAGAGAATTCTGAAGCGATTAAGAGCTCCAATTTATATGTTGAAAACAATGGGCTCCCATTATCGGAATTCCGGAATTTTTGATGGCTAGGTTTGAAGTATTTAAAAATGAGAGAAGTAATGGATATCTGTTAGATGTTCAATCAGACCTGTTAAGTGGTCTCAATACACGGATTGTTGTGCCATTGCTTCCTCGTTCTGAGGCGCCTGCACCGGCTCAATATTTGAACCCCGTCTTCAAAATAGAAGAAGATCAAGTGGTGATGGCAACACAATTTATGGCTGCTGTACCGATGGGGGAGTTACGGACATCCGTTGGACTGTTGGATGAGCAACAGCAAGAAATCATGGCTGCGCTCGATATGCTCTTTCTTGGGTTTTGAAAATGATTAAGTATGATTAAATCCTGAAACAGTGGATCTATCGTAGTCATTCGTTTGCGGTGTAAAAAAGGAGTTTCAGCAGCAGTTGTAACTCCTTTTTTCTTTTGGGATGCCCTGTTGTAGCTCTCTTATTGGCCTGTGACTAAAGGGCTAGAGTTAAAGGTCTACTACTCGACACCGGCTCATGGAGATGATGTGGTCAGTGCTCCGCTGGAGCAGGTAACAGAGGCGGCAGTTTGCCAATGATTCGGATAATAACCTGCTTCCTGTAGGTGAGTAAGTGTACGGAGAAAGACATCTATCACTATAAAGCCACTATCTTTTTATAGTGGTTGGTGGGATAAGTGGTGGGAAAAACTAAAAATCCCAAGCAGAATTTTTTAGATTCAATTGCTCGTTCTTGGTTAATGGCGGAGAGCGAGGGATTCGAACCCTCGATACGTTTCCGTATACACACTTTCCAGGCGTGCGCCTTCGACCACTCGGCCAGCTCTCCATTTGAAGGCGATATAGGATATACGTCCCTCTGCTAGAGCGCAAGGATTTACGCCTAGGTCGTCGTGTACCTGTATCAAGGCAGGGCGCTGTATTGAACGGGGTCTGGTAGGTGGAGGGTTGAAGTGGGGAACGCAATCTCTGCATCGCACTGATCGATGATCTCTATTATCTGTAGCAGAACATCCTGCTTTACCTCATGAAATCGTACCCAGTTGGTGGTTTTGGTGAAGGTGTAGATAAAGAAATCGAGTGAAGAGGGGGCGAAGGCGTTGAAGTTGACGATCAGAGTTTGACGGTTATCGATCTCGGGGTGTGAGACCAGCATGGCCCGTACCCGGTTGATGATGGTCTCCATTTTATCGGCATCACAATAGCGGATGCCGATGGTCTCTTTGATGCGGCGGTGAGACATCCTCTGTGGGTTCTCTACGCTGATATTGGAAAAGGTTGCGTTAGGAATGTAGAGCGGGCGTTTATCAAAGGTACGCACCTTGGTGAGTCGCCAGCCGACCTCCTCTACAGTCCCTTCAATATTTTGGTCTGGTGAGCGGATCCAGTCTCCTGGTGAGAAGGGACGGTCAAGGTGAATCATGAGTCCGCCAAACAGGTTGGCGAGCAGGTCTTTGGCAGCAAAACCAACCACCACACCACTCAAACCACCAAAAGCAAGTACACCGGAGATGCTGTAACCAAGCGTCTGTAGCATGACCAGTGCAGAGGTGATGAGAATGGAGCTGCGCAGCAGGCGGTTGATGGAGTCAACCATTGACTCATCAATTGTTCCTCTCTTGCGCTTACGCCCCTCAATATAGGCGCGTTGTCCCTGCTTGGAGAGACGGATCAGAAACCAGGTGAGTGCACTGATAACACCGATATCACGCAGTGGGGTGATGGCATCAAAAATTATAGCGGGGGTTTCATGTTGGGCAATGCGGGCACTGAAAGCAATTCCGGTGACCCAGATCAGCAGAGTCAGGGGGGGTTGCATTGCGCGCAGAATGGCATCATCCCACAGGTTTTTTGTACGCTGCTCCGCGCGAACGAGCAGGCGTTTTAAGGTTATGCGTTGTATGAGGTCAATGGTGAGTGCGATTAGAACGACGGCAAAGATCTGGAAAATCCAGTGAGGGTGTTCCAGCAGGGCGGTAAATTGTTCAATCATGGTTAAAGTATAACTGCTCAATCTGGGTTAATTCAAAAACAGATCAAAAGCACTTTATTGGTGCGTTTATCTGGTGCTGTGCACCATTATGGTTCGTTATTGATGCTATTTTATTGTGTATTTTATATAAGTGTTTGAATTTGCATTGTGGTACGGTTGTTGCTCTTCAGTTGCATCAATACGGGGCAAAATTGCCTGGTACTGCATCATGAATGAACTGCACAGCCCTTTGGCTTACGTTAATGAATGGAGATGAAAAATGAAAATGGTTACAGCGATCATCAAGCCTTTTAAGCTGGATGATGTAAGAGAGGCGCTCTCAGAGATTGGAGTGAATGGAGTAACGGTCACAGAGGTAAAAGGGTTTGGCCGTCAGAAAGGCCATACCGAGCTCTATCGTGGTGCTGAGTATGTGGTCGATTTCCTTCCCAAGGTGAAGCTGGAGATCGCAATTAAGGCAGAGTTGCTGGACCGGGTGATTGAGGTGATCCGTGAGGCGGCAAATACTGGCAAGATTGGTGACGGTAAGATCTTTGTCTCTAGCCTGGAGGAGACCATCCGTATACGTACCGGGGAATCTGGACCAGAGGCGGTTTAGATTGAAATCAAGATAGATAGATTTAGATATTAAAGAGAAGTTAATAATGTTGCAAAATCAATGGATTGAAAATATTGCCAGAGCGCTGTTAGTGCTCGTTCTTTTCCCTGAAATGGCGATGGCGGAAGAGGTCACCCTGAATGAGGGGAATACCGCGTGGATTCTGACCTCAACAGCACTGGTGCTGTTTATGTCTTTGCCGGGACTGGCTCTCTTTTATGGGGGGCTGGTACGTTCCAAAAATGTGCTTTCGATACTAATGCAATGTTTTGCAATTGCCGGTATCGCCTCTATTCTCTGGCTGTTGGTTGGCTACAGCATAGCCTTTAGCGGAGGAAATGGTGGCTTTATCGGTGGGTTCTCGAATGTACTGTTTGCAGAGATTCAGGAAGATACTCTCAGTGGTGACCTACCCGAATCTCTATTTGCGATCTTTCAGATGACCTTTGCGATTATTACGCCAGCACTGATTATTGGTGGTTTTGCGGAGCGTATGAAGTTTTCAGCAGTACTACTCTTCTCTGCGATCTGGTTGCTTGTTGTCTATGCACCGATTACACACTGGGTATGGGGTGGTGGCTGGTTGGGCGAGATGGGACTGCTCGATTTTGCTGGTGGTACGGTTGTCCATATCACTGCGGGTGTTGCCGCACTGGTCGCTGCACTTGTACTGGGGCCGCGTAAAGGGTTTCCTGGCACAGCGATGCCTCCACATAATATGACCATGACTGTAACAGGGGCAGGGATGCTCTGGGTAGGGTGGTTTGGCTTTAACGGAGGAAGCGCACTGGCAGCCAATGGGGATGCAGCGATGGCTATTCTGGTGACTCATATATCAGCTGCGGCTGGAGCAATTACCTGGATGCTATATGAGTGGAAAAAATTTGGTATGCCTACTGCTCTGGGTACAGTGACCGGTATGGTGGCAGGCTTAGGCACCATTACACCTGCATCCGGTTTTGTAGGGCCAGCAGGAGCCTTGGTGATAGGTATCGTTGCCGGTGTGGTCTGTTTTAATGCCGTTATGTTGATTAAGCGTGTCTGGAAGATCGATGACTCACTTGATGTGTTCCCGGTGCATGGTGTGGGCGGCATTATCGGCACCTTGATGGCTGGGTTTTTTGCTTCAGACCAGTTAGGTATCTTCAGTGGGCAGGGGCTTGCTGAAGGGGTAACAATTGCAGATCAGCTTGGAGTACAGGCTGTAGGTGTGGTCGCAACGGCTCTCTATACTGCGATTGCAACCTGGGCCATTTTGAAGGTGGTTGCCATGATGACAGGTGGTCTACGTGTGACAGCAGATGAAGAGACAGAAGGGCTGGATATCATCTCTCATGAGGAGCGTGGATACGATCTCTGATCTGTGTCAGGTCATGGTAAGTGAAAGGGGCAGTACATCGGTGCTGCCCCTTTTGTTTTTATGTTGGTCTGCCTTATGTTGGGTTATTTAAGGACGGTTCTAATGCTGGTGGACTATCAGCTTCAGTCTCAGTCCCGGCTTCACTTTCAGGTTTATTTTCAGATTCTGTAGGGGTTGGTTTTTTGAGTCGGTGAGCTGGTTTTGCCAGAATCTCCAGATAAAAAGAGGTTAAATTTTGTTGCTCAGCCTCATTGATGAAATTGTTAATCTCAGCGACATGAATATCCTTTGCCTCTTCTGCACTGCTTCCATATTTACAATCAAAGCCCCAGAAGTCGGCCCCTTTGGGTAGCTTCTTTTTGCGCTCTCTCTTTAAGTACTTCTTGACGTCATGTTTGGCAGCCTCAATAAGCCGGGGAGCTTTAATCTTGGGGTGGGTTAACTGAAATATTTTTCTCATGGTTGTCCTTTTTGGCAAGGCGGGTACACGCTGTGATCTGCGTTCATCATAACATGGGTGTTAGCCGCCTCTTGTTTGGGTGATCAATGTGTTGCTTGATCACCCCAGATGGTTTTGAGCCGATGGTCACGACCACAGTTCCAGCGATAGTACTTGTAGCGGATCGGGCTGTTTTTATAGAAATCCTGATGGTAGCTCTCCTCTCCTTGAATGGGGTAGAAGATAGTGGCTTTTAATATAGAGGTTACAACCGGTTGATCGGGAAACTGTTTAATAATTTCTGCTTTGGACTGTTCGGCGATTTTCTGTTCCAGTGCGTTGGCGACGAAAATAGCGCTCCGGTAACTGGGGCCTTTGTCACAGAACTGTCCGCTTGCATCGAAAGGGTCAATATTGATCCAGTAATAGTCCAACAACTCTCTGTAACTGATTTTGTTGGAATTGTATGTGATTTCAACGGCCTCAAAATGACCACTATGGTTTCCGTTGTAGGTGGGGTTTTTCAGGGTTCCTCCAGTGAAACCGGAGACCACATCAGTTACCCCCTTCAGCTTCTCAAAATCGGACTCCATGCACCAAAAGCAGCCACCTGCCAACAGAGCCTTCTCGGCACTGGCGCTGGATGTATAGAGGAGAAGAGTGGTGAGTGAAAAAAGTATAAATCGAAGGTTCATTTTGTCTCTCCGTGTGGTTGCGGTAGGGCCTCACCCCTCTCCTCAAAGCCCCGTACAATATGCCCATGAAAAAAGAGATTGAATTACTGGCTCCTGGCGGGGATGTGGACTCGATCAAAGCGGCTATTCTGGCTGGTGCGGATGCAATCTACTGTGGTCTGGATAAATTCAATGCCCGTAACCGGGCCAAGAATATCACCTTTGAAGATCTGAACGGGATCTTGAGGCTGGCACACCAGCACAGCTGTGAAATTTTCCTGACGCTCAATATTATTATTGTCGAGAGCGAACTCTCGGCATTGACTGGCTTGCTGAACAAGTTGGTGAATACTACGCTGGACGGGATTATTGTTCAGGATCTGGGGCTATTTTATCTGCTTTCTAGCCACTTCCCTACGCTGAAAATTCATGCTTCTACCCAGTTAACGACCCATAATGAGGGGCAGATTCTCTTTTTGAAGAAGCTCAACGCGATCCGGGTCAACCTCTCTCGTGAGATGAATATTGATGAAATTACAGAGCTGACCCAGGTTGCGCACCGCAACGGTCTGTTAACCGAGGTGTTTGTACATGGCTCAAACTGTATTTCGTTCTCCGGACTCTGTTATATGAGTTCTGTGCATGGAGGGAACTCCGGTAATCGGGGGCGCTGTAGTCAGCCTTGTCGTGATCAGTATCTGACTACGGCAGAGGGGAAGGATTTTCCGCTCAATATTAAAGATAATTCGGCCTATTCAGATCTTCGGGCGCTCTCTGATGCGGGCGTTGATTCGATCAAGATTGAGGGGCGCATTAAGAAGTACCACTACGTCTATACGGTGGTTGATACCTGGAGAAAGCAGTTGCAGGCGTTTTATCAGCAGGGTTTAGTGGGCGGTGATGACAGTGGCCTGCGTAAGGTCTTTAATCGTGATTTTTCGAACTCCTTTCTGCAGGGAAACATCAGTCAGACGCTGTTTATTGATAACCCCAGAGACCACTCTGCAATCTACCATTCTCAGCAGAAGGGGGGGGCAGAGACAGAGAAGCTGGATACTGCAAAGAGAGAACTCTATGATTTGAAGAGCAGGATTATCGATGATGTAAAAGTAGGGATTGAGCCACTCAGTATCAACAGGGCACCCTTGAAGCTCTCTTTCTCAGGCTGCAGAGATGAACCGTTAATGGCCTCGGTTAAAACGCCTGAAGCGGCCTTTGTGGTGTGTTCAGAAGATCATCTTGCGGTGCTGAACTCTGATAAAACGAGGGGAGGACAGAGTCTTGATTACACTTTCTTATCGAAGCGATTTAAGGGGGTCAATGATACGGAGTATTTTATTGAGTCGTTGGAGCTGGAAGGGTTGGAGCCTGGTCTGGCCCTCCCGTTTAAGGCGCTTACAGCGCTGAAGAACCGGCTGCTGTTTGTGTTGAACGGGTCGAGAGAGTACGTGAACCCTGTGGAGCTGCCGCGTTTACAGAAACCGCCTGTTGATGAGGTAGCTCCGGCACTCTCTCTGTTGATCTCTGCTGAAGAGGATCTGTATCTATGTGAAGAGACAAGTGCGGAGATCTACTTCCAACTACCGAATAGTTTGCACAGTACCCTGGATGAGCTGGTTGAGCTGTTTAAGGGTAATCAGCGACTCATCCCCTGGTTTCCTGCACTGTTGATTGGTGAGGATTACCAGGCAGCGGTTTCTTTTCTACAGCAGGTGCAGCCCGCACGTATTGTTACCAATAATAGTGGGGTTGCTTATGCGGCCTACCGGCAAGAGGTCTCTTGGGTGGCTGGACCTCATATGAATCTGGTTAACTCATTCAGCCTGTTATGCCTCAAAGAGCAGTTCAATTGTGAAGGTGCTTTTATCTCTAATGAGCTCAATAGGGGGCAGATTAAAGGCATCAAAAAGCCCGATAATTTCAAGCTCTATTACAGCATCTCCCATCCGATTGTATTGATGATGAGCCGGGTCTGTATGTTCTATCAGGTGACAGGGTGTAAGAAGAGCATTGTCGATAATAAGTGTATTGAGCGCTGTGAGAAGTCATCGGTGATTACCAATTTGAATGGAGTCTCCTTTTTTATCGATAAGGAGAGAGGGGGATATCATCATGTCTATAATGAGGCCAATTTCCTTAATACCGATATTTTGGGGGATATTCCGGGGTTGTTCTCCAGCCTCTTTGTTGATTTGAGGTGCGTGAAGACAGAGACTCAAAGATCAGTTGAAAAATCTGAGTTAATCCGGCTGTTTGAGACATCTCTCAATGGAAACCAAGAGTCAACAGAGCGATTGCGGCAAGCACTTTACCCGACTACCAATACCCAGTACCAAAAGGGGATTTGAGAGTACCTTTGATTTTGATCTGCTGTGATGGGCTGTATTGAGGTGAGGAAAATCGGAATAGGGTAAAATTCCCGCCTTTCTCTTTAGATTACAGATAAATCAATGTCCAAAAAGGTCCTGATAAAAACATTTGGTTGCCAGATGAATGATTATGACTCTGCCCGTATGGTGGAGTTGTTGGAGAAGTCGCACGGCTACCGGCGTACTGAAAACCCGGAAGAGGCGGATCTGCTGTTGCTTAATACCTGCTCAGTGCGAGAGAAGGCGCAGGAGAAGGTGTTCTCACAGTTAGGTCTGTGGCGTCCATTGAAAGAGAAGCGTCCCGGTGTGTTGATCGGTGTTGGTGGTTGTGTTGCAAGTCAGGAGGGGGAGGCGATTCGTGGTCGTGCCCCGTTTGTTGATCTGGTGTTTGGGCCACAAACGTTGCATCGTCTGCCGGAGATGTTGGATGCAACAAATCAGAATCACAAAGCGGTCGTCGATGTGTCCTTTCCTGAAATCGAGAAATTTGACCGTCTGCCTGAGCCTCAGGCCAATGGGGTGAGTGCGCATGTCAGTATTATGGAGGGGTGCAGCAAGTACTGTACTTTCTGTGTCGTACCCTATACACGAGGGGAGGAGGTTAGCCGTCCGTTCGATGATGTGATTGCCGAAGTGGCTGGGCTGTTGGAGCAAGGGGTTAAAGAGATCAGTCTGTTGGGACAGAATGTGAATGCCTATCGTGGAGTCATGGAGGATGGAGAGGTTGCAGATCTGGCAACCTTGGTCCACTTTATTGCAGCGATGGAGGGAGTGGGACGAATTCGTTATACCACCTCGCATCCGATGGAGATGACGACAGAGCTGATTGAGAGTTATGGCGAGGTGAGGGAGTTGGTAAGCCATCTTCATCTACCGGTGCAGAGTGGTTCAGACCACATCCTTGCGATGATGAAGCGTAACCATACCGCGCTGGAGTATCGTTCTATTATCCGCAGGCTACGCCAGCAGCGCCCTGATCTCAGTCTCTCTTCCGACTTTATTATCGGCTTCCCCGGTGAGACTGAGGCAGACTTTATGGCAACGATGGAGCTGATTGCGGAACTCCGTTTTGATCGCTCCTTCAGTTTTATCTATAGCCCCCGGCCAGGGACACCCGCCTCAGATCTGCCAGATGATGTGCCACACAAGGTCAAGCAGCAGCGTCTCGCACGACTACAGGAGCGGCTGAACCAGATTGCGATGGAGATCAGTCGTGAGATGGTCGGTACGGTACAAAAGGTATTGGTGGAAGGACCGGCACGTAAAGGGCCGGGTACGCAGGTGGCGGGTCGTACCGAGAATAATCGTGTGGTCAATTTTGATGGCCCACTGTCACTGACAGGGCAGTTCGTTGCGGTGATGATAACGGAAGCATTGCCGAACTCGCTGCGTGGTAAGCGGGTCGCGGTATCATGAAGCCAGTTGCCTCTGATTTGATGTTGGAGCCTGCTGATAGTGAACGGCTGGCTGTACTTTGTGGTGAAGCGGATGCCCATCTGAGACAAATAGAGGGTCGCTTGGGCGTTGAGATAAACTATAGGGGGAATCAGTTTCGTATTGTAGGGGATGAGCTTTCGGTGGGGCTTGCGCAGCAGGTTTTGGAGAAGCTGTATGTCGATGGCGAGCGTGAAGAGGTACGGGCAGAAGAGCTGCATCTATTGCTGAATGAGGTGTTGGTCAACCTGGAAGCACAGGATGATGCAGAGGCTGCTGAAGTAGCACGCTCTATCCCTGAAGTTACGATCAAGACGCGTAATAGGGTCATCCGTCCGCGCGGACCGCGTCAACATCGTTATATGCACCAGATTGTGACGCATGATCTCAGTTTTGGTATTGGCCCTGCAGGAACGGGGAAGAGTTATCTGGCGGTAGCCAGTGCAGTGGATGCGCTACAGCGTGAAGAGGTGAAGCGGTTGGTGTTAGTGCGTCCCGCTGTAGAGGCGGGTGAAAAACTGGGTTTTCTGCCGGGAGATATGGCAGATAAAATCGACCCCTATTTGCGACCACTCTATGATGCACTCTACGAGATGCTCGGGTTTGAAAAGGTGGCCAAATTAATTGAACGCCATGTGATTGAGGTGGCGCCACTCGCTTTTATGCGGGGGCGTACCTTGAATGACTCCTTTATTATTCTGGATGAGGCACAGAATACCACGGTGGAGCAGATGAAGATGTTCCTGACGAGGATCGGATTTGGCTCGACAGCTGTGGTGACGGGTGATGTGACACAGGTTGATCTGCCGCGTCATACTCAATCAGGGTTACGCAACGCGATTGAGGTGCTGCAAGAGGTAGATGAGATTGGTTTTACCTTTTTTCAATCGATGGATGTGGTGAGGCACCCTCTGGTACAACGCATTGTGCGTGCTTATGATGGGGAAAACAGCTGATGGAGTTGGTGCTGCAGCGGGCAACAGAGGTTGATGGGTTACCGGATGTGACGGCGTTCACAAAATGGGCAGAGATGGCGTTGGCATCGATGGGTGTCACGGTAGCCGGTGAACTGGTGGTTCGTGTTGTGGATGAGATGGAGAGTGCCGAATTGAATCAGCAGTACCGCCACAAGAGTGGTGCGACCAATGTGCTCTCTTTTCCGTTTGAGGTGCCGCCGGGGGTGCCGCTTGAAGAGCTACCTCTGGGCGATCTTGTGGTCTGTGCTCCGGTCATTCAACGTGAGGCCAGGGAGCAGGACAAAACGGAGGGAGCGCACTGGGCTCATATGGTGGTACATGGCGTATTACACCTGCTGGGGCTAGACCATATTGATCCACAGCAAGCGGTAGTGATGGAGGAGAAAGAGGTGGGGATTCTGAAGCAGCTTGGAATCTCCAACCCCTATGCGTAAACTACACGTTATCGATTGAATAGACCCTGTTTTACATGAATACAAAAGACCGACCTACCATCGGTTCCTGGTTTCGTGCTCTGTTTACGAGCACACAGCATCAGGGACCATCTAATAAATATCAGCTGATTGAAGTACTCCGTGCGGCCCACTGGAGACAAATTCTGGATTCAGACAGTCTGGCGATGCTGGAGGGTGCTCTACAGTTCTCTGAGATGCAGGCGCGAGATATCATGATCCCCCGTTCTCAAATGGTGATTGTGGGGTTGGCAGACTCTCCTGAGGAATTTTTGCCGGTTGTCATTAAGTCAGCTCACTCCCGGTTCCCGGTAATTGGAGAGAGCCGTGACGAGGTGGTGGGTATTCTGCTCGCGAAGGATGTACTCCACTGGCGTGAAGAGGAGGGGCACTTCAATCTGCGTGAGAACCTGCGCCCGGTTGTCTTTGTTCCTGAGAGTAAACGACTCAATGTGTTGCTGAAAGAGTTTCGTTCCAGCCGTAACCATATTGCTATTGTAGTCGATGAGTATGGCGGGGTTGCGGGTATGGTGACCATCGAGGATGTGTTGGAACAAATTGTTGGTGATATTGAAGATGAGCATGACCTGGAAGACGGTTTCATCCATCGTCATACCGCTGTGCGTCATACGGTGAAAGCGGTCACGCCAATTGAGGATTTTAATGAGTATTTTTCCGCCTCCTTATCCGAAGATGGGATGGATACTATTGGTGGTCTGGTGATTCGTCAGTTAGGCCACCTGCCGATACGTGGGGAGAGTGTAGAGATTGACCGTTTTCGTTTTAAGATCTTAAGGGCGGACAATCGCAGAGTACATCTGCTTCAAGTCAATGTTGCACCGCTGGGTTCCGCACTGTTGAATACTGATCAGGACGGTGAATAGGCGCCATACGTTAGGGATGCTCCTTTCCGGAGCGTTACTACCCTTTGCTTTTGCCCCTTTTGAACAGGTCTGGGTTGCGCCTGTTGCAATAGCGCTGCTCTTCTATACCTGGATGCAGTGTCAATCGCTGCGTGATGCACTTCGGGTGGGTGGTTTTTTTGGAGTTGGCTTCTTTGGTGTAGGGGTGAGTTGGGTCTATGTAAGCGTTCAGCAGTTTGGTGGTGTGGGAGAGCTGTTGTCGTTGCTCATCGTGACGCTATTTATTGCACTGCTTTCCCTCTTCTTTATGGTTCAGGGTGGACTGTTTTATCTATTGAGGGAGCAGTTTTGTTCTGTGCGCAGGTGTCGAGTAGATTTCCTGTTGCCACTTATTTGGGTGCTATTTGAGTGGGTGCGTAGTCATCTTTTGGGTGGGTTTCCCTGGCTTCTGTTAGGGCATACAGCGCCTGGATCATTTTATCGAGGGTTGGCACCATGGTTGGGGACCTATGGGGTTTCATTCTATCTGGCGTTATTGGCATTGCTGGTTGTGTTGTTGCTACGCCGACCGGACCCCCCGTCGGGTTCCAAAAAGGGGGTGGTTGCAACTGTTGTCACTCTATTGGTTATAGGGTGGGTGAGTGGGACCATGCACTGGAGTAAACCATCGGGGGAGCCCCTCTCTGTTGCTCTGGTTCAGGGTAACTTCTCTCAAGAGGAGAAGTGGCAGCCCGACAACCTCTCGATCAACCTCAACCGTTATAAGCAGGCAACTGATTCGCTCAGACAGGCTCAATTGGTGGTTTGGCCAGAAACGGCAGTGCCTGCATTTCGTCAACAGGTAGAGCACTCATTTTTAGAGCCTCTTTCCCGGCAGTTGGCGATGGAGGGGCGCTCCCTGTTAACTGGTATACCACTGTTAACTAAAGAAGATTATCAATATTTGAATGGGATTATTCTGCTGGGAAAAGAGCAGGGGGAGTACCATAAGCGTCAGCTGGTCCCCTTTGGTGAGTATATGCCGTTTCGCAGTTGGTTCATGCCGTTGCTTGAATTTATTGATATTCCCTTCTCCAGTTTTTCGGAAGGCGCACGGAGTCAGCCGCTGCTCACTGTAGCGGGGCAACCAATAGCTGCGACGATCTGCTATGAGGTGGCCTACCCAGAATTGACATTTTCTCATTATGCGGATGCAACACTATTGGTGACCATCAGTAATGATGGCTGGTTTGGTAACACCCTTGCGCCTCATCAGCACCTGCAGATAGCACGTATGCGTGCGCTGGAGTCAGCTCGACCAATGTTGAGGGCTACCAATACCGGTATCACTGCGATCATTGATGCTGAAGGTGAGGTTATACAACAGCTACCACAGGACGAATTTGGTGTGTTGGAAGCAATTATTCAGCCTCAAAATGGGGTGACCCCCTATTTATCTTGGTTTACAAAGGGGTTGTTTTAGATTGTTTATAAAATAAATGAATAAAATTGGTTAAAACTATTGATTTTTCAGGATAGTATGGCATAAAATCAAAATCTGTCTAAAAAATGCGCTTTTAATGTGTTTGCATTCAAGAGAATTCTTTTATATAATAGGTTCTCGAATTGTGAACTTCACGGAACAGTAAGAACTTTAATAGATACGACTCATGACACGCCAACGAACACTTAAAAACCAGGTCCACTCTACAGGTATTGGTTTGCATTCTGGTAAAAAGGTCCATTTGACGCTACGTCCTGCACCTGAAAATACCGGCATTGTGTTTCGTCGTATTGATCTGCCGAACACACCTCATATTGCGGTATGCCCAACCTGTGTTGGAGATACCCGACTCTCTACAACTTTGATGAAAGATGGCGCCACAATATCAACCATTGAGCACTTAATGTCCGCTTTTTATGGGATGGGTGTTGATAATGCTTTTGTCGATTTGGATGCGCCAGAAATACCTATTATGGATGGCAGCGCAAGCACTTTTGTATTTATGTTGAAAAGTGCAGGGTTGGTTGAGCAGGTAGCAGCCAAACGTTATATCCGTATCCTTGAGCCGATTGAGGTCAAAGAGGGCGATAAGTACGCCAGCTTGAAACCGTATAACGGCTTTAGTCTCTCTTTTGAAATTGACTTTCAGCACCCGGCATTTAGTGATGAGCACCAGACGCAGTCGATAGATTTCTCATCATTGCGCTTTGAGAAAGAGATCAGTCGTGCGCGTACCTTTGGTTTTATTCGCGATGTTGAAACCTTGCGGATGCAAGGCTTGGCGCAAGGTGCAAGTCTGGAGAATGCTGTAGGTCTGGATGAATTCCGTGTTTTAAATGAAGACGGCCTTCGCTTTAAAGATGAATTTGTGCGTCATAAGATTCTGGATGCAGTTGGTGATCTCTATCTGCTGGGTAGCCCGATCTTGGGCGCTTATCATGGTCATAAATCAGGTCATGACCTGAATAACCAATTGACACGTAAGGTGCTGTCTACCAAAAGTGCATGGGAATTTGTAACCTTTGATGATAGTGAGCCAGCCCCCATCTCGTTTATCCCCTTGGCAGCATAATTTTTTAGAATGCTGGCTTGATGAGTCAGTTCCTCCCCCTTTTTGCCGTCAAAGTCTTTTCGATGTTTTGAATGGAGTTCAACACCTCATTCCTATATGATCCCTCTTTTTCCTGAGTGAAATAATACGGGTCTACAATCCGCGAAATATAGTCAATATCCATGTTTAAGAAAGTATTCAGAAAGGTTTTTGGTAGTCGAAATGACCGCATTGTTCGTAAGATGCAGAAAGCGGTTGATCAGATCAACGGGTTGGAAGAGCAGTTTGAGACGCTGAGTGACGAAGCGCTGCAGGGAAAGACTGTAGAGTTCCGCAGTCGGCTGGATCAGGGAGCATCATTGGATGAACTGCTTCCCGAAGCCTTTGCTACAGTGCGAGAGGCCTCCAAACGTGTATTTGAGATGCGTCACTACGATGTGCAGTTGATTGGCGGCATGGTACTTCATCAAGGCAAAATTGCTGAAATGCGTACTGGTGAAGGTAAGACACTGATGGCGACTCTGGCTGTTTACCTGAATGCGCTACCCGGAAACGGTGTGCATGTGGTTACAGTTAATGACTATCTGGCCAGTCGTGATGCAGGCTGGATGGGGCAGCTCTACAACTTTCTCGGAATGAGTGTGGGTGTGGTGATTCCAGCATTGGAGCATGAATATCGCCAGCAGGCCTATGCGGCGGATATTACCTACGGTACCAATAATGAGTTTGGCTTCGACTATCTACGCGATAACATGTCCTTCTCCGCTTCAGAAAGGGTGCAGCGCGAAAGTTACTTTGCGGTAGTGGATGAGGTGGACTCGATTTTGATTGATGAGGCCCGTACACCATTGATTATCTCAGGGCCGACGGATGATAACTCCGAACTCTATCAGGCAATGAATAGCCTTCCAGCACAGTTGGAGCGTCACCATGAAGAGGGTGAAGTTGAAGGTGATTACACGGTCGATGAGAAGCAGCGTCAGGTACTGTTGACCGAGCAAGGTCATGAAAAAGTAGAAGAATTGCTGACAGAGGCCGAGCTGTTGGGCGAAGGCGAGAGCCTTTATGAGCCTCAAAATATTACCTTGATGCACCATCTCTACGCAGCACTGCGTGCACATGTGGTTTATGAGAAAAATGTGAACTACATTGTGCAAGAGGGACAGGTTGTAATTGTTGATGAATTTACCGGTCGTACCATGCAGGGACGGCGTTGGGGTGAAGGGCTTCATCAGGCGGTTGAGGCCAAAGAGGGGGTACCGATTCAGAATGAGAATCAGACTATGGCCTCGATTACCTTCCAGAACTATTTTCGTATGTATGAGAAGCTCTCCGGTATGACCGGTACGGCCGATACTGAAGCGTATGAGTTTCAACAGATCTACGGGCTAGAGGTTGTGGTGATCCCGACCCACCGTCCGATGGTGCGTGATGACCGTGCGGATCTGGTCTATCTGACCACCCAAGAGAAATACAATGCGATTATCGATGATATTCGTGAGTGCATCGAGAAGCAGCAGCCGGTGTTGGTGGGTACCGCATCGATTGAGAGTTCCGAGCTGATTTCAGAGTTTTTGAAGGGGGAGAGTGTTCAGCATGAAGTGCTCAATGCCAAGCAGCATGAACGCGAAGCTCACATTGTGGAACATGCTGGCGCGCCTGGGGCTGTGACCATTGCAACCAATATGGCGGGTCGTGGTACTGATATTGTATTGGGAGGCAGTCTGGATGCGGAGTTGGTGCATCTGGGTGAAAACCCGGATGCTGATAAAGTGGCATTGGTCAGGGCTGAATGGAAGCAGCGTCACGAGCAGGTATTGGCGTCTGGAGGTCTGCACATTATTGGTACCGAGCGCCATGAATCCCGGCGTATTGATAATCAGCTGCGTGGTCGTTCCGGACGTCAGGGAGATCCGGGTTCCAGCCGTTTCTACCTCTCGCTGGAAGATTCACTAATGCGTATTTTTGCCTCGGAGCGCCTCTCTGGGATGATGCAGAAACTGGGTATGGAAGAGGGAGAGGCGATTGAGCATCCCTGGGTCAATAAAGCGATTGAGAATGCTCAGCGCAAGGTTGAAGGGCACAACTTTGATACCCGTAAACAGCTTCTCGAATATGATGATGTCGCGAATGATCAACGTCAGGTGATCTATGAGCAGCGTAATGAGTTGATGGATGTTGAGGATATTTCTGAAACCGTCCATGCAGTGCGCAACGATGTGGTGAATCAAGTAATGAACCATTTTGTACCGCCTCAGAGTATGGAAGAGCAGTGGAATATTTCAGGCCTGGAAGAGGCAGTTAAGAAGGAGTTCAGTCTTGATTTCGATATTGCAGCATGGCTTGATGAGGATCACGAGCTGCATGAAGAGACATTGCGTCACAGGGTGATCGCTGAAATGGAGAGTGTCTATGCAGAGAAAGAGGCGCTAGCCGGCTCTGATACAGTTCGCCATTTTGAGAAGGCGGTGATGTTACAGGTGCTGGATCATCAATGGAAAGAGCATTTGCAGGCGATGGATCATCTGCGTCAAGGGATTCATCTACGTGGTTATGCGCAGAAAAACCCAAAGCAGGAGTATAAGCGTGAGTCATTTGAGATGTTCACCGCAATGCTGGATCGTATCAAGCAGGATGCGCTGGGTGTGATGACGCGGGTTGAAGTGCGTACCGAAGAGGATGTTGAAGCTGTTGAAGCGCAGCGTAGACAGGCTGCAGAGATGGAGTTCCAGCATGCCCCAGCGGGTACCTTGACGGATAAGCCTCCAATGCCAGCAGCGCCAGCGAGTAAAGCAGAGGCTGAAGAGCATACTCCGTTTGTACGGGATGGGCGCAAAGTGGGGCGAAATGAACCCTGCCCTTGCGGTTCCGGCAAGAAATATAAGCAGTGTTGTGGGAAGTTGAGCTAATGCAAACGTAAAGAAAAGAAGCAGGGCTGCTTTGTGTTGTGGTGTTAGGAGATTTGATATGGCTGTTGGTGATGTTACTTTTCCAGTTATGCACCCGGTTGCCGGGTTCGCCTTGGGGACAACTCAGGCAGGGGTGCGTTACCCCGATCGACGTGATCTGGTAGTGATGGAGTGCGCGGAAGGCTCGACAGTCGGTGCTGTTTTTACCCGCAATGCCTTTTGTGCAGCCCCTGTGATTCTCTGCAAAGAGCATCTGTTGGAAAGTGCACCAAGATACTTGATCACCAATACCGGAAATGCCAATGCAGGTACCGGACCACGTGGACGTAGTGATGCTGAAGCAGTTTGTGATGCATTGACACAACTGACTCATGTGACGCGGTCGCAAATACTCCCTTTTTCTACCGGTGTTATCGGAGAGCCGCTGCCGATTGAATCCATTATTCAGGGGTTGCCGGATGCGGTTGCCTCGCTCTCTGAAATGGGCTGGGAGGATGCCGCCTATGGCATCATGACGACAGATACAGTTGCCAAGGGGGCAAGTCGTCAACTGGAGATAGAGGGGCACACGGTCACCATAACCGGCATCACCAAAGGTTCCGGGATGATTCATCCCAATATGGCAACCATGCTCGCTTACGTCGCAACGGATGCGTCGATTGAGCAGGAGTTGTTACAGTTGATGGTGCGAAATGTGGTTGATCAAACTTTTAACCGGATTACCGTGGATGGAGATACCTCCACCAATGACTCCTATGTTGTAGTAGCTACAGGCAAGAGTGGAATACACCCGATAACAGACTGGGATAGTGATGCGGCAACTCAGCTTATGGCTGCACTAGAGTCGGTTGCACTGGAGCTGGCACAGAAAATGGTGCGCGATGGAGAGGGGGCTAGCAAGTTTGTCACAGTACAGGTTGAGGGAGCAAGTAGTAGTCCAGAGGCGCTGGATGTAGCCTTTACCGTTGCACATTCTCCACTGGTGAAGACGGCATTATTCGCCTCAGATCCCAATTGGGGAAGAATCCTGGCGGCTGTCGGTCGTGCCGGAGTTGAAGCGCTGAATGTTGATGCAATTCAGATCTGGCTGGATGATATTGCCATTGTTGAGAATGGTGGCCGTGCTGAAAGCTACAGTGAAGAGCAGGGGCAAGCTGTGATGGATCAGCAAGAGATCACGATTCGGATTGATCTGGCAAGAGGGGGTGTTTCAGAAACTGTCTGGACCAGTGATCTCTCCCATGATTATGTGAAGATTAATGCGGAGTATAGAAGCTGATGGGTGCAGGTAGAATAATTCATGTGGTTGCGGCCGTTATCCGAAATAATGATGGGGAAATTTTAACCACCCTTCGTCATGATCATCTGCATCAGGGGGGGCTGTGGGAGTTTCCGGGGGGTAAGCTGGAAGTGGATGAGAGTCGTTTGAACGGATTGAAGCGAGAGTTAAGTGAAGAGCTTGCTATTGAGGTTCAAGCGGCGACACCTCTGATTCAGGTGCCGCACCACTACGAAGATCGCTCTGTTCTGCTGGATATCTGGGAAGTGACTCAATTTAGTGGTGATCCACAAGGGGCTGAAGGTCAACAGTTACGTTGGTCAAAAATAGATGCCCTGACTGCAAAAGAGTTTCCGGCTGCAGATCGACCAGTACTGACAGCACTACAGCTACCGGATCGTTACCTGATTACCGGAAAGGCAGAAGGTCGTGACGATTTTTTACAGAAACTGGAACGGGTGCTAGAGCAGGGTATCCAGTTGGTACAGTTTCGTGCCCCGGAGCTTGAACAGGAACCTTATCTGGAGCTGGCTAGAGCCGTGATAGAGAAGGCGCATGGATACAATGCCAGAGTGCTGCTCAATGGTGATCCTGCCTGGGTCAGTCAGGTGGGGGCAGACGGTATTCATCTCAATGGCCACCGTCTGAAAGAGTTGAGTGGTCGCCCGTTTGAAGAAAATTTATTGGTCTCTGCCTCTCTGCACAATGCAGACGAGATACAGCGGGCAGCCGATATTGGTGTCGATTTTGCCGTGCTCTCTGCGGTGTTGCCTACAAAAACGCACCCGGATCGGGAGCCGTTGGGGTGGGACTATTTTGCAGAATTGGTGGCGGCTGCGCCTTATCCTGTCTATGCGTTAGGAGGCGTAGATCAGAAACATATTCAACAGGCTCGTGAAAGAGGCGGTCATGGAGTCGCAGCCATTCGTGCCTTCTGGAACTAAAAGGTTCCTCTAAATAGAGGTACGCTGAATAGCTATCTACAGATTGTATACAACGCTGTATGGGTTGTTACAGAATACAAGTAGTTAGCTGAAAGCTGACATCCTCAGTAGCTTGTGCAGGGCGCTCTATCAAATTGGGGATCATCATGCGCGCAGAAAATCGGTGACGTCCTCCGCTGATCTCCACATAGTATGGAGAGTCGATTGGCATAGTCACTCGAATCAGTTGGTAAGGGGTATCTTTGTCCAGGCTATGCTGATAGAAACCCTTGGTTGCTGTTACGGTCGTGGGGGTGGCGCTGCGGCGGATCATATCCAGCACTAGAGAGACAGACTCCCGGATCACCTCGAAACTTTCTACCCACTCTGTCAATGAGGCGATACGCTCTTCAGCGGGCAGATTGAGCCAAAAATGGTAGTGTGGGAAGTCAATGTCAGAGAGTCCCCCAGGGACCCCGGTTCTTTGGCGAAAGCTCTTGATGAACTCTGAATTACGAAGCTTTTGCCCCGGTTTTCCCCGCTCTGCATCCAATTCACTCGTGAGGTGAGTCAGTCTGTCTAAAAAGGCATCCAGCTGCTCCAAATCAACTCCGGGGCGCTCTTTCAGTGTAGAGAGCGTCAACCGATTGCGATCCAGCTCTTTCATTAAATCTTTTTTAAGATCTGAGCGGTCAGTCAGGGTGAGGATCTCCTGTAGGCGCTCCAGGGTTGCATGACTACTCGCAGGTGCTGGTTCATAGAGCGTATCCTGGATATTTTTGAAGAGTGACTCCAGCCGTAACAGAATACGGATACGCTCATTCAGAGGCTGTTCATAAGTGATTGTTTCAGGCAAAGGTTAGAACTTTTTTATCAGGTATCTTAATCGGAGGTCATAAAAGTGTGGATTAGTGGCTAGTTTATCACTCTGACTGCGAGAGCTGAAGGTATTGTTGATGGAGTTGTGCAATGCCCTGTTGAAGATCGGAAGGTGCAAGGTTAAGGATTGTATCATCGGCTAGAGCGATGCGACTCTCCCGGCTCGGTTGTGCTGCAATAATGGCTTCTGCCTCCTCTGGTGAGAGATGGTCACGTTCCATCAGGCGCTCTAACTGGAGAGGTTGAGGAAGATCAATTAACAGGATACGGTCAATCGGGTAACGGCCATTTTTCTCAAGCAGTAGCGGGATCATATAGATGAGGTAGGAGGCGTCGAGCTGTTTCGCTTGCTCATTGAGTATTGAGGCAATGATAGGGTGGAGAGTCTGCTCGACAAAGTGGCGTTGTGCAGGGTCAGTAAAAATAATCTTTCGCAGCACAGCTCTGTTGAGTGTTTTATCTTCATGGAGTACCTTCGCTCCAAACCGTTTGTAAATTTTATGCAGCCCAATACTGCCAGTTTCTACTGCGGTGCGCGCTGCCTGGTCTGCATCCAAAACGGGAATACCCAGCGTGGTGAAGTACTCTGCAGCACTACTTTTCCCACAGGCAATACCGCCGGTTAGTCCAATATGGATCATCCTGTAAGGCCTGGAATCAATAGGCTGTTGATAACCTCTCCATAGAGTAGAGATAACCATCCTCCTAGGGCCAGATAAGGGCCAAAAGGAATCGCAGTAGTCGTGACTGATGTGTTGTCGCGGCTCTTGGAGCGGATTCGTTGAATCAGCAACAGGGGAAGGGCAATAGCGAGTGCAGAGAGCGAGGCGAGTAGAATAATCTGGGGCAACAGTGTGGCACCACACCAGGCACCCAGCGCGGCAAGGAGCTTGAAATCACCATGGCCCATCCCCTCTCGTCCTGTCAGTAGTTTGTGTAGGTGGTAGATGAGCCATAAAATCAGGTATCCGGCAACAGTTCCCCAGAGAGCATTGGAAGGGGATGTAAAGAGTGCGGTGCTCTGGTTCAGCAGTAGTCCGCTCCAGAGCAGGGAGAGAGTGAGAGGATCGGGCAGTAGTTGATGTTCCAGATCGATGAAGAGCAGAGCAATCAGGATCCACCCAAACAGCATGGCTGCCAACGCGTGGAGACTGGGTCCCCAATGAAGCGCAGCAATGACGGCAATAGCAATACCCAGTAACTCAACTGAAATATACCTCCAGCCAATGGGAGATGCACAAAAATGGCATTTTCCACCATTCAATAGATAACCTGTGATGGGTATATTGTCGATTAGTCGTAGCGGGTGTCTGCAGTGGGGGCAAAATGAGCGGGGCAGGCTGAGAGAGAGTGTGTTATCTGCTTTCTCTTCCGGGGTAGAGAGTAGTTGGCAACATTCGGCATGCCACTGCTGCCTCATGATGAGTGGAAGCCGGTAGACCAGCATAGAGAGAAAACTACCTGCAATTGCACCCAAAAGAGTCGATAACACCAAGAACGGTAGTGGTGCCTGAAGAAATTCCAATAAGTTCACAACTGGTGACCGATTTGGAAAATAGGCTGGTAGAGGGCAACGGCCAAAATACCGATGAGACCGCCAATAATCAGAATGAGTAGTGGCTCCAGCAAGGTTGTGAGTTGGTGGATACGGTGTTCCACTTCACGCTCATAGTAGTTTGCCAACTGGCTTAACATGTGAGGGAGGGCGCTGCTCTCTTCACCAGCTTGTACCATCTGTACAGCAATGGGGGGGATCAGCGGTTGTTCACGCAGTGCCTGAGAAAAGGTTTTTCCTTCATGAATTGATTGGTGAATGGTCTGGATAATGGATTCAAATAGTGGACTTTTAGACATCTCGGCAGACACGGTCAGGGCCGTGTGGATGCGTATTCCAGACTCTTGAAGCGTGGCTAGCGTGCGGCTGAGGCGAGAGACCATGATTTCGATCAAAGTGGGACCAACCAAGGGTAGAGAAAGAAGAGTACGGTCCACCCGGAGACGAAATGAGTGCACGCCTCTATAGAGGAGAGTGGCACTGGCTGAAAGAGTGATAAGGGTTAGTAAAAGCAGATAAAAATGGTTGTCCAGAAACTGTGCCGCAGTTAATACCGCCTGGGTCAGTCCGGGAAGTTCGCCCCCCAGGTTGTTAAACAGAGACTCAAATTGAGGTACGATTTTCAGCAGTAGAAAAGAGGTGATCAACAGCGTGAAGAGCAGAACGGTCAATGGGTATGCAAGCGCCTTGGTTGCCTGTTGGCTCAGCGCGTGGTTTCGTTCTCGGTACTCTGCAGCACGAGTTAGTAACTGTGAGATTCTTCCGGCATGTTCACCGGCCTGAATCAAGTGAATGAGGAAAGGATCAAAAAGACGGGGCCTTCGCTCCAGTGTTCGTGAGAATGAATTTCCCTGCTCCAGCTCCAGCAGAATATCACTGGCTAGTTGATGGAGTGGACTGTTGGGTAACCCACGGATGATCCCTTCCAGAGCGCGAGGCAGTGTCAATCCGGAAGCAGTCAATGTGGCGAGTTGTCGAATAAACAGTGTGATCTCAATGGATTTAATAGCGGCTTGCTGAACGGGTATTGCAAACAGCAGATAAGGCACAATCTGTTGCTCCCTTAAGAACTGCCGTGCCGCGTGACGATCATCTGCTTTAAGGGTGCCGCGTCCTCGCTGACCACTCGCTGTCGATCCATACCAGTAAAAGCGCTTCACGGTTCTCCCTGACCCAGTTTGTCCATGAGTCAGAGTATACTATGCGGATTATGAAGATGAGTGACGAAAAAAGAGGGCAGCGAGTGATCCAGCAGGGTGACCGGGTAACTCTGTTCTATCGGCTGGCACTGGCCGATGGTACCGAGGTTGATGTTGCAACGGAGGATGATCCCGTAACCTTTGTGATGGGGGATGGGACATTGATTGAAGGCCTAGAGGCACTACTGCTTGGAATGGCCGCAGGGGAGACAAGTGCATTTATTCTCTCTGGATCTGAAATTTTCGGTGCTGTAGATTCGGAGCAACGGCACTCGCTACCGAAAAATCAGTTTGAGACCACGATGGTGTTAGAGCCGGGGGTGGTCGTGATGTTCGAGTCCCCGTCGGGTGAGGAGATTGCTGCAACAATCATAGAGGTGGCTGAAGAGTCTGTTGTGGTTGATTTTAGCCATCCACTGGCAGGGCGTAATTTACAGTTTGAAGTTGAGGTAGTTGCTGTTGAGGCAGACATAAAGGGAGAAGAATGAAGATTCAATTGGCCAATCCACGTGGTTTTTGCGCGGGTGTTGAACGGGCCATTACGATTGTTGAACAGGCCTTAAAACGTTTTGGTGCCCCAATCTATGTGCGCCATGAGGTGGTCCATAATCGTTATGTGGTTGAGCAACTTCGGGCCAGTGGCGCTGTATTTGTTCAAGAGTTGAGTGAGGTGCCTGAAGGGGAGCGGGTGATCTTCAGTGCGCACGGTGTGGCGGCAGCTGTAGAAGATGAAGCCAAAGCGCGAGGTTTAATTGTCTATGATGCAACCTGTCCATTAGTGACCAAGGTGCATCTGCATGTGGCCCGGTTGGCCAAGGCAGGGCAGGATGTGGTGTTGATTGGCCATGCAGGACATCCGGAAGTGGAGGGGACACTGGGACGTTATCCTAATAATCAACAGGGAAAAATTCATCTGGTAGAGAGTGCAGAGCAGGTGGGGCAGTTACAGGTGTCGCAACCGGAGCAGCTCTCCTACGCAACTCAAACAACGTTGTCGATGGATGATGCAACGGTGGTTATTGATACATTGAAGCAACGTTTTCCCTCACTGCAGGGGCCCAAGCGGGATGACATCTGCTATGCCACCCAGAATAGACAAAATGCGATCAAGCAACTGGCATCACAATGTGAGGTAGTACTTGTGGTGGGTTCTGCGAACAGCTCTAACTCCAATCGGCTGCGTGAGATTGCCAAAATGACAGGAGCAACAGCTTATCTGATTGATACAGCTGAGGAGATTGAACCAAGCTGGTTTGATGAGGTTGAGCAGGTCGGGATCTCTGCGGGTGCATCAGCGCCTGAAATACTGGTTGAGGGGGTGGTTGAGCGTCTTCAACAGTTGGGTGCGATGTGGAATCGGCAAGAGAGTGGTGATCCGGAAGATGTCTTCTTTCCACTACCGGTTGAGTTGAGGTAGGCGTATCTCATTTACCAGCAGCTGGATATTGATCCACCACCGGTAATACCTCGAACCTGTAACTCGTTGAGTGTATAGCTTCCGCAGTGGGTGTCTTCCAGCTGTATACCTACAGGGGTAGCCTGAAGTTGGTAGCTGTTGTTGTCTGCTGTAACCGAGAGGCTATAGTGACCGTTGCCGGAAGTGTCACGATAGAGTGCAGTGGTAGCACCACTGTAACTGCCATTTTCCAGAAAGTGGCGCTCAACATATTGTGCAAAAGTGGTGAGTGCGGTTGTTGCATCGCTACGCCGCCCTTGTAGCAGATATTCTTCATAAGAGGGGAGAACCACGATAGAGAGAATGGCGACGATTGAGAGAGTGATGACCAGCTCAATCAGAGTGAAACCGTTACGTTTCACAACTGCGGATGTTGTTTCCATTACTGTCCTCCGGAGTGCCGTCTCCATCACTGTCTAATGCGGAACGAATACGTCCTGTACTGTTGATATAGAGTACCTGTGCGCCATTGAGTTGGTTATGGCTACAGAGTACCAAGCGGCTGAAACTGGTGGAGTCACCGGTTGGCTTATAGGTGACCCGGTTTTTGAAATTGCCAACCCCGCGGACGGTGATGCCGGATGAAAGTGCGTGGTGCTTGGTGAGAATAGTGTCATCACCATCAATATTTCCATCTCCATCGATATTCTCAAACAATATCCACCCCGACTCCCACTCGGCAGAGGTATTGCACTGCGTGTCGAGGTCACTCTTACAGAGTGTCACCTTGCGGTTCCGTTTGATGGCCTCACTGCGAGCCAGTTGTAGCTGTTGCCCCAATTCATGTTGAATTGTGAGGAGTTTTGTTTGATCAAAGGTATCTGTCAGATTTGTGCTTACCTGGGTTAAAGTGATTGTGATCAGTGCCAGTACAACCAGTAGCTCAGGCAAAGTGAACCCTTTTGGGGTTTGCATCTACAAGATACCTCGTTCTGCAAAAGAGGTGGTGGATTCGCCATCGCCGATGATGATGTGGTCCAAAACACGGATATCGACCAACGAGAGCGCCTCTTTCAGTGTCTGGGTAATCGAACGGTCTGATGCGCTAGGCTCTGCCACACCAGAGGGGTGGTTATGAGCAAAAATGAGCGCTGCTGCGTTATGTTGCAAGGCGCTACGAACCACCTCTCGAGGATGAACTGAAGCCCCATCAATGGTACCGGTAAATAGAGTTTCGAAGGTAATGACCCGGTGTTGATTGTCCAGGTAGAGTGCTGCAAACACCTCCTGCGGATACCCTCGTAGACGACTACTTAGATAGCTGCGGGTCAGTTGCGGGCTGGTTAGGACATCTCCTTTGGAGAGTTGAGCCTTCAGGTGTCTGCATGACATCTCCAGCGTGGCCTGGAGCTGGGCATATTTGGCATCCCCCAACCCTTTGGCAGAACAGAAGGTGCTATGGTCCGCTTCGAGTAGTTGCCGCAATCCACCAAAGCGCTCCAATAGCTCCCGAGCTAAATCAACCGCAGATTTCCCAGGAAGACCTGTACGCAGGAAGATCGCGAGTAACTCTGCGTCAGAGAGGCTTTGTGCACCTCGTTGCAGAAGTTTCTCTCTGGGACGTTCTCCTTCAGGCCAGTCAGTGATTGCCATAAATTAGATAAGTTTTTAGAGTTGCCTTCGGATAAAAAGTTCAGCAATAGTAAATGAGGAACAGGTACAAAATAAAACAGAATTTTGTAACAAAATGTAACAGAGCCAATGGTTTTACAAGAGGCTCTCTATTTCCCCGATTGCCACCTTGCAACCATTTTGGTTACCAGAACAGGTGTGCTATTACGGTATACTTCACCACCATGAACTCGCACGCCCCACTACAAAACCGTAATATCCTGTTGGGGGTGACGGGTGGTATTGCAGCCTATAAAAGTGCTGAACTGCTGCGGCTATTGCGCAAACGCGGGGCAACGGTACGGGTGGTGATGACACAGTCTGCTCAGCAGTTTATGGGGCCGCTCACCTTTCAGGCGCTATCGGGACACCAGGTCTACACCTCGCTATTTGAATCAGAGTTGGGTGATGGTATGGGACATATTGAGCTGGCTCGCTGGGCCGATCTATTGATTGTGGCGCCAGCAACAGCTGATTTTATGGCACGTCACTGCCACGGCAGAGCAGATGACCTGCTGGTCGCAATCTGTAGGGCAACCGACGCGTCTCAAATGGTTGCGCCGGCCATGAATCAACAGATGTGGCTGGATGCAGCAACACAACAGAACGTAGCGCAGTTGCAGCAACAGGGGATTCGCTTGGTCGGACCAAATCAGGGGTCTCAAGCATGTGGAGAGAGTGGACCGGGGCGGATGGTCGAACCAGAGCAGTTGGTTGAGGCAGTTGAGGCACAGTTTGAGTCAGGGTTATTGCAGGGAGAGCATCTGTTGATTACCGCAGGCCCCACCCGTGAACCGCTGGATCCGGTTCGTTTTCTGACCAATCGCAGTTCAGGGAAAATGGGTTTTGCAATTGCACGCGCAGCGGTAGATGCGGGTGCCAAAGTGACTCTGATTGCGGGCCCTGTTGCGCTTGAAACGCCCACTCATGTGCATCGTGTGGATGTGGAACAGGCTGAAGAGATGGCGGATGCAGTTACTAGCCACCTGGCTGATGCAACACTCTTTATCGCCACAGCAGCGGTTGCAGATTATCGTCCAGCAGAGGTGGCCGGAGAGAAAATCAAGAAAGGGGCGACAGAGTTGCAGCTTAAACTGGTCCGTAATCGTGATATTCTGGCGGAGGTGGCAGCCCAACCGAATCCTCCGTTTACGGTGGGTTTCGCAGCAGAGACCGAGCGATTGCGTGACTTTGCACAAAAGAAACGTCAACAGAAGCAGATTGACCTGATTGCAGCCAACCGGGTGGGTCAGCCGGGGACAGGTTTTGATGCCGATGAAAATACACTTTCCCTGTTTTGGGAAGGGGGTGAAAAAAATTTGGAGCAGACTAGCAAACAGCAATTAGCCAGGCAGTTGATTACAGTAATAGCAGAGAGAATGGATGAAAAAAGTAGAGCTGAAGATAGTTGATGAACGAATCGGTAGCGAATATCCGCTACCCCACTATGCCACCGATGGGTCCGCAGGGATGGATCTGCGAGCCTGTATCGATCAGCCACTGTTGCTGGAGCCAGGCAAGACCGAACTCATTCCGACCGGTATCGCACTCCATATGGAGGAGCGAGAGATGGCGGCAACCTTGTTACCACGTTCTGGTCTGGGGCATAAACATGGTGTGGTGCTTGGAAATTTGGTGGGGTTGATTGACTCGGATTATCAAGGACAGATTTTTGTCTCCTGTTGGAATCGAGGAGATACTACGTTCACCGTAGAACCGGGTGAGCGTATTGCACAAATGGTCTTTGTGCCGGTAATTCAGGTGGAGTTTGAGGTGGTGGAAGAGTTTGATGCCTCAGAGCGGGGTGCGGGTGGTTTTGGACATACAGGGAGAGAATAGGGAATGAGTACAATTGATCAGTCTATATTTCGTGCCTACGATATTCGTGGCATTGTTGGTGAGGCATTGACCGAAGAGGTGGTGGAGCAAATCGGGCTGGCAGTGGGTAGTGAAAGCCAGGCACGTGGTGTCGATACCATTGTGGTGGGTCGTGATGGGCGTCTCTCAGGCCCATTACTACAGCAGGCATTGATGAGTGGGTTAAAAAACTCCGGTATGGAGGTGATTGATGTAGGTATGGTGCCGACACCGGTGATCTATTTTGCCGCAGTACATCTCAATGCTGGCTCTTGTGTGGCGGTCACGGGCAGCCATAATCCACCCAACTATAATGGGTTGAAGATCGTTGCAGCAGGAGAGACGCTGTCAGCAGATGCGATTCAGGATCTCTATCGTCGTGTTGTTGAAGAGGATTGGGTTAGTGGTGATGGTTCGATTCGTTCGGTAGAGATTATCCCGGACTATATTGAGCGTATTACTGGAGATATCAAGCCAGAACGCCCACTGAACTTGATTGTTGACTGTGGTAATGGGGTGGCAGGGAATAGTGCCCCCGACCTGTTGAGAAAATTGGGTTGTGAGGTGACTGAGCTCTACTGTGATGTAGATGGTAATTTTCCAAACCACCACCCAGACCCCAGTAAGCCAGAGAATGTGGCGGAGTTACGGCAGCGTGTTCTTGCAGATGGGGCAGATCTTGGGCTCGCCTTTGACGGCGATGGCGACCGTCTCGGGGTCATTGACTCTGCGGGTAACCTGATCTTTCCGGATCGGCAGATGATGCTCTATGCGCAGGATATCCTTAGCAGAAAACCGGGAGGAGAGATTATCTATGATGTGAAATGTACCCGTAACTTGCCCGAGATTATCAAACAGGCAGGGGGCCAGCCGACGATGTGGAAAACCGGTCACTCGTTTATTAAGCAGAAACTGAAGGCTACAGAGGGGGCCTTGCTGGCAGGAGAGATGAGTGGTCATATCTTCTTCAAAGAGCGTTGGTACGGCTTTGATGATGCGCTCTATACCGCAGCACGCTTGTTGGAGATCGTCGCCAAAGAGAATCGTCCAACTGCCGAAATCTTTGGTGAATTGCCTGACACCATCAATACCCCTGAACTCAATGTGCAGTTTGCCGAGGGTGCGCACTACGCCTTTATGGAACAGCTGAAAAAGCAGGCACAGTTTGGTGGGGCTGAAGTGACGCTGATTGACGGTATACGTGCTGATTACCCCCATGGTTGGGGGTTGGTACGCCCTTCCAACACGACACCGGTACTGGTATTCCGTTTCGAGGCAGAGAGTCAGGAGGCACTGGAACAGGTGCAGGATGCTTTCCGCAAAGAGGTGTTAAACGTACAATCTGACCTCTCATTACCTTTTTAAAAATACCATGCCACTAGATCCACAGACCAGCCGAGATTTTGCCCGGGTACTCTCCGAGGCACTGCCCTATATCCAACGTTTTCGCGGTAAAACCATCGTCATAAAATATGGCGGTAACGCAATGACAGAGGAGGCTTTGAAACGGGGCTTTGCCCGTGATGTGGTGCTGTTGAAGTTGGTCGGGATCAATCCGGTGGTGGTGCATGGCGGTGGCCCACAAATTGGTCGCCTGCTGGAACAGATTGGCAAGCAGAGTGAGTTTATTGAAGGGATGCGGGTGACCGACCGAGAGACCATGGATGTGGTGGAAATGGTGTTGGGGGGGCTGGTCAATAAAGAGATTGTTAACCTGATTCATAGCCATGGCGGGAATGCGGTGGGGTTGACAGGTAAAGATGGCAATCTGATCCGGGCAACCAAGTTGGAGATGACGCGCAGCAATCCTGCACTCAATGTGCCGGAGATTATTGATCTAGGCCATGTGGGAGAGGTGGCAACCATCAATACCGCAGTAGTAGAGATGCTGGATCAGGGGGAGTTTATCCCGGTCATCGCCCCCATTGGTGTGGGTGAGGATGGCGCCTCTTACAATATTAATGCGGACCTAGTTGCCGGCAAAGTGGCGGAGGCGCTGGGCGCAGAGAAGTTGATTTTGTTGACCAATACGCTCGGCTTGCTGGATCAGCAAGGAGAACTGATGACCGGGTTAAATAGTGATCTGGTGGATCAGTTGATCGCAGATGGCACCATTCATGGCGGCATGTTGCCGAAGATTCAAACAGCGCTGGATGCCGTCAAGGCGGGTGTGAACAGTGCTCACATTATTGATGGGCGGATTAAACATGCAGTAATGCTGGAAATTTTCTCAGATCAGGGGATCGGTACACTGATTCAATAGTGCTACAGCGCTATCGTTGAGCACAGTTCCAAAATGGATCAGCTTCTCCTCTTTCTGATCTCCTTTGTTGCCAACCTCTTTTCAGCTTTTGCTGGAGGTGGAGCGGGATTGATTCAACTGCCAGCATTGATCTTTCTCGGACTTCCTTTCTCTATTGCACTGGCGACTCATAAAGTAGCCAGTGTCGCCCTGGGGGTGGGGGCGACTCTGAGACATCTGAGGGAAGATGCGTTAGAGCGTCGTTTTGCACTGTTTATTCTGGTAACAGGGCTTCCTGGAGTGGTGTTGGGGGCCAGTTTGATTCTCTCTGTGGCAGACCGTAGTGCAGAGATTGCATTGGGTGTGTTGACGATCAGTCTTGGTGTTTACTCTATCCTTAAACATGACTTGGGGCAGCAGGTTGAATCGCGTAACCGTGAAGGGATAGGGTTTCTCCTGGGTGGGTTGGGGCTATTTCTGGTGGGTATTCTCAATGGCTCACTCACCTCTGGTACAGGTCTGTTTGTCACCTTATGGCTGGTGCGCTGGTTTGGGCTTGATTATAAACGTGCCGTTGCCTATACCTTGATTCTGGTGGGGATGTTCTGGAATGGCTCAGGGGCCTTGACCTTGGGTCTGCTCGGTGAAATTGAGTGGAACTGGATTCCTGTATTGTTGGCAGGATCACTGTTGGGAGGGTATGCGGGGGCACATCTGGCGATCCTCAAGGGAAATCGCTGGATTAAAAGGGTCTACGAAGTCGTGACAATTTTGGTCGGGACAAAATTGATAGTTTAAAAAGAGGCATAAAAAAAGGGCATGGTTATTACCCATGCCCTTTTTAGCAACGGACCGCTAAGGGTTAGCGCTTATGCATCATGTCGTGAATGATTGGTGCAAGGATGATCTCCATTGCAAAACCCATCTTGCCACCCGGCACCACAATAGTGTTACGGCGAGACATGAAAGAGCCGTCCAACATACCCAATAGATACTGGAAGTTGATGTTGTACTTTGCAGGATCTTTGAAACGGATCACAATAAAGCTCTCATCAGGCAACGGGATATCACGGGCGATAAACGGGTTGGAGGTATCAACAGTCGAGACACGCTGGAAGTTGATGTCTGTTTGTGAGAATTGTGGAGTGATGTAGTTGATGTAGTCCGGCATACGACGCAAAATAGTATCGACAATCACCTCTTCAGAGTAACCGCGTTCAGCATTGTCGCGATGGATCTTCTGAATCCATTCCAGATTAACAATTGGCACCACGCCCACGCCAAGATCGACCTGATCAGCAACATTGTCATCCTCGGTCTTAACCAATCCATGTAGCCCTTCATAGAACAGCAGATCCGTCCCTTCACCCACTTTTTCCCAAGGGGTGAACTGACCGGGTGTCAACTCAGAGTCCAGGCGCTCATTATGCTCAGCAGCCTCTTCATCACTGTGCAGATAGTAGCGACGGTCACATTGGCCCGTTTCGCTATACTCTTTGAAATTCCTCTCCAGTAGGTCAAAGTGGTTTGCCCCCGGACCAAAGTGGCTGAAGGAGCTATTGCCTGCAGTCTCTTCGGCGGCAACCTTCTCTTTCATTGCAGCACGGTCATAGCGGTGATAACTATCACCCTCAACCACTAATGCACTCAGCTTCTCACGAGTGAAAATGTGCTCAAAGGCACGTTTAACAGTTGTAGTTCCTGCACCAGAGGATCCGGTGATTGCAACAACGGGATGTTTTGCAGACATAAGTGTGTTACTCCTGAGTCAAATCGAGGGAGGTGTGGTTGAGCAACTCCCTGCGTACAATAGAATCCGGTCATTCTACCGGTTGAATGGTTATTCGTCGAGTAATCGATCCGGATCCAATGGGGGCTCTTTGAGATGACGGAAAAGCAGTGTTGCAGGGTGAATGATCTCAATGGTGAGACCAGTCAGCTCAACGCCTTCTGCAAAATGGAGCGCACAACCATAGTTTGTTGTGATCAATGTGGTTGCACCGCTCTGTTGCAGAGCCTCAATCTTGGGTTGTCTTAAAGTGTCGGCGGTTTGAGGTTCTCGAATACGGTGGCTGCCAGCAGCGCCACAACAACCGGGAGCCAGTGTCTGGTGCTTGAAGCCGGGGATTGTCATAAGCAGCGCTTCAACAGCGTTACTACCCTGAATTACATTGGAGAGAGAGCAGGGGTGATGGAGCATGACCTCTTCAGCCAAAGGTTTAAGAGGTAATTTTTTGAGAGTCAAGCTCTGTAGTACAAAGTCACAAAATTCAATACAAGGGGTTCCCGGTTCAGACTGTTCAATCAGTTGTACGCCACAACCCGTTGAAGTGAAGAGGATGGCATCGAGCGGCTGATTACCAAAAGCAGAGCGGTTTATGGCGGCCTGTTGTTTGGCCTGCTGAGGGTTACCATGGTGCTGGGACAGTGCGCCACAGCACTGCTGTTGTGGGGGGATCATCACCTCATACCCCAGTTGAGTCAGTATTTGAATAGCTGCATGGTGTGTCTGCAGGTCAAATGGGCGGGCAAAGCAGCCCAGAAAGAGGCCAACTCTACCGATTTTGTCCTGAAGTGCAGGATAAAAATGGGCAATCGCCGTCTGTTTTTTTGGCAGGAGCTTGATGCTGGCACGACCGAGAGGGGGGAGGGGGAGCCTTAAGCTTCGCCATATCGCGGCAACCACAGCAAGTTTTTGAAGCCATTTGGGGTGTAATGCCATCCACTCTATCAGCTGGCTACGCCATGAAGTAGTTGAGAGGTGGCTGAGCGAGGTATCCAGAATGGCTCCAAAAGGAACCTCGGAAGGGCATGCCTTTTCACAAGCCCTGCAGAGCAGGCAGTGGTTCAGGTGTTCGATGAGTGATGGTTCGGCAACAAGCGTTCCTTGTATCAATGCCGTGCTCATCATTACCCGTCCACGAGGGGACTCCCCCTCAATCTGATAGAGTTGGTAGGTTGGACAATGACTGCTGCAAAGACCACACAGTACACAGCGGTCTGCGGCCTGGATCAGTTTCTCGTAATTCATGTGGCTATTGTATACTCTCGCTGAATGAGTTCTTTAAATAATATATTCAAGTGAGAAGGCAAGTATGAGTTACTACAAGCGACATCTGTTTTTCTGTACCAACCAAGCCGAGGAGGGGAAGATGTGCTGCAATCAGCATGGTGCAAAAAACCTCCATCAATATGCCAAGAGCAAGGTGAAAGAGATGGGGTTGCATCAGCCTGGTGATTATCGTGTCAATAAGGCTAGCTGTCTTGGGCGCTGTGATCAGGGGCCGGTCGTTGTGGTCTATCCAGATGATGTCTGGTACACCTATGTGGACCAAGAGGATGTGGATGAAATTATTGAAGAGCACATGCTGAATGGGCGAGAGGTGGGTCGCCTGAAGTTAAAACAGACATAAAATGGAGTGTCTGCCGGCCAGAGGAGGGATACCGGGGCCTGCAGGAGAGCTGGAGGTGTGGTTGGAGTGTCCAAAAACAGACCTTAGAGGTGTGCTGCTGATTGCTCATCCTCATCCACTTTATGGTGGCTCCATGCACAACAAAGTGGTCCATACTCTTGCGCGTGCCGCATTAAACCAAGGATTGGCAGCACTGCGCTTCAATTTTAGAGGGGTCGGAGAGAGTGATGGAGAGCATGACCAGGGGATCGGAGAGCAGCTGGATCTGTTGACGGTTGCAGCCTGGATACGAACAGAATTACCAGAACAGCCGCTGCTGCTTGCAGGGTTCTCCTTTGGGGCCAGAGTGGCACTGCTGGTAGAGAAAGAGATTGGGGTAGAGCAGCTTATATTGGTGGCTCCCCCCTTTAGGCTCTATTCAGATTTGTGGCCAGTTGATCGTGTTGAAACACCCTGGGCTGTATTGATGGGGGACGCAGATGAGGTGGTCTCTTTTGAAGAGGTGGAAAAATGGGTTCAACAGCAGAAGATCCCCCCCAATTTTGAGGTCTTTTCCGGGGCAACACATTTTTTTCATGGACGACTGGCCGATTTACGAGCAGCAGTAGAGCAGTTAATTTAATTTTCTCTTGCAGCAATATAAACCATTCTGTAGAATTTGCGCTCTTTTCCGAGGGTTCCCGTTGTCTTGAAGGGAGCCTGAGTGAGTTTGTTATGGATAGAATTCTGGAGCAGTATTGATGAAAACCCTCAGCGCGAAGCCTCATGAAGTGAAGCGTGATTGGTATGTGGTAGATGCCGATGGCAAGACCTTAGGTCGTCTCGCCTCTGAAATTGCCCACCGCCTACGCGGAAAGCATAAAGCAGAGTACACCCCACATGTCGACACCGGTGACTATATTGTTGTTGTTAACGCTGAAAAGATTGCAGTAACAGGCAATAAGCGTCAGGACAAGATGTACCATCGTTACACTGGTTATATTGGTAACCTCAAGTCTATGAACTTTGAAAAGCTCAATGAGAAAGCTCCTGAGCGTATTATTCAATTGGCCGTCAAGGGAATGTTGCCTCGCAACCCTCTCGGACGAGCCATGATCGGTAAATTAAAAGTTTATGCAGGTAGTGAGCATCCTCATACTGCACAGCAACCACAGCCACTCGATATTGCATAAAAGGTAAGTTAAAGCATGGCAATGACAGAACAATACTACGGAACCGGACGACGCAAAACCTCAACTGCGCGTGTATATCTTCGTCCCGGTACAGGTGCAATCACAATCAATGGCAAGAGCCTGGATGACTTTTTTGGTCGTCCAACCTCAAGAATGGTTGTAAATCAGGCATTGGCTGCGGTTGATATGAGCGAAAAGTTTGATATCACTGTAAATGTAGCTGGTGGTGGAATTACCGGACAATCAGGTGCAATTCGTCATGGTATTACCCGGGCATTAATGCAGTATGACGAGGCGCTTCGCCCAACACTGCGTGAGGCCGGGTTTGTCACACGTGACTCTCGTAAGGTCGAGCGTAAGAAAGTGGGTCTGCATAAAGCACGTAAGGCGACACAATACTCCAAGCGTTAATCGGGATTTTTTCTCGCGCAACACTAGTTTATTCGGGTGTCGTCTAACGGTAGGACGAATGACTCTGACTCATTTAATCGTGGTTCGAATCCATGCACCCGAGCCAAATAAATCAACGGCTTATCTCTTTTTGAGGTAGGCCGTTTTGTTTTGGTTTGGAAATGCATACGTGGCCGCATACGTTTATTGGATTGTATGTATCCGTTCTTTGTTCAGCTATTACAAGGGAAGATTGATGCTGAAAACTAAATTCTCAAAGCGGTTTGAAGAACTGCAAGCACAATCAGACTCTATACCATTTCATCAAAATACAGGGCGTGGCGGGAGCCATGTTCCAGCTGGTGGCTGGCAAAAATGGGCCACAAGTGCGCAAAATTTAATCAAGGCAGTCTTTGGCGAAGACTCGCCACACTACATAAATTTCACTGAAGGAGTGAATGAGTGTAATGGGTATGACCATAAAGTAAAGCCCCTCCAAGGGATCTTCAGTAGTGCCAAAGAAGACTTTGATGGCGGCTATGTGTTTGACGTTGATTTAAGAATTTCAGGAGAGGTGTTTGGGGACTTTGTTGTCTTGGCAAAGCATTCCCTGTCTGAGGGTAATAAAGATGTTGCGGCTGTCCTTGCGTCAGCCGCTTTAGAGGATGCCTTAAAGCGGTATGCGAGCGTGAACGGGCTTAGTGTTGATGATAACTCTATGACTGAAGTGGTAAATGCACTGAAGTCACAGGGGTTGGTGTCGGGGGCGCAAAAATCACTGTTGAGTGCAATGCCAAAAATAAGGAATTATGCAATGCATGCTGAGTGGGGTAAAATTTCAGACCCTGATGTGAGCAGCATTATTGGCTTTGTTGAACAGTTCTTGCTATCTAATTTTAGTCATCAGTGAATGAAATCAATCATCACCTACCACCAGCTGCAGCACTTTAGCTCTTCATTATTTGTCTGATGATGTACAAGCCGGTTGTCGCTTTCGTTTTTTGTGTCTGGTTAACTCCATAAGAAATAATTAGAGTCCGGTATCGATAGATAAACGGGACGTAAGAATGTGTAACTATTCAGGGGTCATTTCCATAAACTCAGGCCACCGTCCCTCGTAGAGCAGTCTCAAAGCCTCAGAAGAGGAT
>ENA-OREN01000723-OREN01000723.1-marine-metagenome-genome-assembly--contig:-NODE-723-length-44547-cov-5.399370_pt1 | contig 44547 bp, 43 predicted proteins | sample MGYA00248624_ERZ508555 | MGnify/ENA primary metagenome ERZ508555 (study PRJEB26222, sample SAMN06267773) | marine metagenome | isolation source: Saanich Inlet, British Columbia, Canada | place... | reverse complement strand
CGTTTGCATCCCATTGATAAACAAAACCAGTATCTGTCTTGCTATAAGAGACATAGGCTAAACTCAAGTAAGATATGTCTTTTTCATACATGTGCGTCGAAAAGAAGCTCCCATCGTTTCTGAGAGCCACATCATTAAAATAGGCTGTTTCAGGAGCATTCACACACCCTCTCCATTGAAGTGTCCAAGAATCATCCATATTCTGTAACTCAAACATTTCAACGGTCTCTTGAGGCATATGATTGATAACCGCAAGCTGGTAACGACCATCTGATCTTTGATTGAGATCAATTCCATGTGGAGAGAACAATAGATCATCCCGTTGACAATTGTTATCACCCCATGTGTTTTCACCGAGAGTTAGCTTGATTGACTTTTTTTTCATTGTATCTGTATCAAACAATGAGATTTGCCCAGGTATATTTTCTGGGCTAAGGGGAACAATTGCTCCAAATTCAGATATTAATAAGTGTCGATTATCAGGTAGAACGACAATATCTTCAGGGTTGCTAAATTCACAATAGACGCTTATCTGAGAATCGGATTGGCAGCCAGTAATTGGATTCACCTCATAATCTGAGGTTTGAGTGAGATAGAGAGTCAACAATAATAATGCGATGAGCCCAAAGACTGAAAAAATACCATAACCAATTGTTTTTAGTACTTGCATATGTGCTAAACCCTACTACCACTCGCCTTTATTGCTCATTAATGTTCCCAACAGCACTTCTTGCATATCTGCTTCTTGGGGTTCAGTTCTTGCGAGAATTCGGCTGTACCTTTCTTTAATCATGTCATCGTAATTTGTGTGTGGAAGAATATAGAATTTATTTTCTCGAATCGCATCTAGTGTAACGTCTGCTATTTCATTCGGCTCTTTGCCTCTTTTTAGAACTGTAGCAGCCAATTTCTTTAACATGAAATTAGTTTTATTTTTAACTGGTAAGTGATCTGGTCGATTCCGATCCGAATCAATGATGTTTGTAGCTACAAAACCTGGGCATAAAACTGAAGCTCCAATTTTACTTTTAGCTTTTTTTAAACCCTGCCAGAGTGATTCACTCAATGCAAGAGCAGCATGTTTGCTTACTCCATATATAGCTTCCCCTGGTAAAATACCGGCCAAAGAAATGGTATTAAGAATATGCCCTTCTTCTTTGTGTTTAATCATATGAGGCACAAAGGATTCGATCCCATATAAAGTTCCATAAAAATTAACACCTAAAACCCATTCCCAGTCACTTGCATCAAGATCCCATATTCCATCTCCTGTAACAGTACTGGCCACTCCAGCATTATTACAAAGGATGTGAATATTACCAAAGTCTTTAATAGCTTGTTCAGCAAGATAACTGACAGCATCTTTATCCATAACATCAACCTTTAAACCAGTGGCATCTACGCCATGATCTGATATCTTTTTTACAGCACTATCTAAGGCATCTTGCTCTATATCAACAAGTACAATGTTCATTTTTTCTTGAGCAAAACGTTCAGCTAAAGCATAACCTATACCACTGGCTGCTCCAGTTATAACTGCTGTCTTTCCTTCAAAATCTTGCATTGGTTAGCTCCTTCATAGTTAGTCTATATGGTAATTTTATTACGATAATATTACCAATATAAATAATAAATATTACTCAATCAATAAACTTTATTCTTACTTAAGCTATTCAATTAAGACTCCCTCTTTTTTCAGCAGCTGTCTTTTTGTTTTTATACCACCGCTTCCTGTGTATCCCCCTATTGATCCATCTGAGGCTATCACTCTATGACATGGAACAATTATTGGATTTGGATTTTTTCCACAAGCATTAGCCACAGCTCTAGATGCTTTAGGTTTGCCAATGGCAATGGCTATGTCTTTATAAGACCTAGTTTCTCCTTTTGGTATTCTTTTAATTTGATTCCAAACGTCAGTTTGAAAGGCAGTGCCATGCATTTTTTTCATACAATAAAAGTACCCTTGTGTTAATAAGGGTACTTAATGATTGCTGTTATAGACTATTAATCAACAATAATAGGTTCTAATTGAAAACTTCCAATGAATTTACTGTTATCACTGGATGAATCCCATAGAGGGGCATTGGGTTGCTCTAAGAGCCATTCTTTATCGCTATTTAATGAGGCAAATGACTTGGCTTGGTCTTCAGTTGATTTAGAACACATAACAAATTGAAGATTATCTCTGCCGCCAATATTCTCTTGCCAAAGATCAACTTCCCAGCCATGTTTCTCAAAAAACTCTCTACTTGCCTTGAATTCTTCTACAACACTAGAGAACATCCCTGAATTTGGTTTCCAGACGTAGACTTCAACCACTCCTGCGTTATTACATAATTGATCATCAATGAGTGTCATAGTATATGACCTAACTGTTGTCACTGCACCTGATGCATAAAAACGTGTTATGAAGTCAGAATAATCAGCTGAATCATATGCTTTATCTTTAGCTCTTTCTTCTAAAGAGTTATGAAAATCAACCCAATGAAATTTAAATTCACCGCCTTTACCAAAATTCTGTTGCAGTATTGATGTGTTCCTTCCAGCTGCTCTAGATAACGTAATGGCTTCTTCGAACAGTTCCACCGCTTCATTCATATGTCCTGGTTGAACTTTATATTCCCAGACATCTGCCTCGATGCTGTAGGCACTAGAAAATGAAAAGAGAATGAGTGATGTCAAAAATACCTTAACTTTCATAATATTTCCTTATTAAATAAATATTAATAAATATTACCAGATTTTTTATTACAAAATATTAATAACGATTAATTGGCAATCTGGTTAGAATATATAAATGCGTTATTCAAGAAGAAAGTTCATTGCCAACTCAACATCTTTGCTGTCTCTAGTAGCAGCAACTAATTTTATTCCCAATCGATCACTGGCTAATACATTCTATGGCGCTGCAGATGGTATAGCCAGATTGCACTGGAATGAAAACCCATATGGACCGAGTAAAAAAGCAATCAGTTCAATGATTGAATCAACCTATGAAGGAGCCTACTACCCCGATCATCTGATTGGCATTCTAAAATCAATGATTGCTGAGAAACATGATATTGAAACTAATCAAATTGCAATCAGTTCAGGTTCTACTCAAGTACTGAGTAACTTATCGCAGATTATGACTCGAACAAACCCCATGCTTGGTATGGTGTTAGGTTGGGACACTCATTTACTTTCTGCCGAAGCCTCAGGAGGAAAGGTTATAAGACAACCCAATGGAATTAACTTAGAAATAAATTTAAACGAACTAGAATTGAAAGCTAAAAAAGATGTTTCTGCAGTATCAATTGTTAACCCTAACAACCCAACAGGCACAATCCTAAATTCTAAGCGTTTAACGGAAAGTGTTATAAGAATGTCTAAAAAGGCCTTGGTTATTGTTGATGAAGCTTATAATGAGATTACCAATGATCCAGATAAAAATACAATGATTGGGTTGGTAAAAAGTGGTCATAACGTTGCAGTTTCAAGAACTTTCTCAAAAATATATGGTCTTGCAGGACAGAGAATTGGGTACATTATTTCACAACCTGAGGTGATTCAATCAATTATAAAGAATGGCACCGGTCATTTTTCAGTATCATTGACGGGTTTAGCGGGAGCTATTTCTAGCTACAATGATCAAGAATTCCTTAATTATTCCAAGTCTAAAATAATTGAAGCAAGAGAAATGATTAATGATGCTGTTGCATCCAATGGACTCAGTGCTCTCCCTTCTCAAACTAATTTTGTTTTTGTAAATATTGGTGATCTGAATGCAAATGAATTCCGAGATCAAATGAAACAACATGGAATTTTAATTCAAGGACAGTATGGGTCTTTTAAAAATTGGTCTAGAGTGAGTATGGGAAAAATTGAAGACATACAACGTTACGTTGATGCCTTACCAAAAGTATTGGACGCTTTAGGAAATTAACCCTTAATCGTCGTCTTGAGTCTCTTTATAGTCTTCTGGAGCGCCAGCACTAATGCCCTTAATGAATTGTTTTTGGAGATTCTGCATTGCAGAAATCCAGATGTCTGGTTGGGTTGATTTCATTTTAATGTAATCCATGACTTGTTTATGAGGTGTTATTAGAAATACATTGTTTTCAATTGCATTAATAACATCTTCAGCGACAACTTCTGGTTCTAATATACCATCAATGCTGACAATGTCTTTTATCACCTGAGGTGCATCATTAACCATGTTCGTGCTAACACCTTGTGGACACAAGCATGAAACACCAATTCCTCTTTCGCCATACGTAATTTTTAACCATTCAGCAAAACTGACAGCAGCTGATTTAGTTACAGAATATCCAGCTGAACCTATTTGAGTTAAAAGACCAGCAGCGGATGCTGTATTCACAAGATACCCTCCTCCTTGTTTGATCATCATGGGTAGTAGATGCTTTGCTGCGTAAATATGAGACATTACATTGACTTCCCATATTCGTTGCCAATCTTCTTCAGTCGTACTGATTAGTCCAGGTGCACCACCAATTCCAGCATTGGAGCAGAATACATCAATAGTGCCCATGTGTTGATTCGCAGTATCAATGATTCTTAATATTTCATTTTCATTGGATACATCCGCAATAATAGGTAAAGCATCAATGTTATTTGCGGTTTCTCTAAGAGCTGTCTCATCTATGTCGACGACCACAATAGAATTGGCTTTATGTTTTGAAAAAGAATTCGCCATGGCTTTACCAATTCCACTGGCACCACCTGTTATAACAATATTTTTATCTTGCACTTTCATCTTGATGATAATTCTAATAGAATCTCTTTGAATAAACCAAGAAACATTTTAAAAATTATGAACTATATTACTCAAACCAAACAAATTACTTCCAATGATGGTCATGAATTGGATTGCTATATCACCAGTCTTGATGACGATAAACCCAAAAACAGCATTGTTATAATTCAAGAAATATTTGGTATAACAGATCATATTAAATCCGTTTGTCAACGCTATGCAGATCAAGGTTATTTGGTTATTGCTCCTGCTTTGTATGATCGTTTTGAAAAGAATATTACATTGAATTACACCCAGTTTGATGAAGGTAAAGCCCTAAGGACTAAACTGGATACAAACCATGCAATTTTAGATATTAATGCTGCCATTGCAGAGTCGACTGGCAAAATCTCTGTGGTTGGTTTTTGCTTTGGTGGGATGTTGTCTCACGTGGCTTCTGCTAGATTAAACATGGACTGTGCTGTGAGTTACTATGGTGGATTTATAGCGGAAGATCATCTGCATGATGCTCCTAGATGCCCAATTATGTATCATTTTGGAAAACTTGATCATGCCATCCCTATGGAGAGTGTTGAGTTAATAGGTGAAACCTTCCCAGAATCTATTATTCATATTTACAACGAGGCTGGACATGGTTTCAATTGTGAAATGAGAGCTGATTATCATCAGCCATCTTCTGATTTAGCTTTTGAAAGATCTCTGACATTCATCAGAGACAACACCTAATATCAACTCAGATCTTTATAGCGACAAAAGGATAGTATAAAGACAATTAAGTCTACTGTTAGGACCATCCAGAGAGCTCTTGTATCGGGCATGCCATCAAATACTATACTCACCAATCGACCGAATACATAACTGCCACATAACAACGCAACTATTAGATATGTGATTTTTTGTAATGATTTCTTTTTCAATGAAATCAATGACATGAGACCTAGTAAAACAAAGAAACTATAATTTGCTCGAATTTCACTCAAGGAGATTAATTCATTAAGGCTGAATCCAACCAACGCTGCAGCTGAGTTTGGATTAACTAAACCAATCAAACCAAAACCTAAGTACTCCAGACCTATAAGCGTTAAAAGCACTGTGTCAATCATTGAATTTTTCATTAAAACCTCTGTTTTAGAATCATAAACTTAACTTTCATTGATCTCGCCTAGTTTTTTAAAACTATCAGCAAAAGCTTGTTGACGTTTATCTTTCCACTCAGAATATTCTTCATACATTTGAGACGACTTAACTGCTACCTCTTCTTTGCTAAGACCTTCGTGATACCATTCATGGAATTGATCACTTAATATTATTTCGTCAAATTTCATAGGATTCCTTTATTAAAAGATCATTTAATTTTAACAAAGAATATGATGTTGGTACTGAAATTGCGACAATTAAGACTGAGTTATAATACAAAGTGATTATTAATATTCTCAGAACTATTTAATTAAATAGACCACATCATGATCATCAAATTGTCTTTCACCGATTTGCTTGAAACCCATATTGTTATGAAAATCTAATGAGATTTGATTCATTGGTTTAGTATTTACCTCTGCTGTGACTCTTAAGTTTTCATGGGAAGCATTTGAAAATATATCTTTATACATTGACTTACCAAGACCTTTTCTTCTGTAGTTTTGATCAATTGCAATTCGATCAATGTATAAAAAAGTTTTTAAGCCTTGAGCAAAATATTTATAATTCTCTGACCAATATGTGGTCCCCTCCCTAAAGCAGATACTAAATCCAATGACATTCTTATCTAGCAATAACACGGAATGATAACTACTGATAGATAAAAGCTCTTTCAGCTTATCAATTGATTCTAATGAGCCTACAGCCGGTACGTTGTCTTGATTGATCAAATAGATGTCTTGTAACCTATTTTTATCGTATGCACCATTAGTGAAAACATATAATTGAGTGTTCATATAAAAGTTATATTAGAGGGTTATTTGAAGATGCTAGATAGCAAAGGATTCAAGGCCCTGGTGTACCAGGATCATTCTCTATTGATTCTTCATGGTCTTCTATGACTTGATACAAAGGAAAATCGACCCATGTATCATTTAAGTAGTTGAGTTCAGGAACTTCCTCTTTTGGATCAACAAGTAAATTATAAACTGTAGGATAAGCCATATTTTTTACACCATAGCCATCTTCATCCATTTCTTTAAGTAGTAATTTCCAATTTCGCCATTTTGCACCAAATAATTCATTACCAATATAGATTACCATGGATTCTCTTGCAGATTTTTTTGACTTACCTTTGAGAAAATTAGATTGGTCAACACCATCAATTATTCTATCTGAAGGTATATCAGCTCCAACAAAACTGGCAATAGTAGGGAATAGATCAATTTGGTGGAATATTTCATTGGATACTTGCTGAGTTGGAATATGACCAGGCCAACGAATTAAAAAAGGAACTCTCAAAGAACCTTCATATGGAGAGAACATACTACCTCTCCAAGGTCCAGTGAAACCGAATGATCTCGGGACTCCTTCGCGACCGTTGTCAGAGGTAAAAATAAATATAGTGTTTTCTTTTAAACCAAGCTCATCTATTGTTGCCAGAAGTTCGCCAATATAGACATCGGTTTGTGCCAAAACATCAGCAAAACTTCCATTTCCAGTACTGCCGTAGAAATCAGGATGAGGGTCAACAGGTTCATGGGTTTGTGTATAAGGAAGATAGGCAAAGAATGGTTGTTCTTTTTTAGCTTTACGTTTTATAAAATCAATGGCATGGTCTGTGATATCTCGATCAATCGTTGCTCGTTTAGCACGATCAAAAACCTCCAGTTCTTTTGGTTCTTGTCCTTTAAATGAGGACATAACATGGGTAAATACAGCATCAGGATGACTTCCTGGTGAAAAACTATTGCTGTCTGGCCAAAAGGCTCGATCAGAGGATCTAGGTATACCATTCCATTCATCAAAGCCCTGATCTGTTGGGTATCGTCCCTTGGTATCACCGAGATGCCATTTTCCAAAGATTCCAGTTGTATAGCCTTGATCGGATAACATTTCTGCTAATGTGATCTCCCACTTCGTTATGCCATACCAGACCCCTCTGGGTGGTCCTTCTTGTCTTTGGCGTGTTCGTATACCATAACGCCCTGTCATCAAAGCCGAACGTGATGGTGTGCACTCAGCTTCAACATTATAATTTGTTAACTGAAAACCTTCAGCAGCAATGCTATCTATATTTGGGGTTGGAGCACCACGAAGTTCACCTCCGCCATAAACTCCAATTTCACCATAACCAAAGTTATCCATTAAGACTAATACTATGTTGGGCTTTTCATTACTCTGAGTTGCTGCATCAATAGGATAGATGCAGACAAATAAAATGGATAAAGAAATCCATATTTTATTAATTTGAATCAATATTTTCATACTAATAGATTACATATTTTATTCTATTTTCTACAGCACTATATTTTCTTAATAAGTTTTTTTGTAGAGCAGATCAATCCCATCTTGGTCGTGATTATTTATGAATTGGAAAATACCTTCCTTCAGCAATCGTTCCAATGACTTCAATGTCTTTGATTTTTCCTGGATCTACTTTCATGGGATTTTCAGAAAGTATGGTCAGATTTGCTAACTTTCCCTTAACAATGCTTCCAACTTCATCTTCAAGACCTAAGATATAAGCAGCATCTATGGTTACCGCTCGAAGCGCTGACTCTGGTGATATTCTCTGGTTAGGTCCTGCAACCTTATCTGCAAAATTAATTCTATTTACTGCAGAATGCATCAACAATAATGGTGATGCAGGAGCCATGGGCATATCAGAATGAAGTCCTATTGGGATGCCAGCACGATTAACGTCTCCGAGTCTAACCATCTCTTGTGAACGTTCAGCACCCACTCCCACTCTACTGTATAAATCAGAAAGTGTTGTCACGTAGTATGGATTAGCACTAACTATAGCTCCAAGTTCTTTAATTCTTTGAACTTGATCAAAGTTTGAATAACCAAAATGAACAATTGTTGTCCGGTGATCTTCTCGTGGGTTACGTTTAATATTCTCTTCCAAAACATCCAAAAGAACTTTCAGACCACCATCTCCATTTTGATGAATGTGTATTTGGTAGTTTTCATCCCAGAATTCTTTAAACACATCACGGAATAAGTTTTCTTGCATCAACCAAGCACCTTGATGTCCATCCAGATAGCCTTCACTCATGATCATGTTTTGTGAAAACATAGCACCATCGGTAAATAATTTAATGTGTTGTGGTAAATACTCTAATTTCCCTTGACCCCAATCGAGAAATTTTCTCGATTGATCAACCAACTCATTAACCGGATATTTTTCAGATAAAGTTAGAGCACTTGGAAAATAAAAAGATCTAAACGGTGTGTCTATATCACCAAATACAAAGTTTTTTGCATCTTGTATGGGTTTCACATTACTGGATCCTGGGTTTGCAATAAGCGTTACTCCATTTTCATGCAAATGTTTTTCCGTTACTTGTAGGCCAGCAATCAATCGTTGTGGAGACGCTAGAAATGGTGTTGTGACAGGAATAACAGAGACCAAACCTTGTTCTGAGAAATGACCATTCTCAAAGTCAGCAAATGCCTTTGCTTCTTCATCTAGGTTATCAATCCATTCTTCAGTGATTCCAAAATATTTAAGAGCAGGAGTGTTCATTATGAATTCATGGAAAGATCTATGAATGACAAGAATTGGTTTCTCATTAGATATTTTATCCAAATCTTCTCTGGAAAGTTTTCCATGAAAATAATGATGAAACCCCCAAGATACGAAAGGTTCATTTGCTTCAAATTGTTCTACCGCTTTTGTCAATCTTTTCAAATAGGATCTTCTATCTATAACACCTTTGGATTCTTTGTTGGGCAGAACCCAATCCTCAATAGCTATGATCTCTGATTGCATCGTTATTGCAGCCAAGAATGGGTGAACATGGTGTTCAATGAATCCAGGAACAATGATCTTATCTTTGAATCTTTTATCCAATGTTGATTTGGGGTATTTAATCTGTAATTGTTTGAAAGATCCTGTGTCTTTGATTCGATCGTTTTCAATAACGATTGCATTTTGAAATTGCTCCCCATCTGCTAGTGAAATAATCTCCTTTGCTTGAAGTATTACTAAATTAGATTCATTCCCTTCTACAATAGTTAAAGGGAAAAAAAGAAAAAGAAAAAAAACAACAAATAAATACAATAAATACTCCACTTTATTAAAAAGTTTGTGGCGGAGAGTGAGGGATTCGAACCCCCGTATGCGTTTCCACATAACTACCTTTCCAAGGTAGCGCATTCGACCGCTCTGCCAACTCTCCATAAATAGGTATTTATTCTACAATATAAAAACACCTTAAGGATTCATTTTTATTGAACTAGAAATATATCTTGATATTATTTATTGATAATCAATATTTATAATTAAAGAAAATAATCAATGAACCAAATACCAAAAAAAGATACTTTATTAGAACTCTTTAACTGGAGGGTTAAACAATCCTCTGATGACGTTGTTTTTAAATTTAACGATAGGGAAATGACCTATAGAGAATATGATTCTAAAGCCAATAGAGTTGCACAAGGAATTATTCAAGAAGAATGCATGCCAAATGCCCGTATTGCTATTCTTGCGAAAAATTCAGATTACTACGCAGAAATACTCTACGGGACAATTAAAACAAGAACTGCCTTGGTCGGTATCAACTGGAGGTTAGCTGCACCCGAGGTTGTCTTTGTAATCAATGATTCTAAAAGTGAGATTCTTTTTGTAGGTCCTGATTTTTATAAATTGATAGAAAATATTGAAGATCAAATACCTTCGATTAAAAAGATTGTGGCTATGGATGAAGACCACCCTATATGGGAAAGCTATGCATCATGGCGAGATGGACAAAGTGAAGACAATCCAAACCTAGTGGGTGAGTTCGAAGACGATGTGATACAACTCTATACGTCAGGAACAACAGGTCATCCAAAAGGAGTACGTATGACCAATAAAAATCTTTTGGCATCTACCCCAATGGTTGAAAAAAGATGGGGTGCTGATTGGCATGAGAAAACAGTGAATTTTGTTCTCTCCCCCCTCTTTCACGTAGCGGGTTCAAATATTGTAGTTATGGGAATAATTTTTGGGTGTAAAAACATCATTATTCCAGAACCCGATCCCACAAAGATTCTAGAATTAATTGAAAGTGAGAAAATAGAAACAGCATTTATGGTGCCCGCCTTAATCCTATTTCTACTGCAACACCCCAATTGCTCAAAAACTGATTTTTCATCATTAAGACAAATTGTCTATGGGGCATCACCGATCGCTCAGGATACTTTGCTCAAGGCTGTGGAAGTAATGCAATGTGATTTCTGGCAAGTCTATGGACTAACAGAATCTACTGGTATTGGTACCACATTGAGTCCTGCTGATCATAATGTTGATCTTGGGAAATTAAGATCGTGTGGCAAACCATACCCTGGTGTTGAAATTAAAATTACAGATGAATCAAACAACACTGTTGGACACAATGAAGTGGGAGAAATATTGATTAAATCAGAGGTTATTATGAAGGGTTATTGGAATCGACCTGAAGCCAATGATAACTCCATTATAGACGATTGGTTTTACACAGGAGATGCTGGCTACCTAGATGAGGATGGCTTCTTATATATCCATGACAGAGTGAAGGATATGATTATCTCAGGCGGTGAAAACATATACCCAGCAGAAGTTGAAAATGCATTGATGTCACATCCCGATATAGCAGACGCTGCCGCTGTAGGAATACCCGATGATAAATGGGGCGAAACAGTTAAGGGTTTTGTTATTCTCAAACAAGATTCAAACATTACAGAAAAAGAAATCATTGCTTACACCAAAGATCAAATTGCAGCATACAAGTGTCCTTCTTCGATTGATTTTATTACAGAAATGCCTCGCAACCCCTCTGGAAAGATTTTAAGAAGAGAACTCAGAGCACCTTTTTGGGATGATGCTGAGAGAAATGTTTCATAAAAAGAATGACTATGAGTTATAAAACCCTGCTCGTTGAAAAAAATAAATCCATTGCAACTATCAGTTTCAATCGTCCTGAAAAACTAAATGCATTTAATAAACAAATGGTGCTTGAGACTCAAGATGCTATTGCATCAGTGAGTCGTGATGATTTTATTAAAGTTGTCATTATTACCGGTATTGGTAAAGGTTTTTCAGCAGGAGCAGACTTGAGTGATTCAAGTGGAATGGATAATCATACTAATGATCGAATAGTCTATGAGGGCCTCGTTAATGGCTATATGCCAAGTTTGGTGAATATTATGAATATGCCTAAACCAGTCATTGCTGCTGTCAATGGACCAGCGGCTGGAATTGGCAGTGCATTTGCTTTGGCCTGTGATTTAATGGTGATGTCTGACAACGCCTATCTTAAGCAAGCTTTCGTCAATATAGCATTGATACCTGATGGCGGTCTTAATTGGTTATTGACCAAATCGATCGGTTATAAACTAGCCTATGAAATGGCGATTGAGGGTGAGAACATTCCAGCCTCTAAATGTTTGGATTTAGGTCTAGCCAATAAAGTTGTCCCATCTGAAGAATTAATGGCTGTAACAGTGAAATGGGCTGAATCTTTATCTAGAAAGTCATCACAGTCATTAAGGGAAACAAAGAGAATTATGAGAGCTGCTATGACATCCACATACGAAGAAACTTTTAAACTCGAAGCTGAAGCAAATAATTCATTGCATAGTTCGGAGGACAGTCTAGAGGCTGTGCAAGCTTTCTTTGAAAAAAGAGAACCCAACTTCAAATAAACTCAACACTTCTAATTAGCTTTTAAAGCTCTGAGAACATCGGCAGCTAAATCTAATTCACCTGAGTACAGTATTGGTGCAATGCGTTCACCTGATTTCCCATATCGATTGAGTATTTCTTTCGCTAACTCCTGTGGAGATTCAGATATCACAGCAAAAGTATTGAGAATCTCATCATCTATTGCATCGCCCATTTGTTTCCATTTACCTTCTTTTGATAGACGATTGAGTTCACCACTTAACTCTTCATAACCTTGTTGTTCTAGTACTGCTCTATAGTTGGGTGTAGAGGCATAGAATGCTACTTGATCCCTGCAAGCTCTAACTGCTTTTTTGTGTGATTCTTCAGTGGCTCCAATACCCGTCATGACTGAAATTGATAAATCAAATGCATCCTTTTGTTTGTTGACAGATGAAAGCGCTTCATCAATAAGAGGAAGTGTTATGTTCTTCAGGTAAGTTGGAGTGTTGAATGGGTGTGCTAATAATCCATCCGCACTTCTTGCAACCGCCTTAGTCATGAGTGGACCAACAGCTGCGACGTATATTTTAGGTATACCAAATGGATTTGGACCTGGGTTAAACAATGGAGTCATCAGAGTATGGTTATAAAATTCTCCACGATGTTCTAATCTAGATTCATTTTGCCAAGCATTTAATATAGCCTTGATGGCAGTGACCATGTCCTCCATTCGTGCGGCTGGTTTAGACCATGGCATAGAGAATCGTTTTGTTATGTGTGGTCGTATTTGAGAACCTAGCCCTAATATAAATCTTCCTTTTGATAGCAACTGTAAATCATAAGCAACATTAGCTAAATTCATTGGGTTTCTAGAAAATGCAACAGCGATTGAAGTCATAAGTTCTATTTTTGAAGTTGCCATTGCTGCAGAAACAAGTGGTAAAAATGGATCGTGAGCTCCTTCCCAGGTATAAGCACCATCGTAACCAGCTTCTTCTAATGCACTGAAGATGGGTCCTCCTTCAGCAGGATTATTGATCATTGTTCCTGAATCAATTTTCATACCTTTACCTTTGTGTAAAAAAAAGAGGCGAAGAATATTCGCCTCTTTTATTTTTTGATACTTTCAGTTCTTAAAAGTCATAAGTAATACGTGCTCCTACAACTCTGGTTTCACCTAAATAGATTCCGTGTCCACCAGCTAGTAATGGCGTATCAAAACCACCTGTGGCTATTTTCTCATCTGTTAGATTACGACCATAGATTAACGCAGTAAAATTACCTTTGGTTATTCCTATTCTTGCATTAATTCTAGCAGTGGCTTCTTGAGTATCAAGCGGATCTAAATCTCCTGTAGTGATGTAGTCATCAAAGAAGTTATAATCAAGACCAGCATAGAGTGTCATGCCATTAGACAATGGTTGAGTGTAGTCTAAATTCAAAGAGCCATTGTAATTACCTGTTCCTAAATCTCGTCCTGTTAGATTCTGATTACCAGTTGAGTAGAAACCTGCACCATTCCAAATGATTCTACAAAATCCGGTAGGATCTGTTACGTTTGGACCGTAATCATTGATAGAAATATTTGCTGCAGAATATGCTCCTGTAGGATCTATGGCTCTAAAGTAAGCCATTTGGGTTTCAGTACATGCAGCTGTATCAAAATCAGCATAAGTACCATCAAGGTAAGCAGCTGCTAATGCAACTCTTAACTTATCGGTAGCTTGCCAAACTAAATCTATTTCAAGTGTATCTACTTCAGAAGATGAGGCATTACCAACAACAAAACCGGTTCCTTGGAATGTAGAAATCTGTTGATCTTTATACTCCGCGGTAGCTATCGCCCAATTTAATTGGAGGTTATCTGCTAGCCTGTGTTTACCACCTATTTCAAAGGATGTTCCAGTTTCAGGATCATACTGAAAAGATGGATCTGGTTCATTGGGTACTGGTACTTTTGCACCATTAACATTTACAAACAATGGGTTTTGATCGTCTGCAGCATTAAACCCACCACTTTTATACCCTTTACTGAAACTAAAGTAGACCATGTGATCATCGCCATAACGTTTTTCTATTTGCAAAGAGGGCAACCACACTGAATCTTCGTCTGTAGGTACGTTATTAAAATCATGAGCCCATGTATCATAATTACCACCGATAATGGCTGCAAGGAATGGACTTGGGTTACAAGTTTGTATTCCTGAGGTATTCGTTCCTAGACAAGTCTTTGCATTCACATTAGTTGTCTCTTTAATGTATCGAGCGCCCATCTGTATTTCAATGGTTTCACTTATGTCAAACCCTACTTGAGCAAACAGTGCTTTTGAATCCCTGTATTGGTTCCATTCACCTATTCTTGTTCCATGATCAAAGGCACTTTGGAAAGTACATGGAGGATAAGCAGATCCAAGGTATTGGTTGAAAATACCTGCGATTTCACAAGTATTATTCATGTAAAGTGGTGCTCCTGGTCCCCAACTTAAACCTGTGCTAGTCCCAATCGGAAAAGGAAAAGGGTTTACAACACCATTTGGAACTAGAGAAGCTGGAGGAATAGTAAATAAAGCTCTCCAAGGTACAGCACCCATACTATAAAGAATAGGAACGATTCCGCCGACTGATGAATCAATATCAATTAATCGGTCAATCTCTTGAGTCTGATCAGACCAATAGGCTCCTACCGTCCATGAGATATCACTATCAGGAGCAGAGTTGAGTCTGATTTCAGCACTCTGTTGTTCATAGTTTTGCCAATCGTCTCTGGAGACTAATTGCAATGGACCAAAATCTGCATCAATGCCATCAATAAAGTCGAATTTAGCACTACCAATAGTCGCTTCTAAATTCATGCCATTGGCCATGTCATAGCTAATATTGATTGCAGTATCAACGGTGTTAGTGTTAGTACCAACCGGATTGATACCTTGAACGATTCCTGCTGCACCTTTTGCAGGACCGTAGTTAAGATCTTCATAAGCGTTACCGTTTCCAACATCAGCAACAAATGCAGGGTAGAACATATTTGCTATCGTAAATGCTAATCCAGCTGTAGGAGTTGGCGGCATAGCCATATCAAATGTATTTTGCACTACTGTAGAACCCGTTCTGACGTGAGAACCATCAGTGTGCTTAATGTCGATTCTAAGATCATCGTTTGGTTGCCAAGAAGCACTTAATCGTAGTAGTTTTTCATCAGCAGTAGGTCCTGTTGTACCTAGATATAGATTATCAATGTATCCATCATCTTCCCGATCTTTAAATGATAATCTAAGTGCAAATGTATCGCTTACTGGTATATTTAAATGACCATCCAGAATGGCTGCACTATTTTCATCTTCAGCTGCCAGTGAAATTCTTCCACTAAGATCACCGCCTATTTCAGCTTTTGCTGAAATGACGTTAACAGCACCAGCTAATGTATTTTTACCAAATAGAACCCCTTGTGGTCCTCTTAACGCTTCAACACGTTCAATATCAAATAGACCGGTTCTATACTGGCGTCCTTTAGCTAAATGGACACCGTCAACAAACAAACCTACAGATTGTTCAAAAGATTGGTTAGCTCCTGCTCCAATTCCTCTCATTGAGATTATTGTGGAGACAGCATTTTCAGATACAGCAAAGTTTGGAATGTACTGTGAAATGCCTGTAAAATCATGAAATCCTGCTTCTTGAATTTTGTCACCGCTAATTACACTAACAGAAACAGAAATGTCTTGAAGACTCTCCTCTTTCTTCGTTGCCGTTACGATGATTTCTTCGAGTTGTGCTTTAGCAGTTGTTGATATTGCAAGAGAAAGACTGACCGTCAATGCAATTGCAAGTGTTAGTAATCGATTCATTAGTTGCCCCATATTTATATAAACTTACATTTAAATTTAACTACAGCTTACAATATTGCCAATATTTTTGAATATAGCAAAGGAATAGTCTGTTTTTTATTCAAATTATTTGTATTTTTTAAACAAAGATTTCAATGTATTAGGTACTTTCAGAGTATTTTCGATAATTTTAAAAAATTTATCTTTTTTCTTAAAAACAAATCTTTTTGGTGCTAGAGTTAAGAATCAAAATAAAACGCATTATATATAGGGCATTTCATACTGAAGATTTTTAATGAGAATAATTATAATCCAATATTTTTCGTTGCATACTCTATGAGTCAGATAAAAAAATTTTTTAGCTTATTATTGTTTTACTTCACAGTCATTCATACCAATTCTGCTAATGAACTTTTTGTATGTACTTCAATGAACCAGGATAACAATACTACTGATAACTGGTTATTGAATAATGATAATAATACCATTGAAAAATCTAATGCCTACTCAGACGATACATTGGGAGGTTTCAAAATAACTAAATCAGATAATAAATCTTTAATCTGGGAAAAAGTCACTTCTAAAAATAGAAACACATATGTATTAGATAAAAATACAATGAGACAAAGCATCACTCTGCTTTCAATTAGTGAAGATGGAAAAATGACACTTGATAAGCGTTTTTTTGCAACGTGCCAATCTATTAAATCTAGTTCTGTCAAATAACCAAACGAATATTCAAAAAATACTTTAAAAGTTTTGGACTGTTGCAGCCTCTTCTCTGTTGACCACAACGCCACCAAGAATTTGACGGTTCAGCCCTATTCTTTTAAACCAATAATGCAGTCCAAGTTCATCGGTAAAACCCATCCCACCATGAACTTCAGTTGATGTTTTAGCAATGAATGAGGCAACTTCTGATACATGTGCTTTGGTATGTGTCGCCATTAATCTTGATTCTTCTTGAATATAATCATGGCAATGGGCAGCATACCAAACCATTGAGTAACAGGGTTGTATATTAGCAGTCATTTCTGCACACATGTGTTTGACAGCTTGAAAAGAACCGATAACTCTTCCAAATTGAATTCTTTCTTTTGAATAATTAACAGATTTATCAATCATTGATTGAGAAGCTCCTAATGAATCTGCAGCAACCATTATTCGTCCAGCATCAATAACCTTGTCAATTATCGAAGTGTCATTAACCGATTTTTGTAGGACTTCTACCTGGCAACTGTTGAGAATTAATTCAGATACATCTTTTGTTTTATCAACTGTTGTTAATTGAACAATCTGCAGATTAGGATCGTTTGCATTGATAATAAAAATCGTTCCACTTTTTGTAGTGAGGATGTAATGAGTGGCATTCAAACCATCCATAACAAATAATGCCCTACCGCTTGCTGTTTTATTATTCAAAATTATTTCTGCATTTTCTCTTGGTGCTATATATTCTGTTACTCCAAAACCAAAATGCATTTCATTATTAGATATTGCATGTAAGTATTTTTCTTTTTGATCTCTTGAACCGGCCAACATAATGGCCATGGGTGTCATAATATAGGATCCGGTATATGGAACTGGTGCAATATAGGCGCCCAAGGATTCTGAGACTGCTGTTGCATATAATAAGTCCAAACCAAGTCCACCATACGATTCTGGAATCATAAGATTATTTATACCCAACTCAATAAGCCCATTATGAATTTCATCAGCAAACTTTTCACTGTCTCCTCTGGCATATTGACGAATATTCTCAACGGTAGTTTTATTTTCTAAAAATCTTGCGATAGAGTTTTGAAAAAACTGTTGTTCTTCTGAGAGTCCAAAATACATAACTATACTTCCTTAATTTTAGGAGCTTTTGGCATACCTAACCCTCTTTCAGAAATAATATTCTTCTGGATTTGACTGGTTCCCCCTCCAATAATTAAACCAAGATAGTACATAAAGGCATACTGCCAGCTTCCTTCATCTCTAATATGAGGGCTTTGCTCATAGAGTGTTCCTAGCTCACCCAAAATATCAATTGCTAATGATTCCAGCTCATAACGCATTTCTGTTCCGTATAATTTGACAATCATAATGCCGAGGTTAACGTTTTGTGTTTTATTGATTTTTCCCGAAAGAAGTCTTAGTCCGTGAGCTTTCAGTGCGAGTGTTTTGCCTTGAATTTTCATTAAACGATCTCTGTATACTGGATGATCTATAACTCGCTTCCCATTGAGTGTTTCATTTTTCATTAATTCAATTAACAAATTTAGTCGAGTGATCATTCTTTCGGGATCGCCTAATGAACCTCTTTCATGAACCAATGTTTTATTTGCTACTAACCACCCTTCACCTCTTTGTCCAACTATATTTTTTGCTGGGATTCTAACGTCAGTAAAAAACACTTCATTAAAACCTGCATCCAATGTCATATCGACTAATGGTCGGATCTTAATACCTGGTGAATCCATAGGTATCAATAAATAACTAATGCCTTTATGTTTGGGCATATCTGGTTCTGTCCTAACAAGACAAAACATCATTTGTGAGTATTTTGCAGTGCTAGTCCAAATCTTTTGCCCATTAATAACCCATTCATTTCCATCAAGCACTCCTTTGGTTTGTAGATTGGCTAAATCGCTTCCAGCATTGGGTTCTGAATAACCTTGGCACCAAATAGTCTCTAGGTGCAGCGCGGACTTAATGTATTGTTTTTTTTGATCTTCTGTACCCATTTCCAGAAGTGTTGGCACTAAAAAATCAATGCCCTGACCACCTGTTCCACTTGGAATGCCAGCTTTATTAAATTCTGAGTTAATGATGACATTCTTTACGATATCAAGTTCGCCACCATAACCACCATATTCTTTAGGAATATTTCTTGCAAAATAACCATTCTCAATAAGTAATTGTTGCCACTCAATCAATGACATAGTTTCGCCATTAGGACTTACGCTTCTAGCTCTCTTAATCGTCTCGTACTGACCATAAAGACTGCCTGTTAAATGCACACCTTTGTGACTAGAGCAAAACCCTGCTACTTTGTCTCTGAAATCATCGTACTCAGATCCAAAATCAAGATTCATCAATTTCCTCTTTCCATTTGGGCTCACGTTTTTCAAAGAATGCTGCTATCCCTTCTTTGGCATCATCGTTTTCAATGCACTCTTTAAGCTGCTGTCTCAGATAAGGTAAGGCATCATTAAATTCCATAAGATCTTGCTGATTGTATGCTTGTAATCCCATTCTCATAGTATTAGGAGGTAGATTTGATAATTCTTCAGATAGAGAATTGACAAATTCATCCAATTCTTCTTGTGGAAGACATTCATTAATTAAGCCATATTTTTTAGCAGTCTGAGCATCAATAGCATTGCCTCTCATTATAAAATCAAGGCCTTGTCTTTTTGGCATCACTCTGAATAATCCAGCCATCACCATAAATGGCCAGATGCCACGTTTGATCTCGGGTGCGGCAAATTTAGCACGAACGCTTGAAATTGCATGAGTTGCATTAGCAACAATCATTAAAGCACCAGCGAAAACATTCCCTTGTATCTTAACAATTACAGGCTTATTAAGATTTCTCAGTAAAAGACTAACGTCCTCAATATCTCCAAGTTTAGGAACCGTTGAAGAGGATTGCTGTTGTTTCCCAGACATGCCTTTAAGATCGCCTCCAGAACAAAATGTATCGCCATTAGCTTGAATAATTACGACTCTAATTTGATTATTTTTTGTAGCATATTTTAAGGCATAAATTATTTCATTGGCCATTATTTCATTAATTGCATTTTTCTTTTCAGGACGATCTAGTGTGATCGTCATCACATATCCATCAATTGAAACAACGGTTGCATCAAATTTAAATAAGTTGGGATTTTCCATTACTAATGATCCTTTTTGTTTGCTTCGATAATGTAGTTAGGTACTAATATTTTTTTTGCTCTTAAGTATTCTCCAAGAGATTTAGCAAGGGCATCCAATCGTGTATTGGATGATGCGCCATCACCCAAAATACCATGAACGTAGAAATTCAATGCATTCATATTTGAAAATACATATCGATCTATTTCGTAGTTTTTTAAGTCTGGTAGCAATATTTTCAAACGATCTACAGTGAGATAATGATACAGAAAAGAGTAGGCTTGATTTGTTTTTGTCCAAACACCAAGATTCGCACACCCTCCTTTGTCTCCTGAACGAGTCCCCATTAAACGACCAAAATAGATCTCTTTAACATCTATTTCTTCATATTCAGGAATATTGGGTAGATTCTTATCATATGTGACTGCCTCAAAACCCATTTGGTTCGTTGGTATTATGTCTATTGTTTTATTGTTGATATGAACTTTCTCTTTGATATATTTGGATTCTATTAGTGCTGGCCAATACAATATAAAAGGGTCACCCGAACCAATGGAATCTTTTGAAAACCATCCAGGATAATTTGCTAACGCCAATTCAATAATTTTTGCTGTAAAGATACGACCAACTTTTTTTTGATCCTTAGATTTGACGGTAATTTTTAAAATTGCCATAGCTTCTTCATTAGTGATTGGATTATCCTTATCTTGACGATGCAAATCGATAATGACCTCATCAAACTGTTCTTTGCCACCCAGTACTTCAAATAGTGCATCACAAAATATTTTCGCCTTTTCGTCGATATCTAAACCAGTCAAAATAACTTCCATACCATTGCGATATCCGCCCGCTAAATTGATACATACTTTGTGTGTATCAGGTGGATTAGTGCCTTTGCATCCTGTAACATATACTTTGTTTTCTCCCACTTGTTGCATATCCAATGAATTAAAATGAGCTGTCACATCTGGGTTTAGATAAGCTGTCGTTGATATTTCATAAAGCAATTGAGCTGTCACAGTCCCAATTGATACTAAACCACCTGTGTTTGGGTGTTTTGTAATAGTAAATGAACCATCCTCTTCTATTTCAGCTATTGGGTATCCAATGTTTTTAAAGCTTTCAACTTCTTGAAAAAATGAATAATTACCACCCGTAGCCTGAGCGCCGCATTCGATTATATGACCAGCAGCTAATGCTCCTGCTAGAGCATCAAAATCATCACGCGACCAATTGTATTTCCAGGCTGCCGGCCCCATAACAACTGAAGCATCTGTCACTCTTGGGCAGATAACAATATCAGCACCTTGGTCTAATGCTTCCTTTATGCCCCATGAGCCCAAATATGCATTGGCTGTCAGTACAGGATAATTTGCTTCTTTAAGAGGGATTTTTCTATCGATGTTCTCAAGTTCAACTCCTTGTTGTTCGAGATTCTTAAGGTCTGGAACTATATTATCACCATCAATGTAAGCAACTTTAGAATCAACATTTATTTCTGATAAAATTGCATTAATTTCATGAGCCATTGATTTTGGATTAAGTCCACCTGCATTGGTGACTATTTTTATATTTTTATCATGGCAAGACTCAGCAATTTCTTTTATTTGTTTTAAAAAGGTTGCTACATAGCCCACTTGATCACCACGTTTGACTTTTTGACCATAAAGAATACCCATAGTCAATTCAGCAAGATAATCTCCTGTAAGAACATCAATGGGTCCTCCATCAATCATATCTTTTGCAGCTGAAAGCTTGTCACCATAATATCCGCTGCAATTAGCTATTCGAATAACATCTTTACTCATTTTTTATTATTTCCGATTGAGACTTTCCAAAATGAGGTCTGTCACCATGTTGGAAGATTTTTCAGGTAAATCTTCTAATGTTTTTTTATTTTCTGGTATAGAAAGTTCTCGCGCTATTCCTCCAAGAGATATTGCAACGGCTTGAGTATCAATGTTTTTAATTTCATTAATTTCTTGAGCTTCATCAAGCAAACTTTTAATAAAAGAAATAAAGTAATTCTGGTGAAAATCAATCATTTCTTTAGCCCCTCTTATTTTATCTAAATCACCATCGAATTTTTGTAACTTAGGACCGGCAGCCTCATTGCCAATTCTCATATAGATTCTTAATCTTTCTAATGGAGAATCAATATCTTTCATACTGTTTAATGCTTCTCTTCCAATATTAGTTAGAATCCTATCCATAGTCGTTGTGATTAAATCTTCCTTACTGGGTGCAATTTCATACAGTGTGCGAAGTGAGACTTTTAGGTGTGAAGCAATATCAGACATGGTTAAATTAGCAATACCTGTTTCAAGAAGGCTCTCAAAATCCTCAATAACATTAATATGTTTATCCGTTAAATTTTTAAATGTTTTTCTTGTTACTTGAGACATATTATTCCTTATCATCATTAATTATCATTAAGTTAGCACCAAGTTCCAGTTGTTGGCCTTCAGATATAAACAGTTGTTCTACTAAACCATTCTGGTAAGCAGTCACTGTATGATTCATCTTCATAGCCTCTATAACTACTAATTGATCTCCGATTTCAACAAAATCTCCCTCTTTTACCATCACCTTTAGTACTTTACCTGGCATTGGAGAAATCATCGAGCCTTCCCTTACCTCTATATCAGGTGAAACAAATCTTGGCACTAATCTCAACAATTTATTTCCTTTTGAGAATTGAACCAATAAGGAGTTTTCAAATTGTGTAATTTTCCATTGATTTCTAACGCCATCTAACTCTATATCCAAGGAAGCATTATTCCAGTTATGAATAATTGCTAGAGAGCCATTGGCTATTTTATAAGTACCATTTCGTTGTCGTTTATACTCTATAGATATTTCTTGATCTGCTAGAGTAAAATTAACTTTTTGAAATGGCAATCTAGCATTATGCCAACCCGATGGTATATTTTTTAAAGTATTGGCATTATCCCTATTGGCACCTTGTAACCAAAGGGCTGCGGAAATGGCAAGAGAATTTAATTCGTCATCAGACAAATTAATTTCAGTTTGGGGTTTATATAGATCTATAAAATCAGTTGTTGTTTTTCCCTCTAAGAATTCCTTACTAATTAAAATATTTCTTAAAAATTCAATATTATTATTAAAGCCACCAAAGTGAACTGATTCAAGTTCCGATGTAAGCTTTTCAGTTGCGTCTTTTCTATTTTTTCCATGAGCAATAACTTTCGCTATCATTGGATCAAAATCGGTGTTTACATTCATACCTTTCTTAATACCAGTATCCCAACGTATACCTTTATTTTTATTGATATCATTGGCAAAAAGGGTTCCCGTTGATGGTAAAAAGTTATTAGAAGGGTCTTCTGCATAAATTCTAGCCTCAATAGCATGGCCGTTTGTTCTAATGTCTTTTTGATTCAATTGCATAGACTGATTATCAGCTATTTTTAATTGCTCTTTAACTAGGTCTACACCTGTTACCATTTCAGTCACTGGATGTTCGACTTGCAGCCTTGTATTCATTTCAAGAAACCAAAATTCTCCGGTCATATCATCCATCAAAAACTCTACAGTTCCAGCTGATTGATAGTTAATTTGTTTGGCAAGATTTACAGCTGCTGAAGTTATTTTATCTCTAGTTGCATCATCGATTCTTGGCGAAGGACATTCTTCTATGATTTTTTGATATCGCCTTTGAATGGAACATTCTCTTTCACCTAAGTGTAAAATACTTCCATGATTATCTGCTAGTACTTGGACTTCAATGTGTCTTGATTTTTCTACATATTTTTCGAAAAATACACGATCATCATCGAATGAATTATAAGCCTCTAACTTAGCCATTTTGATCGAATCCTTAAGTTCTTTAGGATCTTGAACCAAACGCATGCCTTTTCCGCCTCCTCCAGCTGCTGCTTTTACTAATATTGGGAAACCTATTTTTTTTACATCTTTTTCATTTTCTATAATCTCCAATACAGGAACCTTGGCTTTGGCTGCATATTTCTTTGATTTAATCTTGTCACCCATAATCTCGATAGCTTTAGGAGTTGGGCCAATCCATATCAATCCTGATTTTTCTACTAATTTTGCAAACTTTGAATTCTCCGACAGAAAACCATAACCTGGATGAATAGCCTGTACATTAGTTTTTAATGCCAATTCAACAATTTCTTTAGCATCAAGATAAGTGTCTTTAATACGAACCGATTGATTAGCTTCATGGACGTATGGTGAATTTGAATCCGCTTCATTAAAAATAGCAACACAGAAGATATTAAGATCCTGTGCTGATCTAATAATTCTTGATGCAATCTCTCCTCGATTAGCTATTAATATTTTAGAAATATGATTCATAGCCTAAAGACTCCAAATTCTTTAGTTCCTTTGATGGGTTTGTTTCCAACAATTGATAGACACATTCCTATGACAGTTCTCGTATCTCTTGGATCGATGATCCCATCATCACTAACCAAACCTGTTGCTTCGAGTGCTCTAGAACCATCTTCTTGTAGCTTCTCTACTGCAGCAACTATTTGCTTATCTTCTTCTTCATTGAACTTTTCTCCTTTTCTCATGGCTCTTGCTCTTCGTACCAATGACATTACTCCAGCAATTTGCTTTCCTCCCATGACTGCAATTTTTGCTGACGGCCATATAAAGGTAAACCGATTATTAAAGGCTCTCCCAGACATAGCATAAGTACCTGCACCATAGGATGCTCCTAAGATTATAGTTATATGAGGTACGGTTGAATTTGATACAGCATTAATTAACTGAGAACCTTTCTTGATGCTTCCATCTCTTTCAAACTCTTTACCAACCAAAAATCCTGTGACATTCTGAAGAAATATTATTGGTGTATTAATTTTATTGCATAATTGAATGAAGTGGGCAGCCTTCTGAGATGAGTCAGGATAAATTGCTCCATTGTTTCCTATAATAGCAACTGGATAACCATGCACATGTGTCCAACCACAAACTATTGATGATCCAAATAGAGGTTTAAATTCTTCAAAACGTGAACCATCAGAAAATCTAGCTATGGCTTCTTTAATATCAAATGGAGTTTTTAAATCTTTACTAACCAGTCCTAGTAATTCTTCACTATCGTAAACCGGTTCTTCTGGAACTTCTTCGATATTCTTCTCTGGTTTGTTCCAATTCAAATGAGAAACAACTTCTCTGCATAATCTTAAAGCATCCATTTCATCTTCAGCTAGATAGTCAGATAATCCTGAAATCTCGGAATGCATTTGAGCGCCTCCGAGTGTTTCATCATCAGATACCTCACCTGTTGCCATTTGAACCAATGGTGGCCCAGCTAAAAACACCTTTGATTGATCGCGTATGAAAATATTGTAATCTGACATTCCTGGTTGATAAGCACCTCCAGCAGTAGAGGAACCGAAAACTACTGCAATCGTTGGTATTCGCATCTTAGATAACTCAGTCATTTCATAAAACCACCTTCCACTTTCTGCAAAATGACCTGTACCTATGTTTGACATTTTTTGTTTTGATTTTGGATCAATCCTAAGATCAGCTCCTGCAGATTCAACAAAGCTAATGTATGGAATACCATTATCTCTAGCGATTTCTATACAACGTCCCCATTTTTTTGCAGCATAACTCGTTAGAGCTCCACCCAAAACAGTAGGATCATTACCGAATATGACACATTCAACACCTGATATGACTCCAATACCAGCAACAGCACCTCCACCAATAGTATATTCAGATTCATAAGCGGCTAATGAACTAATTTCTAAAAATGGACTGTCAGGATCTAAAACGTTAAATATTCGATCTCTAATAGACATTTTTCCACGCTTGGACAGCCTCTCATGATGATGAGGTCCACCTCCTATTTCAGCAAGATCGAGTAAATCTTCTATCTCAGAGAGTTTCTTCATCATTTCGCTATAATTGTTTTTATAGACTTCTGATCTAATATCTAACTTTGAGATAATCTTTTGTTTTATCTTTTTATTTTCCATTTAAAAACCATTTTGGTAATATTATAGTATAAATATTACCATTACTTAAAGTATTAAAATTTATATGAAAGAGATCATTAAAGACATAAGAGAAGAAGTAGCTGAACTCAATAGTTTATTAATTAATCTTTCAACAGAACAATGGGCTACTAAAACTACATTTAAAGATTGGACACCAGAAATTGTGGTTTCGCACTTATGCTACTTCGATTTAATGACTATATACTCGATCAATGATGCTGAAAAGTTTTCGACGGAAGGGAAATACATCATGCAAGTTTTTTCAACAAAATATAATTCATTAGACAGAGCTATAGCTATAAAAGAAAGGCTAAATACCAAAAGTTACGAAGAACTTAGGACATTGTGGCTTTCATCCAATGATCAAATGTGTTCTGTTTTTGAAACAGTTAATCCCAAACTAAGATGTCAATGGTTTGGACCTGATATGGGTGCAAAAATGTTTATGACTGCAAGATACATGGAAACATGGTCTCATGGTCAAGAAATCTATGATTTATTAAAAAAGAAAAGACATTACACTGATAGCATAAAAAATATAGCAGACATCGGAGTAAAAACATTCGAATGGACTTTTAAGAATAGACAATTAAATGTTCCTAATGAAAAACCATTTATTTCATTAACATCGCCATCAGGGGTTCAATGGCAATGGAATAACTCAAATAACAAAAATGAAATTATTGGTAGAGCTAGTGATTTTTGCCATGTAGTAACACAAAATAGAAATGTAGCTGATACAAAATTGAAGATTCAAGGAGATATTGCAAAACAATGGATGTCTATTGCTCAATGTTTTGCTGGAGAACCTGAGTCTCCACCTGAAGTAGGAATGCGAGCTAGTTAATAAAAGAGGTAATAGTATGAAATGGACTGAAGAACATGAAAGCATTAGAGAAATAACAGCAAAATTTGTAGATAATGAAATCAATCCATATGTTGATCAATGGGAGGAAGATGGTATTTTCCCAGCCCATGAATTATTCAAGAAGTTAGGTAATCTAGGAATGTTAGGTATCAGCAAACCTAAAAAATACGGTGGACTTGGTCTAGATTATAGCTATTCACTTGTTTTCGCTGAAGAGATGGGACGAGTTCATGCAGCAGGAGTAAGCACGGGTATAGGTGTGCAAACAGATATGGCGACACCTGCTTTAGCAAAATTTGGAAGCGAAGAACTTTGCAATAAGTTTTTAGTTCCTGCAATTAGTGGTGATGCAGTTTTCTCAATAGCAGTTAGTGAACCCAGTGCTGGTTCAGACGTTGCTTCAATTACAACATCCGCTGAAAAGATTGGTAATGATTACCGAATCAATGGGACTAAAATGTGGATCACTAATTCAATACAGGCTGATTATTTCTGTCTTTTAGCTAATACAAGTGAAGATCCTCAACATAAAAATAAATCACTCATTGTTGTTCCCTCTGATAGTAAAGGTGTTTCTGTTTCTGAACCCTTGAAAAAACTTGGACTGCACTCATCTGATACAGCACAAATATTTTTCGACAATGTTAAAGTGCCTCAGACAAATAGAATTGGTGATGAGGGTAAAGGATTTATTTATCAAATGATCCAATTTCAAGAAGAAAGACTCTATGCAGCAGCAGCAGCCCTTAAAGGTTATGAGAATATTATTCAAGAAACAATAGAGTATACGAAACAAAGAGAAGCATTTGGTAAACCTATACTGGATAACCAAGTTGTGCATTATAGATTGGCTGAACTACAAACTGAAGTAGAACTGCTAAGAGCATTAACTTATAACGCTGTTGAAGAATATATCGAAGGAAAGGATGTTTTAACTAAAGCATCTATGGTGAAACTAAAATCAGGCCGCTTAGGAAGAGAATTAACTGATGCATGCCTACAATACTGGGGCGGCATGGGCTTTATGTGGGAAAGCTCTATATCTAGAGCTTATAGAGATACTAGACTGGGCTCAATTGGTGGTGGAAGTGATGAAGTGATGTTAGGTATTATATCAAAGCAAATGGGTATATTGAGTTAACTAATTATTAAGATTTTTCGCTATCCTTATTCCGACCTGTAATCCTTTGCCAGAATGATCTTTTTTTCTTCTGTCCTGTTTTACTTTTTCTTTCATAATTTTGAGTTGGCAGAGTCTTTTGCAAAATACCGTCTGCAAAATAATTAGGGGCTTCATCCAAACAAGGCTGTAATTGCTTATTATTGGAATCTTGACTAACTTCCTTATAAACCATAGCTTTGTTTGAAGTGATATCCCTATTATCAATTGTTTTATCAATCAAACCGAGAAGTTCCGATAAATCATCATCGTCTATATTATCCACAGTTGTTTCATTCTTTTCATTTATTGTCATGGGCAACATTTCACCAATAACATTATCTTCAGCAATAACCGATTGATTCATTTCCAGTTCAGGGATATTAAACCTCGATCTTTTTTGTAATTCTCTAAGATTATCCGGCACAACAAGATTTTGGATTGAAGTACTTTGCTCATACTCTTGTGGTTCATTGCATGTAAGAACCGCGGATTCAAAAAAGCTACAGCCCGACAATATAGGTAAGACTAGAAGTATCTGGTAGAATTTTTTTATACGATTATTCATGTTTTTGAGTGTATGAGTGATGAGGTTATTATAAGTTGATCAAAAATTCGATGTTTTTATGTGAATAAAGGTCAATATTCTTATTTAGTCCATATTATAGTTTTAAGATAAAATTATAATAATACATAACACACTATATCTTAGAAATTAAAAACAAAGGTTAAAAATTATGCCAACAGTAAAATTAAATAATAAAGTTCCAAATTTTACAGCAACAATAACTGACAAATCCCAAATTAAATTATCTAATTATTTAGGAAAAAACATAGTTATCTATTTCTATCCACGAGATAACACACCAGGTTGTACAAAAGAAGGAGAAGAGTTTAGAGATAATCATCAGTCCTTCAAAGATAATAATACAGTTATCCTAGGAGTATCAAAAGATTCTGTGTCCTCCCATAATAAATTTAGCAGTAAATATAATTTTCCTTTCGATCTTATTTCTGATGAAAATGAAAAAGTATGCAAACTGTTTAATGTTATAAAAGAAAAAAGCATGTATGGAAGAAAATATATGGGCATTGAACGAAGTACTTTTATCATCAATACTAAAGGCAAACTCACTCATGAATGGAGGAAAGTAAAAGTTAAAGGGCATGTTGAAGAAGTACTGAAGATAATAAAAGACATCCCTGCATAACTCTATGCATAAACAGCTAACATTTCTAATATTCTCTCTCGCATTTTTTCAATACTATACAGTCCATGCAGAAATTGAATTGCCTGACTTAGGTAATCCATCGAACACATATATGTCTAAAATGGATGAACCCGCGATAGGCAGAGCCTACTATCGAAGCTTAAGACAACAGAAACAAGTTGTGGATGATCCTTTGCTATCTGAATACATTCAAAATCTTGGCGAAACATTATCATCTAAGGTTCAAGATGGTGATTTTGATTTTAATTACTTTTTTGTTCCTCAAACATCAATCAATGCGTTTGCATTACCCGGAGGGTTTATAGGAGCAAATATAGGGTTATGCTTGAACTCTGACAATGAAAGTCAATTTGCATCTGTTCTATCACATGAAATAAGTCATGTGACACAACGACATATCTCTAGACAAGTAGGTAATCAGGTTCCCAATACAATCCAAGGAGGTTTGGTACTTCTAGGAGCTGTATTGCTAAGTGCAATATCTGGTAATAGTGAAGTTCTTGAAGCAGGCACAATGTTGGCTCCATCAATTATGCAGCAAGGTCAAATTGATTTCACCAGGGAAATGGAAATTGAAGCAGATTCAGTTGGCATTAAAACATTGGCAATGTCTGGTTATGATCCTTTTGCTATGGCAGATTTTTTTAATAAGTTATCTACAGGTGGTGACCCAAGAAATGCAGCTTCCATTGAATTTTTGAGAACACACCCTACATCCGTTAATCGCTCAGCAGCAGCAAAAAAACAAGCAAGAAGAATTACAGTTAAAAGAATAAATGATTCGCTAGTATTTGAATTAACAAAAGCTAGAATTAGATTCCTTTACACAAATTCTATTGAAAAATCTCACAGTTATTTTCTCAATAAAACAGCACGAATTAAGGCTAGTAATAAAATTCTTAGTAACAGTGATATAGGAAACCTTTATGGACTTGCGTTGACTTCAATAGAGTTAGCTAACTTTGACCAAGCGCATACAATTCTAGATTTGTTTGTCAAAAGATTCCAAGAATATAATCATTTTCATCTTGCTTATGCGAAACTCCTTTTAGCAAAAAATAATAGCGAAGAAGCAATTTCATATTTAACAAGTGTTATTTCTTTGTCCCCCAGAAACATTCCCCTAACTCTCTTTTATTCTGAGGTTGAACTCAACTATGGTAGTGCAGAAAAGGCACATGAAAATTTATTGGATTTATTTAATAACGTCGCTCCTTCCCCTACGCAAATTAAATTAATAGCAAGAGCTGCAAATGCTTCAGGTGAATATGCGGAATCTTTTTCATATATGGGAGAATACTATTTGAGCTTAGGTATGTTTAATGAAGCAATTGAACAGATAAAAATTGCTTTGACAATAGACTCAATAACTAATATACAGATAGCTAAGTTCGTGGCTAGATTAAACGAAATAGAAGAATATTTAGAAAACACTAATAAAAGATAAATATAGTTATGATGAAAACACAACATTCAATCGTTCTTATTTTATTTTCTTTAGCCGGATGCAGCTATCAAAATGAATTAGTTTATGATTCCTTAGACCCTTTTGAATCAACCAATAGATCCATGTATGAGTTCAATGAGAATCTTGATAAAGCTATTCTAGAACCTGCTGCTGATACTTATGATTACGTTACTCCAAAGCCATTCCGTAAACTTGTTAATAACGTTTTCAATAATGCCAAATACCCTATCACAATTGCTAATGATCTTTTACAAGGGAAAGGTAAGGAATTTATTCAAGACACATCCAGGTTTGTTATCAATACGACTATAGGATTAGCTGGTATTTTTGACCCTGCAGCCTCAATGGGATTTCAATACCGTGATGAAGATTTTGGACAAACTCTTGCCACATGGGGTCTTCCCCAAGGTCCATATATGATGGTGCCATTTCTTGGACCTTATACGCTTAGAGAACTAATAGGTGACGTTGTTGATGGATCTTTTAGTCCTCTCCTAAATCTTGATAACTCCAATAGTAAGATAGCATTAAACATAGCAGATCAAATTCAGAAAAGATCTAGTCTTTCAGCCCTTGAAGAAGAACTCTACAGTTCTTTCGATCCTTACCTTTATATTAGAGATTCTTATTTTCAAAATAGAAAATATAAAATAAGTGATGGTGAGGAAACTGATTTAATAGAAGATGAATTAATAGATATTGAAGATTTCTAGTTTTCAAGTGACTCCAATCTAAGAATTACAGAATCGAGACCATTTGCTGATATCTCTGCGTTGAATTGATTCCTATAATTCTTGATATAAGAAACACCCTCAATACGTACATCATAGAACATCCATCCTTGCTTAAAATTAGCAAAACTGAAGTTCATCGGAATTAACTCTCCTTTGTACTCTACTTCTGATTTGATTGTTAACTTCTTCAGACCTTCTAAATTAATACTGTCTGATATTACTTTAATTTTACTTACATCAAAGTTCAGCATAGTTAAAGCATAAGAACGAATTAGAGACTGATAGAGACCTTCTGTAAATCTTTCTTTTTGTGATTTGCTAGACTGTTTCCAGTAATTATTAAGCACTAATCTCCCTGCATATTTTTTCTGAAAATATGGAGAAAGTGTTTCATCAATTATTTGATATAGTTCATCTTTATTTTCAGCTAATCTCTTTTTATTATCTTCATCACCCAAACGTTTTGTCATAGAATCTATTGACGTTGTAATCATCTGATATGGCATTAGATTATCATTAGCTTCCAATACAAAAGGTATTGAGAGCAATACAATCAGTGATATCAAAGGAAATATTTTCATATAATATCTTTTAATCAGCACTTTCCATTTGTGGATGATAATTACCTGTTCTAGCGAGGCTGTTCAGTCGTGATCTTTTTGAAAATTCTTTTTGGCCTAATAGTATATTTTCAGATCTACCCGACCATGCTTTCAGAGGCAATGCTTGTAGTGCTCTACCATAGGAAAAAGATAGTTGCCATGGATGTGGTCCTAACTCATTCATAGAACTCAAATGAGCAGTGGCTTCTTCTGATGTTTGACCACCTGATAAGAAAGCTATACCGGGGACCTCTTCTGGAACATGTTTAGTTAAACAGTCTACAGTTGCACTAGCAACAGTAGCAACATCAGCTCTATTGTTTGCATCAGTACCAGAAATAACCATATTAGGTTTCAATATGATCCCGTTAAGTTCTACTTTATGTTTATCTAGGGCTTCAAAAACAGAATCTAATACTTTGGAAGTAACGTCATAACATGTTTCTAGAGTATGGTCACCATCCATTAATATTTCAGGTTCAACTATTGGGACTATTTGTGATTCCTGACAAAGGGCTGAATATCGTGCCAAAGCATGAGCATTCGTATCTATAGCATAATTACTTGGTTGACTTGAACCAATATTAATAACAGCTCTCCACTTAGCAAATCTTGCACCCAATGAATAATAGTCTGAGAGCCTTTCTCTAAGTCCATCTAGTCCTTCTGTGACAGTTTCTCCTTCACTACCTGCTAATTTTTTAGCACCTTTATCAACTTTAATCCCAGGGATGATTCCTAATGACGATAGATAATCAGGAAATAATTGACCTGCATCATTAGATTGCCTCAGTGTCTCCTCAAACAGTATGACGCCACTTATATAGTCTGATATATTTGGTGTTGAAAATAACATATTCCGATAAGCTCTTCTATTTTCTTCTGTTGACTCGGTATCAATATCTGCAAACCGCTTCCCAATAGTTGGTGTGCTTTCATCAGCTGCTAATATGCCTTTATTTGGTGCTACCATTGCTTGTGCTATTGAATTAAGGGTTTCTACATTCATCTTAGTCTCCTGTATTTTCTACAATTATAACCAATGTCAGTCGAGGATGCCTAATTACATTTTTAATTATTTCTAGTAAATAATGTTTATTATTTTACTATATTGGACTAAAATAGTCCCACATCTAGTTTTAAACGATTGATAATGCTTAGAATAAATAAAATGACTGATTATGGAATGCTGATTTTAGCGAATCTAGCAATGCATAATGATGACTATCTTACAGCAAAAGAAATCTCGCTAAGTACCCATGTTGCCCTGCCTTCTGTGCAAAAGTTATTAAAAAAATTACATAAAAAAGACTTGGTTATTTCAAAACAAGGTGTCAAGGGTGGTTATACATTGAATAACGAAACTAAAAAGACAACCATCGCAGTAATTCTTCAAGCATTGGAAGGCGATTTGTCAATTACTCAATGCACAAGTAAAAACAATATTAATAAGTGCAGCGTAGAAGACTATTGCCAAATTGGAAATGCATGGCAATTAATAAATGAAAATATCATTAATTCATTAAATCAGATAACACTTTCTGATTTAATCAGGCCTAAAAACATTGAACAATATCTGAGTATAAAAATTCCAACTCAATCATCTATAAAAAGAACTAACTAATGGACTCTGATAATAATCAAACAATGAATCCTGAAATAGATAATCTCATTGAGAAGAATTATGAATTTGGATTTACAACTGAAATTGAATCAGAGACTATACCTCCTGGTCTCAATGAAGATGTCATCCGTTTAATTTCCAAAAAAAAAGATGAGCCACAATTTTTATTAGATTGGCGACTTAAAGCCTTTAATCATTGGTTGAAGCTAAAAGAACCTAAATGGGGAAAATTAAAAATTGATGAAATTGATTATCAAAATATTTCATACTTTTCCGCACCAAAATTAGAAAATGCACCTAAGTCACTTGATGAAGTAGACCCAAAGCTTCTTGAAACTTATGATAAATTAGGCATCCCACTTCATGAAAGAGCTAAATTAGCTGGAGTTGCTGTAGACGCTGTTTTTGATAGTGTCTCTGTAGCAACAACATTTAAGAAAAAGTTAGCTGAGGCTGGGGTAATATTTTCTTCGTTTTCAGAAGCTGTAAAAGAACACCCTGAATTGATAAAAAAATACCTAGGCAAAGTTGTTCCTTATCGTGATAATTACTTTGCTGCGCTTAATGCTGCTGTCTTTAGTGATGGATCTTTTGTTTATATACCTAAGGGCGTCAGATGCCCAATGGAACTATCTACCTATTTTAGAATCAATGAAGCTAATACTGGGCAATTTGAACGAACCTTGATTGTAGCCGATGAAGGAAGCCATGTAAGTTATCTAGAAGGTTGTACAGCACCTATGAGAGATGAGAACCAATTACATGCTGCCGTTGTAGAATTAGTTGCACTAGATAATGCTGAAATAAAATATTCAACTGTACAAAATTGGTATCCAGGTGATGAAAATGGCAAAGGTGGTATTTATAATTTTGTGACAAAACGTGGTGACTGCAGAGGCAATAATTCTAAAATTTCCTGGACTCAAATAGAAACTGGCTCTTCAGTAACATGGAAATACCCAAGCTGTCTATTACGAGGTGATAACTCTATTGGTGAATTCTACTCTATTGCACTATCCAATCATCATCAGCAAGCAGATACAGGAACAAAAATGATTCATCTAGGAAAAAATACTAAGAGTAAAATTATTAGCAAAGGAATATCTGCTAAACAAGCCCAGAATACATATAGAGGTCTTGTATCAATAGCTAAGAATGCAAATTGTTCCAGAAACTATACGCAATGTGATTCATTATTGATTGGGAAGAAATGTGGAGCTCATACATTTCCATCTATAAGTGTTAATAACTCTACATCAATTTTAGAACATGAAGCAACGACTTCAAAGATTTCAGATGATCAACTCTTCTATTGCATGCAAAGAGGCATTGAAGAAGAGGAAGCTATAGGATTAATAATAAGTGGATTCTGCAAAGAAGTATTAAATGAACTACCTATGGAGTTTGCAGTTGAAGCTAGAGCTCTACTCCAAGTCAATCTAGAGGGAGCTGTTGGTTAGAACAACATACTTTTTTTAAAATAATTAATGAGGCTTGATTTATTTTATGACTACAAAAAAAACATTACTATCAATTAAAAGCTTGGATGCTTCAATTGGTAATAAAACCATAATTAAAGATCTAAATCTAACTGTATATTATGGGGAAACTCATGCAATTATGGGTCCAAATGGATCTGGGAAAAGTACTCTTGCAAAGATTTTAACTGGACATCCAGACTGTACAATAAATAAAGGTAGCATTCACTATAAAAATCAAGATTTGCTAGCATTATCTGTTGAAAACCGATCCAACGAAGGACTATTTTTAGGTTTTCAATATCCTATAGAAATACCTGGTCTTTCTAATTCAGTATTTTTAAAAGCTGCTATTAATGCTAAAAATAAATTTAATAAAAAAAGCGAAGTATCTGCAACAGAGTTTATTAAAGAATTGAAACATAATGCAGATATGATGGGTATCGATCAATCATTCTTGAGTCGAGGTGTTAATGAAGGCTATTCAGGTGGTGAGAAAAAGAGAAACGAGATATTACAAATGCTGATGCTTAAACCTACCCTATCAGTACTTGATGAAACTGATTCTGGACTTGATATTGATTCAATGAAAATTGTTTCAAAGGGAATAAATTCTATGCTTGGAAAAAATAACTCTTCGATAGTTATCACACACTATGAACGACTACTTCAATACATTAAACCTGATGTAGTCCATGTTTTCCACAATGGAACAATTGTAAAATCAGGTGATTATAAGCTAGCAAGTGAATTAGAAGAAAAAGGATACGAATGGCTAACAAACAAATAATTAAAGACTTAGTTAACTCAAATGACTTAGAGTATTTTTCATCGATTAACGAAGAAAACACATGGCTTAATGGATACAACAAAGAATCATACTTAAAGTTATTAGAGAGAGCTATTCCTAGCATCAACAATGAAGAATGGCGTTATACAAAAATTACAGATGCACTGAATCAATATTTCTTAAAAGCTAAAGAAAATAAAACTTTACCCAATAATTTTAAAACAAATAAATATGATAATAATGAAGATTTCTGTATCTACTTTAATAATGGTGTTTACTATCATCACGGTAAGCTACCGCCTTATATCAATACTTTAAAGATCAGTAAAAATCATACGCATTTTGAAGATAAAATTTACAACAGTAATAAAGTTAATGATTGTCTAATAAATGATTTAAATACCATCCTTTTATCTGACATGATTTCTATAGAAACAAAGAGTAATCAGAAAATAGACAATGTAATAAGAATCATCAATCTCTCTCATAAAGATTCAGTATTATGTCCAAGAGTTTCAATAAACCTTGCAAGTAATAGTTCATTAAAAATTTTTGAACATCATCAAACTCAAGAATCTTCAGTGCTTAACAATAGTATTGATATACACTTAGATAAAGATTCAACATTAGACTATTTCAGAATTATTGACAAACAAGTACAAAGCCATGATTTGACTTCGCAACGAATCAAGATTGGTGAAAATAGTTCTGTAAACTTATTTTCTCTGGACTCAGGGGCCGATACCTCTAGATCAAACATTGATGTTGCTCTTGAAGGAGACAATAGTGCCATTACTATAAATGGACTATATACACCGTCTGAGAATTTACATTCTGGAAATCAACTAAAGATCAACCACATAGCAAATAAAACAAAAAGTTCACTCGATTTTAGAGGAATATTGGATGATCAATCTGCAGGTGTGTTTTTCGGAAAAGTTAAAGTTGATAAAACGTCATCGCAAACAATAGCAAATATGAGCAACCATAATTTATTATTATCTGAGTATGCAAAAGTTTCTAGCAAACCTATATTAGAAATCTATAATGATGATGTTGAATGTTCTCACAGCTCAACATCAGGTAATCTTGATGATGACAAAATATTCTATATAAAATCACGAGGAATAGACGAAAAAAGTGCTAAAGCTTTTCTAGTGCAATCATTTGCTGCAAAAATTATAAATAAAATCACAAACACCAATATGAGACAAATTTTTAATACTCATTTACTACACTCATTAAAAATTAACTAATAAAATGACTTCAGAAAATAAAACACTATTTAAGATAAAAGATATTAGAGAAGATTTTCCTATACTTGATCAAAGTATTAATGGAGCACCTTTAATTTATTTAGACAATGCTGCATCAACACAAAAACCTAAGTCGGTTATAAATACAATTAGCTCCTATTATGAAAATGATCATTCAAATGTGCATAGAGGTGTTCATAGCCTGAGTGTTAGAGCTACAGAATTATATGAAAACTCCAGAAATAAAGTAGTCAGTTTTATTAATGCCACAAATTCCAATGAGATTATATTTACAAAAGGTACTACTGACTCAATTAACCTTGTTGCTAGTTCACTAACTAACACAATCTCTAAAACAGATGAGATAGTAATCACAACAATGGAACATCACTCGAATATTGTTCCATGGCAGGAGTTGTGTAAGAAAACTGGAGCTACTTTAAAAATAGCTCCAATAGATCATAATGGAGAGCTAATTATTGAAGAGCTATCCAAACTATTAAATAAAAATACCAAAATTCTTGCACTGACTCATATATCGAATACCTTAGGAACAATCAACCCCATTAAAAAGATCATTGCTATAGCCCATGATTTTGAAATTAAAGTTTTAATTGATGGTGCCCAAGCTATTGGACATCAACATATAGATGTTCAAGATCTTGATTGCGATTATTATGCCTTTTCTGGACATAAACTTTATGGACCAACTGGTATCGGTGTTCTGTATGGAAAAGAGAAACTATTGAATAAGCTAGAACCTTATCAATTTGGTGGCGAAATGATTCTTAAGGTTACTTTTGATGAGACTACTTACAATACACTGCCATATAAATTCGAAGCAGGGACACCAAATATAGCTGGGGCTATTGGTTTAGGTGCAGCTATTGACTACTTAGAAACAATAAACCTTAATGCTTGTATACAGCAAGAAAAATCCATAACTGAATACGCTCTTAAACGACTTGGAGAAATACCTAATATTAAATTAATTGGAAATAGCAAGAATAGATCTTCGATTATTTCTTTTACGATCAATAATATTCATCCACATGACATTGGAACTATATTAAACCAGAAAGGAATAGCTCTGAGAACTGGTCATCATTGCACAATGCCTCTGATGGATTTTTATAAAATACCTGGAACAATTCGTGCTTCATTTGCTTTCTATAATACTAAATCTGAGATTGATCAAATGATTAATGGTTTGCAAACTTCTTATGAGATGCTTAGTTAATGGCTAACGATTTAAAAGATCTGTACCAGAAGACCATGATAGAGCATGGCAATAATCCATTAAACTTTGGAAAACCTAAAGAATACAAATATTCTGAAGAAGGATTCAATGCCCTATGTGGTGATAAAATTAACATTTTTATCAACAAAACTAAATCAAACGAAATTAAGTTTTCATTTGTAAGTATAGGATGTATTATTTGCAAAGCTTCAGCATCGTTGATGACAAATGAACTAAACAATAAATCTCTGGAAACTACTGAAACATGTATAGATAATTTCTTGGTTGGAATAGCTAATGGTCAATTAAATGAGGATCTATTCTCATATGAATTGATGGCTCTTAATCAAATTAATAAATTCCCTTCTAGATTAAAATGTGCACTTCTTCCTTGGGAAACAACCACTAAACTTTTAAAAAAAATAAATAAAGATGATTGATAATGATGAAATAATTAAACTCACTAGAGACTGTGATGTGATTTCAGTTCCTTTTGGTGAAAAACAAATCTTAAGCAAGGGTTCAGAAATACAAATAATGCAGGCAATGGGGGGCTCCTACACAATTTATACAGCAGAAGGAATGTTCAGAATCAATGGTATTAATGCTGATGCCATAGGAAAAGAACCCGAGAAACCTCCTGTCATCTCAGATGATATTTCAGACGATGATTTTGAAAACGAAGTATGGAAACAAATGAAAACCGTATACGACCCTGAAATACCCATCAATGTGGTTGATCTGGGATTAATATATGGTTGTAGTATCTTTAAAGACAGTATGGACAACTATCAAATTAAAGTTGATATGACCTTAACAGCTCCTGGCTGTGGAATGGCTGACGTATTGGTTGAAGATATCAAAGAAAGAATCAGTTTATTACCCAGAATCGCTGAGGTCCAAGTCGAATTAGTTCTTGATCCACCTTGGAGTATGGAAATGATGTCTGAAGCAGCTAGATTAGAAGCAGGCTTAGTTTAGTTTTTATTCGATTTCACAGTAACAATTAAGATAAATTCCTCTAGGATCATTAAACTGTTCTAGTTGTTTAGTTTGTATGCCTATCCAGTTAACCAACGGATGATTGAGAATTGTTTTCACTGAATATCCAAAATAATCAATAATTGAAAAAGTATTATTTAGAATCCTTAACCCAAAAGCCTTTGTAAATTCTGAAAAAGGATCATCTCTTTCCACAAAGATAATGTCATAATCATCACTGATATTTGCTAATTCTGCAGCAGCTTCAATTGCTGCTTTTTGATCACCTAAGACATCAATAAGCCCTATTTCTAGTGCCTTTTCACCAATCCATACTTTACCTTGAGCGATCTTATCGACTTCTTCTAATGTCATATTTCTATTTGCAGAAACCTTGGAAATAAATTTTTGATAAACATTTTCTGTGCCCATTTGTAGAATTGCTTTATCTTTTTCTGTGAGTGTTTGCAATAGAGAAGTATTTGTATCCACAGTGGAATAACCATCTTCATGAATACCTAATTGATCAAAAGCTCTCTCAAAAGTTGGGATAAAACCACCGACTCCTATTGATCCTGTAATAGTTGCCCTCTCAGCATATATTTTATCTGCAGGTGCTGATATATAGTAACCACCAGAAGCTGCAACACCGCCCATAGAAGCTACAATTGGTCTTCCGCTTTCTTTAAATTTTTCCAGTTCATCAGCTATGACTTCTGATGCATAAGCGCTCCCTCCTCCACTATCAACTCTCAGTACTAGTGCTTTAACAGATTCATCATTATATGCATTTCGAATTAATGTGATGAAGTCTTCATCTGCAATTGTACCAGGACCACCTTTACCGTTAATGATTCCACCACTTGCTATTATAACGGCAACATTTGATTCATTTTCTTTAGTTTTGTCTAGATCAAATAATGTGCTGGTATTTGCATAATTCCTCATGTTAATTAAGTTAATAGAGTTGTCTTCTTCATCACCTGAAAGTGAATATAGATAATCTCTAAATTCTCTTTTATTAGTTAGTTGATCAATAAGGCCTGAATTTATCGCTGCTAGCCCAGGGTCTCCTTGATTATCTTTAAGGATAACATCTATATTATTAATATATTCTTTGAGTGAATCTAGACTAATACCTCTAGCCTCAGAGACTTCATTTAAGTAGCTACTCCATAGGACTGACATCCACTCTATTATATTTTCTTTAGCTTCATCTGACATACTATCTCTAAAATAAGGCTCAACAAATGCTTTAAATTTTCCTACTTTAAAAACATTGGCATCAATAAAAAATTTATCATAAAAAGATTTATAGTAAGTTCGATAAGATCGATAACCATCTATGAAAATTTGTGAGTAATCATGCATATGGATTTCATCAGCATGAGAAGCAAGATAATAAGAATTCGTAGTGTATCCCATACTTGAGTATGCAATCACTTTTTTCTCAGATTCCTTGAAGTCTTCAATTGCTGCTGCAACAGCTTGTAATTTAGAGGGGCTACCGCCAAGAAAATCATCAAAATCCAACAAAAGATATTTAATTAAGTCATCATTTTTTGCTGTTTTAATTGATGTAATAACATCTGATACTAAGGTTTCTTCTAGACTTGATTGATCTGACAATTCTGCAAAAACTCTTTCGAATTCACTCATTGATAATTCTTCAACAAGCACCCCTTGAATATTTACATTCAGAATACTATTTTCTGGTATCTCTAATCCACTATCTTTTGAACCTGATCCTGAAAATATGGCCCCTATTATTACTAGTAAAAAAATAAATACAAATGCTCGCTTTGCAAATACCAATGTGGCATCTAAGAAAGTGCCTAATTTTTTAAAAAATTGTTTCATTTTTATAATTATCCTTTTGTTAATTACTGTTATAAGTGATTTTATATATCACTCCATTATGATCATCAGAAACGAGCATTGAACCATCCTTTGCAATTATTAGATCAACAGGCCTTCCTAAAGTTTTTTCATCTTTTAACCAGCCCTCAGCAAAAGTTTCATATGAAATTGGATGATTATCTTTAAGTTTAACAAGTGTAATACGATAACCGCTTTTCTTAGTACGATTCCATGAACCATGTTCGGGAATAAATATCTGATTTTTATATTCATTTGGAAATTGTGAGCCTGTATAGAATTTAAGGCCTAAAGGGGCTACATGTGCATCTAGTTCTTGTGTAGGAGGAGTCGATTGACTGCAGCTTCCTAAATCACCAAGAATCGGATCTTTAATACTTTTTCCATGGCAAAAAGGAAAACCAAAGTGCTGCCCACTGAATGAAACCTTATTTAGCTCGCCTGGTGGAATATCATCTCCAAGCATATCTCTGCCATTATCTGTAAACCATAGTTCATTTGTCTGAGGATGAAAAGTTATACCAACAGTATTTCTGATTCCTCGAGCCATTATTTGTTTATTTTTACCATATTTATCAACACTTATTATTAAACCATAATCAGGCTCGTCACAATAATTACAGGGAGATCCTATTGGTATATAGAGCTTCTCATCAGGACCAAACGCGATATATCTCCAACCATGGTGCTGATCTGTTGGAAAATCTTTACTAATTACAGTGAAATTTGCATTATCTATATTTGATTCTATATCTTTGAATTTTAGTAATCGATGGATTTCTGCAACATATAAATCACCATTATTATAAGCAATACCATTAGGCATATATAAATTATCAGCAATTATTTTTACTTGTGGATTATCTAAGTAATCAGTAATGGCATAAATTTTACCTTCCGTTCTTGTGGAAACAAATAGTGTGTTATTTCCCAATGCCATGGATCTAGCACCAGGGGTTTGAGATGTTAATACTGATATTTCAAAACCTGCTGGAAGTTTAATTTCAGGAATTTGAAATGCACTTATGTTTGTAGTAAATAAAATTAGGCTTAAACAAGCAACTACTTTCGTCCTAATTAAACTTGGGATTTTAAATTTTTTCTTTAATTCTCGCAGATTTACCACTTCTTTCTCTGAGGTAATAAAGCTTAGCTCTTCTTACATCACCTCTTCTCTTTACATTTATCTCAGTTATAAGTTTACTGTGTGTTTGAAAAACCCTTTCTACTCCCTCACCATTAGATATTTTTCTGACAGTAAATGCAGAATTTAAACCTCTATTTCTCTTTGCGATCACTACACCTTCAAACACTTGAAGCCTTTCTTTTTCGCCTTCTCTAACCCTGACCTGCACTGCTATAGTATCTCCAGGACTGAAGTCAGGTATATCATCTCTTAGTTGCTCTTTTTCAATTTGTTCAATGATGTTCATATTCTTAAAAATAGTATTTGCTTAATTTAAGGTGAGAATTATATATAAATAAATAATATTTTTCATAATTATTGCTTATTATCTTCAAGATATTCATCAAGTATCTTTTTCTCTTTAGTTGTGAGATTTCTTTTTTCTATTAAATCTGGTCTCTTTTCATATGTTTTACCAATGGATTGTTTAATTCTCCATTCATTTATTGCCTTATGATTTCCACTTAACAACACCTTGGGTACTTTTAGTCCCTGAATTTCTTCAGGTCTTGTATAATGTGGGTAATCAAGTAACCCATCTGTAAAAGAATCTTGTTTTGCTGAGTTTATATCTCCTAAAGCGTTAGGTAACAATCTGGTAATTGCATCTATTATTACAGCTGTTGCTACTTCTCCTCCGCTAATCACATAATTACCTATTGACACCTCAGTAGAATTCTCTACTAAATCGTAAACTCTTTCATCAAAGCCTTCATATCTGCCAGATACAATTATCAATTCGTTAAGCTGGCTATAATCTTCAGCTATTTTTTGTTCAAATAATTTTCCTTGTGGTGTTAAAAAAATAACAGGAATTTGATTATGTCTTTCAGCTCTTATCTTATTTATAGCTTTAATTAATGGTTTTGCCTGAATTAACATTCCAGGGCCACCACCATATGGCTTATCATCTATAGATTGATATTCATTGTCTGAAAAATCTCTTAAAGATACATAATCAATTTCTATAATATTATTCTTTATCGCTCGCCCTAATACTCCAAATGTAATTGAAGATTTAATTTCATCTGGAAATAATGTAATTAATGTAAATTTCATTTATTTCTCAGTCTTCCCAGTCAACGGTAATGTAATGTGATTCTATGTTTACTACTTTTATTGATTTATTCATTATAAAAGGGATCAAGATATTTTTATTTTTTGCAGTTTTAACAATTAAAACATCATTAGAGCCGGTTTCAATAAAAGAATCTACATTGCCTATTTTTATATTATTTTGATTAAAAACATTAAAACCTAACAGATCTTCCCAATAATAAGTATCTTCAGATAACTGAGGTAGATCTGATCTTTGTATGTATATATCTGATTCTTTTAGAGATTCTGCTGATGTTCTATCATCAATATTATCTAATTTAATTAAAATCTTTTTACCTTGTTTTCTTGAATCTTCAATATGAAAAATTTGGTTAATGTATTTATTAGAAATAATCAATGATTTATAATTAAAGATATTCTCAGGTGGAGAAGAAAAAGAAAGAATCTTAAGCCACCCTTTTACTCCGTGTAAACCAATAACCTTTCCTATATTAATAGTTTTATCATTTTGCATGATAACTATTGATATAAAACTAAGGATATAAGTTTAGGAAGAATCATCCTTATTTTTTTTCTCTTCGCTTTCTTCTTCTGCAGCTTCCTCAGCAGGAGTTTCTTCTGCAGCTTCTTCAGCAGGAGTTTCTTCTGCAGGAGTTTCTTCTGCAGCTTCCTCAGCAGGAGTTTCTTCTGCAGGAGTTTCTTCTGCAGCTTCCTCAGCAGGAGTTTCTTCTGCAGCTTCCTCAGCAGGAGTTTCTTCTGCAGCTTC
>ENA-OREN01000722-OREN01000722.1-marine-metagenome-genome-assembly--contig:-NODE-722-length-44647-cov-6.331591_pt1 | contig 44647 bp, 46 predicted proteins | sample MGYA00248624_ERZ508555 | MGnify/ENA primary metagenome ERZ508555 (study PRJEB26222, sample SAMN06267773) | marine metagenome | isolation source: Saanich Inlet, British Columbia, Canada | place... | reverse complement strand
AGTTGACCGCCAGCACCTTGACTTACCACAGAAAATTGACTATCCCAACTTTCAGGAACAACTCCAATACCTACATTCTCACTAGCATCAATAGTAATAGCTGTACTCGTAGCATTATCATCTATGCCTGTTGATGTGAATCCAGTAAGTGTCCCTACAGAAGTAATCGCTGGTTGTGCTGCTGTTGTTACTGTACCTGCCGTAGTTGCTGTTGAAGCATTACCTGTTAGGTTACCTATGACTCCTGCACTTGCTGTAACTGCTCCTGAGAAGGTTCCTCCTGAAGCCGCACTGACTGCATCAGCAACCTCAAAGGTTTTAAATGCTAATATAGTCATCTCGTCTGAAGCCGATAATGCTGATAAACCAGTAATCGTAGTACCTGTTGTTGCAGTATAATCTGTTGCATCCAGCCTAACTCCATTGAGAAACACAACTATGTTATTTATTTCATAGCTTAATGTTGGAGTAAAGTCAGTAGCCGCAAAAGAAGTTTCACTACCACTAGCAACTGCTTTATGCATTACTAATGAGACACCTCCTGAAGATGTAGCGGCAATCCACGATGCGCCTGTCTCCTTATAGACCATCATGTTGTTATCAGTGCTGTTGAAGTACAGCATTCCATTTGCTAATGCGCCATTATCATTATCTGTAGTAGGCCCATCTTTAGTACTATTGTAAGTGCCATAGACACCATATCCAGTAAAAGTAAGAGCTACTGCTGATCCTAATGCCGCCATATTCTCTGAAACAACTACTGCTGTTCCTGATACTGAAATAACATTTGGAGGAGGTGATGGCATCCCTGTACCAGTAACAACCTGTCCAACTTTTATATTCGTTCCACTAACTACAGTAATTGCAGATGAATCTTTAGCCCATGTACCATTAGTAGTAGGATTAGTACCTTGAGCAGAAGTATCACTCATTGTTCCAAGGTAAGTATCATCAAAAGCATCAAAAGTACTTGCTACTGCGGCGGCACTTGCTTTAGCAGCTAATTCAGAAGCCGTAGTAGTCACAACATCTGCATTAGTTAAAGCTACGTCTGCATTAGTCAATACAACATCTGCGTTTGTTAATGCTACATCGGCATTCGTTAGAACTACGTCAGCATTTGTTAATACTACGTCAGCATTTGTTAATACTAAGTCTGCCGCTGTATCAATAGTGTCTTGATTAGTTGCTACAAGGTCTGCGGCAGTGTCTATAGTATCTTGGTTGGTTGCTACCAGATCGGCAGCCGTATCTATAGTGTCCTGATTTGTTGCAACTAAGTCTGCGGCTGTGTCTATAGTATCTTGATTAGTTGCCACTAAGTCTGCATTTGTACTTACTACATCTGCATTCGTAAGAACTACATCTGCATTAGTTGCAACTCTATCTAAGCCAGTTTGAACTTTGTCTGCTTCTGCTTCATTCTTGTAACCAAGTGTAGTTACCTCAGTAAGATCTAATTGAGCTTTGTTTACTGCATCTGTATCTGCTACTCCATCTGCAACATTTTCAATAACTTTACTTTTACCATCAAACTTATCATTAGCAGCTAATACCATTCCAGATATTGCTATATCCATAGCTTCCTGAGCTACATGTAGAGTTTGATTAGTAGAAGCATCCAAGTCTTGCTCTCGAATTACTGAACCAGGTGCAAAGTCTACTTGAGGTGTTGAACGGTTTGAGATACGTTTTATGAGAACTGTACCACTTGTAATACCATCATTAGGTGTAGTTAAATGTACCTTAGTAGGAGTAGTAACATTGTCTACCCAGAATGTTGCAACACTAGGATTTGCAGCAAGAGCAGCTACTGAAGATCCTGTAGTTCCATCTCCTGCGAGTAAAACTCCATCTAAATAAACCTCTATAGTCTCACCAATTGAAGGATCAAATCTTGTTTTGTTAGCTACTAAATCGTAGTTATTACTAGGACTAGAAGTAAAAGTTACACTACTGTAACTAAATGGTCCTGATATTTCCGCAGTTGTTGGCATATTGATTTATTCCTTCTTGGTTATAGATGGGTAGGTGTGTGAGTGTGTATTAGAAAGGAGTTTTGGCATGCTTATTCACTCCTTTAGCAAATACCCAGTATTCTTTTAAGTCGCTGTTTCTAGGCATATTAATCATTTCCATGAGTGCTGCTTGCTTATTTTCACTCAATATACTTTCTATTTTCATTTTCTCTGCCTTTTTTGTAATTCTGCCATTTTGAGAATTGTCCCAAATTCCATCTTTAAGGGATTGAATAGTTGAATTAAATACATCTGATTCAAATGTCTCTTTATTTTTTCTTCCAGCCAGTACTGCCCAAACATATCGTTGTTCTGCAGAGAGTGGAGCTTTAGTACCTGTGTCCCACTTTTTAGGAGGATCATAAGGGATGTCAAGTTTCTCCATCAAATAAGTAGTATTAGAATAACTAACTACTTTTGGATACCAAGGAAGGACTAGTATTTTTAAGCCTTGTGCAATCTTAGATTTTGATTCACTCGGAATGTATCGGATCAAATTTCCTTCTGGATCTACTGCTTGATAGAGTAGACTTCCTACAACTGGATTTTCTGGATCAGTGTCTATGTCCATTAATCCTACTTTCTCATGGATGTCTCTCACAGTTAGTATGATTCGGGCAATAGGATTCAAATCTATAGGCTCTTGCTTTAATGTTAGTGGAACATCAACACCAAGCTTAGTTTCAAACTTAGAACCTTCTGCAACATCTCCCCATTTTCGTTTTCGATCAGCATGCTCACCCATTCTAAATTCGTCATCAACTTTATTGATCCCTTTTCTAAAGTTACTCAGAATGGTATTATGCCACATCCCATCTCCTATGAAGGTTCCAACCTCTTTAGTCCAATTCCAGTTGTCATTACCCCATCCTGGAATCATTTGAGAAGTTTCTTTTAAGCCTCGCATCATAGGTTGATCAAGGACTAAGTTACCCATAGCATAAGCAAACTGTTGTGTTATATCCTCTTTAACTTCATCATATTTCCCAGTAGTCCATCCTCGTTCTGAAGCTTCTTGTTCTGCTTCATTTAGGGCAGACCAGTAAGAACCAAATATTGCTCCTAAAATAATAGGCTGTTTTGCTACATCTAGTCTACTTATAGGTATAACTGTTTCTACTCCTGTCTCAGCATTTCTGAGAATTACTTCTGGACCAGTTCTTCCTTGAATCTTTCTTGCAAAGTTATCTCCAGGTAAATTAGCATTTATACCTTCCATTCGTATATATTTTTGGAGAGGCTCACTAATGTTCTTCCCAAACCACTGCCATCCCGACTTACCTGCGGAATACGATAAGGCTATTCCGGCTGAAATAAAGGCAGTACCTAAAATTGTTCTTGCTATAATATCTTGAGCATACCTCTGATCCTTCATGAATCTCCTACGGTTTTTACCTTTCAGTAAAGTATTAGCTAACTTATACATCCCCTGTTCAGTTAAGGACTGTTTAAATATATTATAAGTAGTTTTTTGAAAGGACATATTCTGAGTCCAGTAGGTTCCAACAGAGTTCTTTGCAAAGTCCTTAACATCTTCAATACCTACATCAGTCATTCCTCCATTAGGAGCATTTGAGTGAGTAGTATTCTTGATTTCATCTGATTTTTTTATGAGCCAAGGAACATCTTCTTGCATTAAGCCTACAGTACCTTCATGCCTCATTTTCTTCTCAATGCTTTCAGGTAAATTCTTTGTGATATGAAAGGCTTCTTCTAATACTTCATCTGGATCTGGCTTACCTACTGGTCTTCCATTCTTGTCTTTTGGAAGAGTGGCTAACTTACGTTTACGAGCCATTGCATACGACTCACGATGCATAACCATACGTTCCAAATAGGTTCTGAAGTATCCATCTTGACTCATTATGGCTCTAGCGTTTACACCTTGAGCTGCACCTAAACCATTAATAATGAATTTTATAAAGTCTGGAATTTCTTCTTTAGGAATATTAGGTAACATATCTGACAAGGCTTCTTCACTAAGACCCTTTTGAATATTGAATTTGCCAACTATAGGCAGAGTCATTGTGATTGGCGCTCCAGTAAGTCTATCGGTTTCCTTACCTACTTGTTTTCCTAAACCTAAAAACCCACCATCAGGTGCAGAATCTAAGCTTCTGGCGGCATCCACTCCTTTTTTTGTGGCAGATCTAGCATAATAACCTGCTCCATTTAGAAGTTCTAAACCTGCTTGAAATAGCCCAAATCCTTCTTGTCTAGCTTCTCCAAAGGTTATTGGATTCTGCATTCCTTTAGTGTAGAAGGGTTTTAAAAGGGGATTTAATCCAGCAGCTACCCATGTAGTTCCATGTTTAACTCCTATATATGTCATTAAGCCTATTGGAACTGCACTTAGAGTACCTGGAGATGAAAGTAAACCATTGACTATTGATGCCTTTGTTACATCAAAGCTGGCAGCCATACGAGTTCTTCTGATCACTTCTGATGTACCTTTTATCCCTTGACCATCTAGGGCTAGTATTAATGATTCTATGTCACTTCCTTCTTCAAAAGAATCTATTATCTTTTGGCTAAACTCTTCTGGACCATGCGTAATCTTTTGTATATTCAAAGCACGTCCTGTACTACGAGCTATAGTTCGATCTGCTACGAGTCTTCCAAGCGTTCTAAAATAAGTTTCAGAAAAGGCAACTTTTTGTTCTGGAGTAAGAGACTCCCCTTTTCTTATAAGAGTAGCTAGTTGTTCAGTATGTTTAGCCAGCCCCCTCATTGCTTCATGCGTATACATTTTTATAGCTAGTAGAGTACCTGTAGTGGCTTGAGTACTCTGGGCAAACTCTTTTATAAACAAGTCTACTCCCTCTTCTCCGGTAGCCTCAGCAATCTCCGAACGAATCATATTATGAATATCCACTCCCTCTTTTAAAGATTGAATATGAGGTTTTTCGGAAAGATCTATGAGGTTGTCAATGTGGTCGGCGATTCCTGAGATTTGATTTTTAACTACAGTATCATCAATGTGTTTTAGATTGAAGATTTCTTGTTTGCTTGCTAACCAATCAAATTCTCCTGATTTCTCAATAAAACTAGTTATTGAGTCTTCATCAATAGTTTTTAATACTGCATCAAATTCAGTTATTCCATCGTTAGGAATGCGGACTACTCTAGTACCCTCAAGCTCAGCTCCTTTTGCTTTTAAGAGATCATCAAGAGTAGCATCAGGAGCAACCTCTTCCATTGTTTTGGCAGCTTTTTTCTTGATTTTATTAAGATCGTCCAGCAGATTACCACTTAGTTCATCTGGTAGCTCTAGTCTCTCACCTTTTGGTAACGGATAGTTCTGTCTTATTTGAACCCATAAGGTTGAAGCAGCATTAAGAGATTCAACGGCTCTTGGTTTATTCCACACTCTTTTGGTAATATCAATACCCTTTTGTGAAGCTTTATAAAGTATGTATGCAGTCGTTCCTAAGAGTCCCAAAACAGGTTTTATAGAGGCTAAAGCTGGTCCCGAATATGTACCATCTATAAATGAGTTCCAACGCTCCTGAAAGACTGTTTCGTCTTCTGAATGTTTTAAACTTTCAACAACAGCATTGTTGGCACCTAAGTCTGAAAAGAGGGTTGCCCAACGCATCTCACCACTCATGATAAGACCTGATCCAATTGCTTCAGCTGTAGCTACTTTTAAGCCCTCAGTTTTAAGAGCATTAGCCATCAGAGGAACCCACTTAGCTAAACGAGGAGCTAATGTACTGTATACTTTATGGCCTGTTACATACGTTAAATAAGTTTCTGTACCTGCAGCAGTTAGCTTGCCCGTATAAGTTAGAGGCTCAGGTTCAACGATGTAGTTACTTAGATCATAGACTCTAGCTCTAAATGCCTTAGCTTGTTCAGGAGTCATGTCAGTAAATGCTGTACCTATATCTACGAACTCCCCAGTTCCCCAGTTCAGTAATGCCAATAGAGTATTCACACCATGCCAAGCAGTTTTATTTATTCCAACAGGTATATCTTCAAAACCATTCTTAATCCCCTTCACAAGTGAATCAAAAAAAGATAACTTAGGATTTTCTTTCTTGTACTTCTCACTTCTCAAGTACTTTTTTAATACCTCAGCACCATCACTATATTTAGGAGGAGTCAGTTGTGGTGGTATACCTGCCGGACCTGGAGGACTGTCATACTCGTCCATAAGATCGTAACTGAAAAATGAACGATCCTTTAGGAGCTTGTAGGGATTAGGATCTGGATAAGCTCCTACTAAATTTTTCAAGGCTAGGGTAGGATCTATTCCTTCAAAGAACTCTCCTTTAGCAAAATCTCCTGTACCATTAATCATGTCCTCAATAACTTCATTAGCAGCTTCCTGAGAGTACTCAGCGTCAGCAACCATCCTGAAGTAATCCATTAGTTCGTCTTGTCTTTCTCCCGGAAGATAAGCTTTTGTGAAGACACCTTTGGAAAACATTGGTAGCTGTTCTGAAACAGTACTTTGATCTGTCTCAAATGCTGTGTCTGGATCAACGAACGCACGAGCAGGTTCAGCAGTTGTTTCAAAAGGGGAAGAGGTGTCATACTTGTTGGAATCTGCGGTTGCCTGTCCCTCGGCATCAGGAGCCATAATTAAAGCTCCTCCTTCATCATATTTATTTCCTGAAATAGTATAGTTATCAGGAGGAGTAATGGGAGGAGTTTCTGTAGGAGGTGAGGTCAAAACATTAGTAATTTGTTGAGGATCCATGTATTTATTTTATTTGTTTTACGGCTGGGTTAAAATACTTTCTGAACGGTAAAGGTGTCCCACTTCCTGCTGTAGGTACTCCCCCTTTATTTAGCGTTGTCCAATCTGCAAAGTGTTTTACAAGTCTTGTATTTGAAGGCTCTCCCATTGGATGATTTGGTGAGGGTGTAATAAGGCTATGAGCGAGGTTTTGAGCTGCCAGTAAGATGTCGGATTCGGAAGCATTACTATTATTTAATTCTTCAGCTTTCGCTGTCCATTGCACTCTAAAATAACCCATTATATTTGATCTGAGGACTACAGAGTCTCGCATTTCATAATAAAAAGCTTTTATATCTGCCTTCAATCCTGACTCTTTTTTAAATGCATCATTAATTATAGATTCTCCTGCAAAGGATGGAGTAACAGTTGTAATCTTATTATTCCTTAACTTAGATAGTTGCCCATTAAATGCTTTAAAATCAGCAGTCTTGAGATTACCATCCTTAAAGCTAATCCGTAGATCTTGTATAGCCTTGTTAATATCAGTTTGTCTATCTGTAGAAGAGTTTATAATAGTCTCTATTGTTCCTGTAACATCCATAATAGCTTGGATAGTACTCTCTGTCGGAGGTTTTTTACGTCCATCTCCTGCAATAGTTCTGGCAATTTCTAGTCTACTATGTAGTTCTACTTGTTGATCAACTCCTAAGTAGGGTTTAATGGATGAGAAACCTTGTCTATCTATTGATACTCCTTCATTACTAAGACTATTAACATAAAACTCAAAAGACTCTGGAGTATAATTCAATATATACGATTCAATTCCTACTCGTATATCAATCTCTTTCTTATCACGAACTGTGACGTTGTCCTCGTGTTCCTTCTTATTCTTTTGATCATCTCTTGCTAATTCTTCTGGAGATCTTTGAGAAAGAACCTCTTGTTTTGCTGTTGTGAAGATAGCAGTAGGATCAGTATTCCGAGGATCCTCCATCAAAGCTGTAACGTACTTATCATCATTTTTGTACTTTAGTTCAAGAGCTTGGACTGCTGTCAAAGAAGCCTCTGATCCCTTTGTAGAGATTGTACTTACAATTAGATCAAGTTCTGATTGAGCTAGATTGAGAACAGTATCAGCATTTCTAATATTCTCACCATCCTGAGCAATCTGAGATCTTGTAAGGTTCCAAGTGTCTCCTGAATCTTTGTAAACTTTAAGAGAAGCAACTAAACTATTTTTTAATGTTCCATCTGGTGTCCACTTTTCACCATTAATAGATGTTAGTAATTTCTTAATCTGTGTTTGTGAGGGACGTTTAGAAAACTCAAGTATTTTCTTGTTATATTTAGTGTATAACTTACTGTCGTTTATGTTACCCTCAGCAACTTCTAGCTCCTTAAGCTTCCTTTGTGCAGAAGCGATCAAAGAGGTTAAATGGTCGGATTCTAACTTATCGGGGTTTGTATCCTGATCAGTTAAGAAAGATTTCACATCTTTAGAGCTTTTAAGCTGACTCACTCGAACGAGTTTGAGGGCTACTTTCTCACCACTGATCTGCTTCCGACGCCGTCCTGCATCTTCTCTAGTGTTTCGTACACCAGTAGCAGTTAAGGAATTTATTTTAGTGTTATAAGCTTTAATCACACCGAACCGAGCCTTAGATCCTAGTTTCTTATTGAGTGCATACTTTTTATAAATATTTTTAAGTTCTTTTACATTCTTTGCTTCCGCAATAGCGGTCTGAATAGTTAAACCCTCTTCCTGTCCTTTATTTTCAAAACCTTCTTTTCTCAGGGTGGCAGTTGCTTTATAATACTTTTCTTGGTCCTCAAGAGAAGTACCTTCTACTAACACCTTTGCATCCGCTTCTGCTAATGTCAGCTTTCCTCCCACCACCTCCTTTGAAATGTCATTAATAACTTTGGAGTTTGATGCGATTTGCTGTACCTGTTCTATTCCGGCTGCGGTTCGTAAATAAGTATTTAATCCTTCCATATCTCCAGACAGGACATTTGGGAAGTTAGAATCAATTAACCGTTGAAGTCCCTTCCAGTCCTTCTGAGCAACAAAGTTATCAGCTTGTATTTGAAGGCTCTTAACTTTGTTTTTACTTGCTACTTTTTCACTTTCGGAGTTTAGAGGTGTTTTTTCTATTTCTCTTAGTTGCTTCAGTCTCAATACATATTCTTTAGCTACTACCTTCGTAACACGGAGGGAGGAATCCGTTAAAAACTCTTCAGCTCTAGCTACAAGTCCTGCTGAGGAAGTTATTTTATTTATCTCTTTCAGAGCCTCTTCAACCTTCGTTTTCTCTTTTGGATTAAGTTTAAAGTTTAACTCACTAGCACCAGGACTCAACTCATCAATCTTAGCCTGAATTTGAGTATAAATACTTGTAAATAAAATATTCTGTTTACCGTCTGCAAATGCTGTTTGACTAGCCCCTAATGTGATTTTCAGAATTTCTAGTTCTCTTACTGTTACTCCAGTCTTGTTTATTAGTACTGTTGCTTTTGCTTCTACTCCTCTAGCAATCCCCTCTGCTTTTTCGTTGTCTTGTTTAATAGAAGAATCTCTTGCAGTATTCTTTTTGCGTATCAATTCATTGCGCTTAGTGTGGATCATCTTAAACAAATCACGCCATTCATCACCATTAGATCTGTTAAAAAGAATATCGACTTTCTTATAATTCTCAGCTCCAAAGATACCATCTGATTTTAGGAGATCATAAATTTTATCGTCAGGACTATTAGAAAATAAAACTTGATCTTTAAATTCTAGGATCTGCTGTAGTTCTACTCGTTCTGGTTTGATGACCTGAAATGTACCAGCTACTGTCCGTACTTTTTTAGTAGACACTGCTTCAATAGTATTATTAAGCTCTGTAAGAGTACTGGGATTTCCTCTAGTTCTAAGACTATCTCTAATATGCTCATCCTGACCTTCAGTGATCATCGTCTGATGAATCTGTGCAGCAGAATCATTCAGCTTACTAAGATCCAACGGCGTTGCTTTGAGAGCTTCATTTATCTTAGGAACCCTCTGAAGGTTTGAAAAGTACCTACGCTTCTGGTATTCTGCTACTTGGAACGCATAATACGTAGGCCACGAAGCTATCCCAGTAGGACTGTCTTTTTGAGCTTCAAAAGAAGCTTCCCAGTCTTCAGTAAGATTCTCAGCATTTACATCTAAATTAGATTGTTCTTCTGAGACTTTATCTGCAGCTCTCAGTAGATTGTATTGATCACGAAGTCCCCCATTACTGAGAGTAGCTTTACTCTCTCCTGCAGAAACTTGAGTTATGGAAGCTTGGTCAGGTGATAATTCCTTGCGAAATCCATGATCAATCCTCTCGTCAGGCTTTTGAGTAACCTTTTGAGTAGGTATATTCTGCCATTCTGAACCTTTGTAGACTTCGTTGAGTCGTATAGCTTCTACTTGATCTTTTGTCTCTTGTTCTATTGCTGCTTGGTTCTCAGCATCTTCTCTAGCTTTCCTCTCAGCATCCTTTATCCTTTTGTCGAGGATGGCATTCTTACTATAAGCCTTTGCAAAGCCTGTTAGCGAACTTGCAATGGATTGTTCCTCACTTCCATCTCCACTTCCCAAAGAGCTTTGAAAGTCTCCTACCATACTACTAAATTGACTCATGGGCTCTCCATTTGTTTCTCAGCAACTTGACCTTGATAGTAAGCCGAGCCTACACCTATTGCTGCTGCTCCGAATGAGGGACCACTCTTACCATAGATTCCAGCTATCTGTGCCTGAGCATCTAACCATGCCATGTCCATCTGCTGTTGTAGGTTTTGATCTCTCATAAATAATTCTGCTTTCTTTTGATCTAGTTGTGCTAACATTGCGGATTCTTTTCTGAGCGCATCACCTTCAAGGTTTCTACTTAAAGCTCTGGTACTCTGACCTTGTGGAACTCCTGAAGCTTTCAGAGAAGAAGCAACTCTCATTTCGTTAAGGCGAGCTTCTACTCCGGCTTCCGATCTTGCATCTAGGAGCCCTCTCCGCTGAATATTAGTATTAGCAAAGCCCTGTCTACCTTGAGCATAAGTACCTTGTTCAAGGTTTCTCTTGATAGCTAATTTCTTTGCCATTGATCTTCGCCGACTCTCCGCAGCGGCTTTCATATCACCTTGATACTTCAGCATTTGACCAGCTACGTAAAGTGCAATAGGCCAACCCATATATATTTCCTTTAATTGTTGTATTTTATAAATTTAATAAATGGTATCTTTGAATAGCCATAGTCTGGAATAGTCTCTGGAAAGCTAAAACCTAAGTGTTTTAACCAAGTTATAGAGTCAGTGTTACGGGCATCCACATAGTTTTCTAGGAGTGGATAAATATCATTCATCTCTGTTATCCAAGACTTAGAACACTTTAAAAAGGTTCTGAGGTTCTTATGCTTCCAATCATTCAGATAGTTAGTACTAAGAAGCCAAGGACTTCCTGAACCGTCCTGAGTGACGGCTACGCCTCCTATAGCCAAGAGGCGATCATTAGCAAAATAACAGACTATTCTATCACTGGTAGACACAGAAGAAAGTACTGCTGTTTTAGGACTCAATCCATGAGAAGCAAAGACTTCGTTCTTATCTGCAGTTCTCATGTCATCTGCTAAGAGATCTACAAAGTGAGTTTCAAAAGGCTTAGTATACTTTTTATATAACATAAGCTCCTACAGTCTTCTGGATCTTATGTGTAAGAATCCTTCCCATTCTGCAGACTGGAATGAGCATGGAAGGTACTCATCGTTTTCTATAACTATATTACAGTTAGATGCTTTGGACATCACACCACCTTTGAAGGTTCCTGAGAGTAGCTTATATTGTCCGAAGGATGATGTATTTGTTACCATCCCACTGAAAACCTTTTCATAATTCTTACGAGGAGTAGATGAAATAGTAGCTCCTGCATTATCAGGATCTGGCACATTAATAGTTCCTGGATCTACGTTGATCTTCAGGTTAAAGAAGCCTGTCTTGTTATAGAGCAGATTGATGTTACGGATCTGTAACTTGGCAGTCTGAACAGGAAGCTCATTCTCTTTATGGATAAATCTTGAGAACTCATATTCAAAGGTATAAGGGATTCCTGCGTATACTACGTTAGTAGAATCTGCTGCTAAGTATTCATCTACATCTGCTTCTGTGGTAAGTTTCCTTGCATTGTCCGTAACATATACCATGTTGCTAGGAATAGCAGCGTAATATGGAAGATTTGCAGCTACTACATCTGTAAATGTTAGAGTAATAGCAGAACTACTTGTTGTTGCAGCAGCAGAAAGTTCTAAAGTAGTGGTATTTGTTATAGAAGAAATGGTTGCTCCTAAAGGAACTCCTGTTCCAGTAACTGTCATGCCTGCTTCAAGATTAGATGTACTTGATACTGTTACTGTTGCATCTGTATTAATTAAAGTAGAGTTTGTTAATACTACTGAATTCAGCTTTACTCTCCTATCCAAAAGTACTGCAGTATCATCTTCCATGACTGCTTCTGCAGAATCTAAACTAAGGTTTATGTCTTCTAAATATAAGCCGTCCGAGCGTTTCACCAACAGTTTTAGAGTACTTCCTAAGAAGGCACAGTTCAGGATGTCTCCATCAAACGTCCAGTGAGACCATGAGTTTTGGAGCTTTTCCTGATCCTGCCAATAGTTCTTATAGACGTAGATACGCTTCTTATCATCATCAGAAAGGACTGCTACCATCTGGTCATTAGAACTCACAATCATCTTAGTAATACTGCCCTTTATATACTGAGGTACATGTGCAGTGATGTCAGTTGCATCATTAGCATCAGCAGTTCCCATGTCTACAAAGTATTCACGGACTCCTGAGTACTCTCCACGTTCAAAAGGGAAGTAAACAAACTTACCAGAAGAAACAGGAGCAGCCTTAGATGAAGACTCAAACTGGGTGACTACATCAACTGTAACAGAACTAGGAGTAAGAGCATCTTTGGAGTTTAGTCGAAACTGTTGAAAGTCTGAGAAGAGTAGTAAGCTTTGGTCGAAAGCGGCAGCGTGGGTGAGAATAGAGACTTGGTTGTTACTGACTGAAATATCAATAGGATTACCGTCTAAGGCAGTCATCACAGAGATCGGAAAGAAGTTATAGTAGTTACCAGCCTCCGAGAAGATTATGTTCTCGTCACTAAGGATACCAAACCTATTTTTGTGGAAGGTAATATCATTGATCTTTCCTCCTAGAAAGGTTGGAAAGGGATTTGAGGTATCATTACCTGCCTTTCTACTGGACCAACCAAACCTTGCTCCATAAAGTCCAGAGACCGCTACTTCTTTTACAGCTTCATAGAGGAAGTATTTAGCTCCTGCTGAATCATAAAGACGTATAAGTCTGTGAGGCATTGTATTCACATCAAAGCCTGTGTCCAGCTCTGGTCCAATAGTCTCTTTCCAGACACCTACTCCTCCGTCTTCTTCTTCGTATCTTATATAGAAATCATCCTGACTTCCTCCTGCATTTCCTACTACTTTTATGATGTAGCCATCAGGAACATTTTTTCCCGGAAGATTTTTGAATGAGAGTGCCTCATCTCTCAGTCCAATTAAGGCTGCTCCACCTTTAGAGTCTTGAACTTCTATTGTGAATGATTCTTTACATTTGAGGGCAATAACACTTCCTGAAGTACTGAGCATTTCAACTTTGAAATGGTTAGTAGCTTCTGCAGCAACAATTGCATCTAATCCTGCTACATAATCTCCTGCACCTGTGGTTTCACCATTCTCATCTCTATCTATAATAGATCTCCAGCCACCAAAACCTTCTGCAGGTGTTCCAGTAGTGTCAAAATCATCCCAGTGAGTATCTGTATTAGGATATGTAGTAGTATTTGACTGTCCTTCTTTTAAGTACTTAGCAATTGTTGGGGTTCCTATATGTTGCTGATTGAGTCCTACAGTAGAAGAAGGAGTTTGAAGTCCTATTTTGTAAGTCCTTGTTCCGATTACAATAGTAATTACATATTTGCTAGAGTAGTCTCCAGACTTTACAAAGATAAGACCTTCGTGGGTGTAGCCTCCAGTAAGTTGAGTAGAACCTTTAGAAGAAAGTCTAGTAGTAGTACCTTCTCCTGAAACAGTACTATCTACTTTAGCTTCAGTAACTACCTTAGTCTTGTTAATCAGGAAGGTGGTATCTGCTACTGTAGTTGCTACTACGTTGTCCTGAACTCCTCCTGTAGTTGAACCAGTATCAAGATAAACTAGATCTGTAGATGTAATATCTGTAGCACTTTCTACTGCTGAATGAGTATCCGTCTTAACAGGTACAGAAACCCCATCTTGATCAAAGATAGTTAAAGTCTTTGCAGTACTGGAGGAAGAACCGGATGCTCTAGTAAGCACCATTGTGTATTCTTCTGTTCTATCCCTTCTAATACTATGAACAAAGGTATCTGCGACATCAGCAGTAGTGATTCTTTGTTTGTGGATAGTTCCAGGACGTTTCTCTAACCCTCTCGCAATCGTACTAAACCCATTGACCTGTTTCTCAGCCTGCGAAGATAATCTAATCTCAGGAGGTTGCTGAGAAATACCATTTATCAGGTTTGGAATAGAAGAGGAAACTAAAGGCATATTAGGAATATAAGATTCTTTGGGATTTTAGAATTGATGTGGAGCCAGAAGCACTACGATCTAAGGCTCGGTAAGTATCATAATTATCAAAGACGTTATAGTCTGCCAATTGGGATTCAGATTCCCTTAATGCAAACAAAGCCATCTGTTCGTCTTTATACTGTAATTTTGTCATTTCACCAGATCCAATAATATTTTCTTGGAATTTTCTTCCGGCTCTAAGAGTGATGTATCGTCTAGCTACCTCAGGAAGTTCTTCAAACTCAAGAAGTACGATCATATCCACAACAACTGAGTCTGTAAATTCGTAAGTGTTCTTGGTACGGTCATAAAGCTTCTGATTCCTCATAACAACATCAGAATCATAGTCTCTTGTTAAAGAGGTAGTATCTATATGTATACAATTAGCAGGTACATCAATATGATTAACGGAATTTAGACTTAATGTGTAGCGTATGTCTGTATTAAATGCCCAACCTGCAGACTGAACTTCCCTAGAAATTGTATCAAGGGTAATGGCAGCTATCTCAGCTTCTTGAAGTCCAGAGTTCATAGTGTTTACTGGAGCTTCTCCAATACCAAACAGCATTGAATTAATAGCATCTAATTTGGATGTGAGGGATAAAGCCATGTGTTAATTATTTGGGGGATTATAAGAAGGGTGTAGAGGAGTACTATGGAGAACTATATTAGTAGCTCCTCTACGAAAATGGGACGTAACAAGAGGATTAATCACGCCCCACAAATGGTTACTATGAAATAGGAGCCGTCAACGCTACAGCCATTGCTGGACGTAATACGTTATGACCCATTGCATATTTCGCAACCAACAATGTACCCTGACGTTGGATCTGATACTCAGACTCAACAGAAAGATCCATCAGTTTGACAGTTGCTACGGCATCTTTTGACATAATAATTGCCCTAACTTTATTTGCTTCTGTTTGAATGTTTACAGAGGCTGTTCCATCAAGACCACCTACTGCACCAGTGTTACTACCAGAGGCAGTAGCAGCAGTATAAGTAGCTGGAAGGTTATAATGGGCTGCCCTGTTAGATTCACCGGAACCCAAAGGAGCAGAACCTGTAGTTAAAGCCGGATTTGCTGTAGTGAACAAACTTCCTGTCCATGCAGAACCAGTATCAGAACCCATGTGAGGAGTTCTAACAATTGGAATACCTGCAACAGTAGGCATATTCAGATCTTTTACAGAACCACTACCACCAACATCCTTATTAAACATAAAGAGTTGTGCAGCAGTTTCTCCGTTGGTAGTTGCTTTAAACAAGTGATAGTACAAATCAGAATTAATGACACATACTAAATCATCTAAAGGCGCACCAGCGGCTTCCAAGATACGCTTGGCTTCAATTACACCCTCCATAAAATAGCCTGCCTTTTTGGAGTTTGCATAGGATGCAGCGTACGCATAGTTTGCTGTAAAGTCTTCTTCATCCCAACCAACATAATCCTGAACCATTTTACTAGCTCGTTGCTTGTTAGTAGTCAAAGCAGCTTTAACTGCCATGCGGAGGATGTTCTGATCTGCAGCTTTTGCAAGACCATAAGAAGCTTCATCAGTATAGACTGAACGGATGTCATAGTGAGACATTGCTTCATCAATATTTGGAATGAATTGATGTGCTACTAAGAGATCGTCAATTGTTACCAATCGTTCGGTGTGCTTTGATGCCACGTCTGGAATAATTTCATTCCCAGGAGTGTGGTATGCAGCAGCACGGTTTTTACCTGTCATAATAAACTGTGCAGATTTTCCGTTCTTAATTGAACGAACTCTACAGTGATTCATCATGATGTTTTTGGTCTGGAAGGCCGTCATTACTTCACCAGCATAAAGCTTTAGAAATAACGATCTTGAGCTTCCGGTGGCATTAGTTTGACCACTACGTTGACCAACATAATTTGTTGCTGACATATTTTCCTTTTATTGTCAAATTGTAGTTATGCTATTTTAGTAGCATGTTGATATACGAACCTTTGTATTACTACACAGACAATTAAGGTTATCCTCCTCGGAGGGCAATAATTGTTCTTGATGTTTGTAAACTCTTAGGTTACATAAGGTTGGAAGAGCTTATTCTCTTAGCTACTTCTTCCCTAAAAGCAGAGTCCGTCTGGTACTTAGGATCTTTCATTGCTTCCGACATTTGCGCTAATGACGTAAACGATCCTGAACTAGCGGTACCAGTAGTTCCCTGAATAAGATTTGGCGTACTTCCGTTTGCCAATTGATACTGAGCGTTGAGAGACTTAATAGCAAACAAGCTATCTTGGGTATTAGCACTCTCTAACGCTCTGTTGAATGCATCTACTTCGTTTTGAGGTAGGCTATCTCCTGCCCACTGGACTAATTCTTGGTAGTTCTTTTCACCACCTACAGTATTATACGCTGTCTTAGTGAGTTGATCGGTAATAGCTTCTTGACCTTGTATCCATGAGTCAACCATCTCAGTAGACATACCCTTACCTTGCAGTTCTGTATATGACTCAGGAGATAAACCTCCTTTCTCTGAATACTCGTTAGCATACTTATTATAGTCTAAGCCTACGTTTGCTAAGGCTTTCTGAGCTTCATCGTACTGTGCTTGTTGGTCTGGAGAAGGAGTCTGCGGAGGCGGTGTAGCCTCATCGTTGCTCGTCACAGACTCCGAACTGGAGGAAAGCTTCTTCTCTAATTCCTTATATGCCTGAGCCATATCTTCAGGACTCTTAAACTTATCAGGCAACCAATCCGGTTGATCATCTTCTCTAGCTACTGAGTTTGCTTCTTCGGCAAGCTCAACCATTGCTTGTTCATGTTCTGCTGTACCCTCTGCTGGAACTGGTGCATCTTCTTGAGTACTGATTTGGGTTAGGTCTGACATATAGTTACCTCTTTCTCTTTTATTTCTAGGATTAATTACTCATTTCTGGGGGTAGGGCTTGTTCTCCACCTCCCTCGTTTATGCCTCGCATCAGTTCTGGAGTAGCCTTTTCTACAACATTCTGCATCATCTGTTGTTGTTGCATTGCTTGTTGCTGTTCCATTGCTGCTTGTTGCTCCATCTGTTTCTGTTCTTCAGATTTAATTAAACCTGCAGTGTCAATTCCCAAGGAACCTGCAAGTCTTTTGATGTAGTCAGAGATGTTCAGTTCTGCCATTGCTTGTTCACCAAGAGGTGCTAGGCTCTGCAGGAACTGTCCTAATTTGTTTAAATCCTCTCCTCTACCTAGAGCTTCAACTCCGGTAACAATTAAAGGCTTCAGGGCATCACCAGGTAGCTTAGGAATCTTCTTATTCTTTGCCATTCTGTGCATCAATATCTCTACCAATGGAAGCTGAAACTCCTGAGACAGAATGGCATAAACTCCACCTAGAGCTATCTCAAGTTCCTGTCTTGCTACTCTGATTTCTTCAGCAGTAACACGCTCTGCATCCCTTCGGATACTAGAGTTCATCAGGAAGACTCTTGAAAGTCTAGTCTGGAGCATCTGAATAGTTTGTTGAGCTACATTAAAGTCCTGAGACTTTCCAAGCTGTAAGGTAGAAACATCATTATCATCACCAGTGACTATTGCTCCGTTAGGAGATTCTGATAAGGTCTTAACTCTTGTAGTGCCATTGGGACGTACTAGAAACAGAACCTTTGCAGCCGCAGCCGAACCCTCAACAATAGATTGTGTAAGGGATTCTAAAGACTTCAAGTCTCCTAAATATTCTTCGACATATCCTCGGCCATAATCTTCACCATCCATGTGAGTGAACCGGAGAGCAATAAAAGGATTCTTGTCTTTAGTAAATGTTCCTTCTGATCCTGGAACTACCTGTCCCTGTAGCTCTTGATGTACCTTCCAATTCTTTCCTGTCCACTTAACACAAGTATACAAGTCTAAGTCTTGCAGGGTACTTTCTGATTCTGGATCAGTTAAGATTTCTTTTGCTCGTTCAGGAAGAGATAAAGGAGACAAGGATTCTTTAGTAATGATTTCTAAAGGATTACCCATCGAGTCACGCTTAACTACATACCTGTCTAAGCGGAAGACTCGGATTTGTCCTTCGGGTGGTAAGTAGATTAGGACGTTTCCTGCAACTATGAGTTGTTTTAAGGCTTCTGAGATTGGTACTCGTAGTCCACGTACCTCTATCTCCTGCATAACCATGCGTTCAATCTTTGCTAAACCTTCTTCTGCTTCAGATCTCTTTTCTGCAAGGAGTGCTTCAAGTTCTGCGTTATCTACAACCAAACGAAAGAAGGGTGCATTAGGAGGAAGTAAGGAAAGGAGGAGTTTAGAAGAGAGATTGTTCACTCCTTCTGCTCCAATAGATTGAAAGGGTGTGATTAACTGGGAGGTGGAAGTATGATCTTGGTCCGGTAAGAGGCTAGGAATTGTGAATAAAGATGCTTCTCTACCTCTTCGTAGGTAGTTATCTCTATCTCCTGAGTATCTATCATACCTTCCTTTGACTTCTGCTTCTTTTACTTCATAAGCATCAGGATTAATTTCAATCTTGTTCTTAGATTTATATTCCATCATTTAGGTCTGTTTATCTTCAGTGATTTCCTAGCTTGTCCTTTACTCTTATTAACCTTTAAGTTAGCGTTGGTTTTATTCTTCAGGCCTCGCTTGCCTGCGTTTTTCATCTTTTTAACTTCTACGTTTCCTCCACCGCCACCCTTATCTCCGTGTAACATATCAAGGCCATCATTAATGGATGTAGTCCAGCCATCGAGTAGATCGTAGAAGGTTGCTTGAGTATTATCCAAGAAATCTTTTGTAGAGCCTCCAGGCATTATGGATATATCGTCACGGTTATGTTGGTTAGCTTCTGTTATTACTGCTGATGTTCCGGTACTTATTCCCTCTGCTATTGCTTCTGTATAAGTGTGTGGATCTGCTAAATCTTCTGCCTTATCAGCTGCATCTTGTACATCCTCTGAATCAGCTACACTATCAGTGTTTTCATCTATAATATCTGTTGTTGTTCCTAGAGGATCTGTAACCGCACCTTCTGCCTTATCAGCTGCATCTTGTACATCTTCCGAATCCAAAATACTATCAGTGTTTTCATCTATAATGGTTGTTGTTGTTCCTAGAGGATCTGTAGCTAGACCTGTTGCGGTCTCTAAGGCATTATCAAGCACTCCTCCACCCTCCCCACCTAAACTGGTAGCAGACGAAATTGCTTGTCCAAGACCATTACAGAGACTAAGCTCACCAGTATATTCAAAAGAGTTACTAGACGTTTTAACTAGCTTATCGTCTAGCCACTGGTAGTTTATCTTGGTGTATATTTTCATAGGTCAGGTGAGGTTGTTTAGTATAATTAGTCTATTGTTTCCTTGCTCTCCTGCAAGGGTTTTGTGTTTGGGTAACATGTTCTTTAGAAGAGGCCACCAATGAGTCAGTCCTCGATATTGTTTGCTGATACAGATAGGAGCAAGCCACATAACATCGTGGTTCTTACTTTGTAGAGGAATGTCCCATGATGAACGTAACTTTAATCCATCTTCAGGTTTGTCTATCCATAGCCAACTCCAAAATGCTCCAATAGAATTATCATCTTCTAGACAAACATACTGGCCAGTTTCAAGGAAAGTTTTATTGTAGAAGTTTAGAGCTGAATCTTCGGGCTGAGTAGGAATAGTTTTTTCATCCGATTCTCTCCTGAAAAACTCAAGAAGATCTTTAGCTGAGAGGGACTGATTCTGCCGACAGTTCTTGGAACCTATCGCTAATGTCTTTAACTGTTCTGCAGTCAATGAAGTCATTTATTTCTACTCTCAGTCCATTACTCTGTTCAAACTTTGCTACAACATTTATAAAATCTAAAGAGTCCATATCTAGGTCATCATATAAATTTGTGTCAGCCGTAATTTCCTCTAAAGGTATATCGGTTTCTTCTGAAATAAACCTCAATACATTTTCATCTAGTTCCATCTGCTGTTCCCCTTTTGGTGTTGTGTTATTGATCGGCTCTAATCGCTTTTCTAATTCTTAAATTCATACGCTTCTTACGAGGTTTATTTGAGACAAATCGTGGATCTTGAGTAGTTAAGCCTTGGCCAGCAAGAGCTTCTAATTTTTCTGGCTCTACACTTGGTCCAGATCCTCCTGCGCTAGGCATACACATCGTCTATACTTTCTTTATAAGTAGCTTTAATTATTTCAATTATATTCTGTTGTCCTTGAAGAAACCTAAAATCATCAATCTTCATTCCTGAGTCAGTAGGTAACTTGTTTGGGAATGTATCCTCTAACCAATCTATCAATTCCTTTGAGATACCATAAATACCTACCATCCTTTTTCTCCCTTTTGATAATGATTATTTTTTCTTCTTCTTCTATACTAGAGTATAAGAGAGTAGAAGATTAGTATGGTAGGTATTAGAGATTGATTTTATAGAAGTTTATTTTACAACTAAGTCCCTTCTCAAGCTAACTCACATGATCCCCCTGAACATGCTAACTCCTGAGAAGCTATAGTATAGTCCTCCGACTCATAGGAGGGTAGTTTGCTCCAATCTAAGGTAGGCATCTTCTTCAGCAAGACCTTATAATCTTCTTTACTAATATCCTGATACACTGCTTGCTTGTAGATGTGATCTGAATACGGAAGAAAGGAGACTCCAGATATACCTTCAAAATGGCGGTGAACAAATGCTCCTACATCCAGCCACTCCTCCTCCTTTACTGAGACTGTTTGGGACACCTTATGTTCCGTCCATGCATGAGAATATAAACTGTGTAGTACCATCTGATCAACTGCAGATAAGTCCTCTCTACATAAGGCTCCATCAGGAGCTTTCATAGGGAACGAAAAGACTACACCTGAATCAGGTTTGGTGATGTCATCTTCGTAAGGTATCCCCTGATCAATCATAAGCTGAGTGATAGGATCTTTTTTATCTCCACGTACAGTCCTAATGAAATAAGGATTGTGACGGGTATGGATACCGGAGGCTGAATCTACCAGTTGAGAAACAGTACCACTTGGTTTGATAGCAGTGATAGCAGCCGAAACAGGGATACCTAACTGCTTAGCTGTCCTTGTATTCTCAACGATGGCAGTGTCCTTTAAGTCCGTCAAGTGATCTGCAATAGATCCGGCAGTATTAAGATCCATCATTGAGGAACCATTGGTCAATTGATTATCCATAATACCTGTCAAGCTCACTCCCAATAACCGTTCCTCCTCACAGTTTGTACGCCACTTGCTGGAGATATAACGGAAGTCGGTCAAGGTGCTTTGCCATGTGCCGAGGATGGTAGCTAACCTTACTTTTCGGGTTATAGCTGCCCATGAATCATTGGCTCTTACTACTGCTTCTGTAAGGTTACAGAACTCCTGAGACCTAAGGATAATTTCAGAGCATGGATTAGTCCCAAAATCATCTCTTAACTCTCTCCTGCCTTCCAAGAACTCAGTATGTTTCTTAGCATTCAAGGAACTGAAGATGCCCCTCTCTCCTGACTTACTCTGATACAGAGAACGCCACTCTTTGAGAAAGGTTCCAGTATCAGGTTTAGCATGATAGTTAGCTGAGTTGTTAGCCAAGTAACGCTGTCCATCAGAGAAACCAAACTCACCTGACTTGCAGGTTCTCATCTCGTCATCACCCAAGTCTGAGAGGGAGAGCAGAGCGGACCTCCGTACTCCTCCTACAACAATTGTTTCTGCCACCTTACAGACAATATCATGGCATTCTAAAGGACGTAGTTTCCGGCCTATTGCTACCTTGAATTTATCGACGGTGAAATGCATCAACTTGTCTAATGGTTCAGGTCCCGAAGCACGGCCTCCAAAGGTTTTTAGGATTGCTCCTGCAGGGCGTACCTTCGATAAATCCCATGTAGGTACAAGACCGTTGTACAGCATCGAAATCAGTTCTCTGAATGCTCTAGCCCAGCCTAGCTTGGAGTCTCTGACAATGATGACTGTCTCAGTTGGATGTAGTACTTCAGGTATCTCAGGAAGCTTCTCAACATGCTTCTCCTCCACGGAAAAACCTACTCCTGTACCGTTCATTAAAACATACAGTATCTCATCAAAAGCTCGTATACTATCTATATGAGTATACGCACAGTTGTATCCTGCAATGTTCTCCTTTTTTAATGCCTCTCCTGCAGTCATTAAGCAACGCATACTTGGCATTACCTCTAAGTTCAGGACAGCTTCTTTCAGCTCTTTCCTGAGCTTCTTAGGTACCTTATACTTGTTGTTTGTCAGGAGATGTTCTTCAAAGAAAGAGAAATACCTTTCTACTGTCTCTTCCCAAGTCTCTCGTCTTTTCTCCTCATGATTCCATCTAGAGTAACGGCTGAGATGGATGTACTGTTGATACTGTGTAGGTAATTCAGTCATCATACTTTGCTCCCCCATATCTTCCAGCCCACTACTAGAGCTAAGCCAAAAAGGATTCCAATCACACCGACTATCCAGATGGGGGATATAACGATCCACCATGACCACTTGATGACTCCTATTAATTTCAGTCCAATGAACAGGACTGTTAGTAACACTGTGAAACTCTGTATCATAAGTTCTCCTTTTGTTGATCCGTTAGATTAACAAACTGGTGTGTTCTTAATAGCTCTTCAAAAATATCAAACAACTTAGAACATCTAAATTTATGTAGGTACTCTAAGCCTATCAAGGCATTTGCAATCTCATCCTCATTGAGGGGGGTTTTTCCGTCGAGGATCTCCTCCGTAACTAAGCGGATATCATCTACTGTCTGCCACGCCTGCATAATTGCATCTTCTAAATCAAATCTATCTTTCATTTCTCTCTTCCTCTCTTTCAATAAGTTTTTGAAGATATGTCCTAGCTTTCACTAGATCATTTATTCCACCTTTGTATGTATATCTCGTAACATACTTAACAATATTCCCCTCAAGGAAATCCAAATCATTTGCAATGATATACTGCAAAGGCTCTATTTCCTTCTCCTGATAGTGAGGAGGCTTTTCTATGTGATCATAGCCCTCATGATGGAACAACCCCTCAAAATTCTCCTGATAGTGAGGAGGCTTTTCTATGTGATCATAGCTCCTACCCCCTAAATCCTCTGATGTATAATTAGTCATACCTCTCCTTCAAAAAGATTAACCTCATGAGTCTGTCGGTTGTACTCACCGTTCCGTAAAATGCGAGCCATCCTTGCATTTAAGAGTGCATCTTCTTTAGTCATGTGTGCTTTCTCATAAGTCTCAACTACCGCACTCCACAAATCCTGACCTTCTCGTTCTGCTTTCCTAAGAATCTTCTCTGCAGTCACCTTCCCTACCTTTGGACAACCTTTATAGTTATCAACTGGATCTCCTACCAAGGTTTGTGCATAGAAATTAAAATCTGCAGTCTCCTTATCGATTGCATAAACTAACTTCAGCTCCTTATCCCAATGAAGTCCTGGAATGGTTAGGAGGTCTTTATCGTCAGAGACAATCACATATTCGTTAGTCTTACTAGGTGTGGTTCCAATGATTCCGATGGTGTCATCAGCTTCTAAGGTAGGGAATATCTGGTATGGATATTTATCCTTGCAGTAGGCTAAAGCCGGAAGAAAACACATAGGCTTTCTATCACCTTTCCGGTGAGCTTTATACTCAGGATTTATTTCCTTACGGAAGTTAGCCTTATCCGAGAAGCAGAGAATCAATCTGTCGGCTTCCATCTGTTCAACAACTAAGCTGATCTGGTCATCAATAATTGTCTTCACATTGTTCAGGTCGGACCAGAGTATCCATTGTTCATCTCCCCAATCCACTTCCCTTTCCCCCACCCTACAAGCTTTATAGAGGAAGATGTCTGCATCAATAACTGCCACTCTATTCATAATCCCCTCCTCCCAGCAGATAAGGTATATCCTCATAAACATTAGGATCAGTCAGATCATACGCAAACTTCTCATACTCCTTAAACGAAACATAGGACGGGTTCCGAATCATTAAGAAAGGGATGATATATACTTTTGGAAAACAGACTGCACACAGGTAATCAAAGTCAGCTTCACTGTATGGATACATCTCCCGTCCGTGTCGGGAGTTCTTCTCTCGTTTTAAATAGACTCCTTGTCGGTGGAAGGTTGTCTTAACTTGTAGTCTGACAAACACCTCTCCTTTGGTCACAATAATATCGGCAGCACTACTAGGATTATCAGGTGTATACATGTCATATTTCCACCTGTGTAACAAATACCGTACTAAAGATTCCCCTGCTAACCCAATTGAATAGTTATCAGTGGGTTTCCGCCCAACTGTTTCCGATTTTGTATTTTCCTGTGAGAGGGATTCTAAGTCCATATCCATCTCCGGTAATACTAATTGCTTGGACGCAAATGTCACCGATCCTACTTGCATATTTCTCCTTGACTGTTAGTTGAACTTCGTCGTGAACGAAAGCTACTTGATTGTAGTCTTGTCCTAATATAAAACCTTCTTCCTGAAGTAGTTTGTGTAAATTAACTACCCATTTTTTACAGATAATAGCTCCTGCTGATTGGAGAAGAGTGTTCAAGGCTGCATGTTTAGATCTCACTGGAACCCAGCGACCATCCAAACCCCTAAGCTTACCTTGCTGTTCAGCCTTTTCCTGGACTACTTTTCTTAGTTTCTTGAGTGCTGGAATCTCATCCAAAAACTTCTTCTTGAGTTGTTTACCTTCTCGTTTTCCTTTACCTACAATCTCACCAATTTTCTGATCTCCTGCGCCATATAAGAACCCGTAGATAAAAGTTTTTGCCTGATCTCTAGTAGTAAGTCCGGCAGCTTCCTGATTATGAGTGTGTATATCTCCCTCCAGAAGTTTTTTACCGTATTCACCACCGTCATAGCGTGCAAGATAATGAGATAGACACCGCAACTCCAGACCAGAGACATCAACACCCAGTAGCTTATGGCCTCTATCTGGTACAAAAAGTGTCCTACACGCCTCCCCAAAGGGTGCGTTAAGATTCGGAACTTGAGCGATGTTCGGATTTGAGTGAGAGCATCTTGAAGTCGCTGCGCCCATTGTATTAACTCGTCCATGTAGTCTTCCTTTCTCAGTTACAAGTTTAAGCCATGCCTGTTTACCCTCAGCAAGCTGTCCAATACGTTTATTCAGCATTAAGTACTCCGACATCAACTTGGCCTCAGGAAACTTTAACCTCTTGAGAACAGTCTCATCAATCTTAGCTTCGCCAGATGGTGTGTATTCGTGAGGTCTCCAACCTCGTAATTCTTTGAGGCGTTTCGCAATGTGTTGTCGAGAATTAGGATTGAACTCAACAAATTTAATCTTGTTGTACGTTCCATTTTTTCTTTCTCCTTCATCAATGAACCATGAACCGAAGACATCTTTAAGAATTCCGGCAAGTTTGTCTCTTCTTTCTGAGAGTTTTGCGTAAAGTTCCACTGCTCCTACTGCATCAAAGTTAAAACCGTGATACTCCTGCTCATAGCAAATCTTAGCTATCTCATGTTCTAAGGTTACCGAAACTTCGGGGGGTAAACGGTCACTTAAATTTTTCCAAAGAATATCCGTCAAGTGAACATCATTAACACAGTAGTCAATCATCTCCTGAGTGAGTTCCTTAAACTCATCAATACCTGTAGAGCCGAAGTCACCCTTAAAGGTTCCTAAACGATAACCCCACGCTTTCAAGCTATGCGAACCCCACAAACGAGGTTCCAACCTCTTAACTGCTGAGTCCTTCTTTCGTATGTCAGGATAGATCAACTTAGAAAGTATCAATGTATCCTTCACCTGTTCTAAAGGCATCTCAAACCCATAAAAACGCTTTAACACCTCAAGATCGAAGCCTAAAAGATTATGCCCTATCAAAGTTTCGTTTTGTAACCCCTTCAACAGGACTTTAATCTCTTCAGAAGTCCTTGCTACCTCTACATGTTCGGTCACTGTATCTTTGATCACCACTACATGAACTTTTGAAACAGTGTCTAAAAGTCCATCTGTCTCAATATCAAGTATTTTCATTTTAGAAATCCTCCTCCCCTTCCTCTATCTCAAATCCATACTCAGTTGCAGTCTCTGATGACATAGACTCAGACATCCTTCCTGTCTTCTTAGAGTAGTGTAGGGTGTCACAGATCCCTGTCTCACCAGTCCAGCGGTTTTTTAAAATCCTAACTGTAGTTACGTCTGGATTCTCCTCATCCTGTTGATTCCTTTCACAGCCGATAACAATGTCTGAAAGCTGTGCAATCCCATGTGAACCTCTCAACTGGTTGAGTGAAGTCTTAACTCCCTCTTCATGCCCTTTATCGCCTGACGGTCTTCGTAAGTGTGATACTAAGATTAGTGAACATTGTAACTCTTCAACTAATGACCGTAATTTAGTCATCACAAAATCCAACATTCGGCGTTCATCACCACCTTCCATGCCTGATAATATGATTGTGATATGGTCCAAAATAATGTGACTACATCCTACTCCTCGTACTAGATACCGGATCTTGTTAAAGAGGTGTGATAGCTCCATAGACCCCCAATGGTCATACAAATAAAGATTCCCTGTTCCTAATACATTGTCGAAGCCTTCCTTAAGCTCTTCAGGTGTATAATCAGTAGTTGTAAGATGAATTGGTTTGTTTAAGTAGAGTCCTACAAACCCTAATGCTGTACGTTTAGTATTTTCCTCTAAAGCTAAATAGCCGACCTTCTGATCATGTAACATTAGTGAGTAAGCAATCTCTCGACAGACTTGTGATTTTCCTACCCCTGAACCTGCAGTGATTGTAACAATCTCACCTTTACGAATGCCTTGAGTCATGTTATTTAAACCATTGAACGGATACGGACATGATTCAACAGCTTCAGAAGTACTAATCATCTCCCATAGATCTCTGGTATCAATAATTCCGTCTGGCCGATACGACTTTGCATTCCAGATACAAGAAATTATTTCCGATCCTCTCCCTGCTTTGATCATTTCATTTGGATCATTCAGTGGAAGAGTCGCAATCTTAACTTTTCCGGGACTAAAGAGTTGAACACATTCATCAACTGCGTGCTGACCTGCTTCATCCTGATCAAACATCAAGACTACCGTTTCAAAAGTTTCTAAGTACTCCAGATCGTTTTGTAGAGCTTTCTTAGCTCCAGCAGCTCCTGTTGGTATCGAGACCACAGGCCACTTGTTACCTTGTGCCTGAGAGATTGAAAGTGCGTCTATTTCACCTTCACAGATCGTGATCATCTTTCCTTTCTCAAAAAGATGCTTACCGTACAGACCTGCGTGTTTTGTGTCTCCGAGGAACAAGAACTCTTTGTTCGGAAACCTTAGCTTCTGAGCAATGACATGCCCGTCTTTCTTATAATTTGCAATTTGAACTTTCTTACCTTTAAAAGTTCCAACTTGATAATCCCATTTGTCTATCGTTGCTTGAGAAAGTCCTCGCTTTATCAGCGGTTCCCTCTCCCCCTTGACAAACTCCATAAACTGTTCCCCTTTTTTTGGCTGTTGTTGCTGTTGTTGTTTATCTTTACTGTTCTCTCTATATCCACATCCAGGTGTGAAGCACCAACTATGACCGTCATCGTATAGGGCCAAATTGTCTATGCTTCCACACCTCGGACAGTTAACATGAGAAACGCAGTTACTCTCCGTTGTCTCGATCATTCTCTTCCTCTTCCTCACCTGTTGAGTAGAAAATTTCAGTGACATAAGGAAATCCAACTGCATTCAAGAATCCTTTGAAATGCTCCAGAAGATCTAGAATCGATTCTTCTTCACTTGTGACTATGACATCGTGTCCTTCGCCATCCTTATACGAAAATCGATACTTCTGTACGGGCCATTTTAACATTTTTTCTCCTTTATCCAATTTGTTGGTATTAGTTTGTCTGCATATAAAAAGCTATACTTCTCACACCATTCCTGACACGTAAACCTACCGCCCTGTACTTTGGAGTGGATATTTCCAAAGACAAAGCGGAGATCCATGTCAGGGTGTTGTTCACGAAGTACACGATGCTTACGTTGATCCTCAGCCTTAAACCATCCCTTCACTTCAATATAAATTCCATTTGGAAGTAGAAAGTCAGGCTTGTATTTTTTTGCTAGAGAGTAGGAGAGCCATCCTTCCTCATAGCAATACCTGACCTTCTGCTCGTCTAAGTTTCGGGCAACCTTGGCTTCAAGTCGTGAGCGATATCGACCTGTCCGCTTAGAAATCATCTTCGTTGTCCTCCTCCTCCTCCTCCTTCACATCAACTTCTTCTCCTTCTTGTACGTCCAGAAAAGGATTTGCCTCATTACTACTACCGATCTCTTCTGAAGCCTCATAACCTTCTTCTTCGATGAAGCCTGAACCCTTCATCGAATCATACTCCACGAGTTCAATCACCTGAACAGCATTAAAATAAAGAGTAACCCCTGATTTACCATTAACTGTATAAGGCACAGGTGAGTAGGCAACTTTCACCGTTGATCCCCACCCGATATCCACTTTACAAGGTTTCATTTTCGCATCAATTACGATGATCTTAACTGCTCGTTCAGTCCCATCCTTACTCTTGAAGACAGGTTTCTGCTTGAATTTAAAAAGAGTGTTATCCCCATCTTCTTTGTAGGGGGGATACTCAGATGCCCCTTTGGAACCTGCGAATTTAATTTCATCGCTGATCCACCCATCAATCTCTGACATCCATTTCTTAGCTTCCTTAGATTTAGTAGGAAGTATTAATGTGATTTGAAACACATCGTACTCTGGATGAGGTTTATCAATGCAAATCCATTTAGACTGAGCTTGGGGACTTACTAATTTCTTACTATTACTAGCCATAATCTTATTCTCCGATATATTGTTTAAGTAAATTATTTAAGTGATCTTTTTCTTCCTTCTCTTCCTCCTTCTCCTCCTTTCCCCTAAATAAACTTATTAAGGACTCAGGATTTATTCCTGAATTATTTAATTCTATATATATGTCAACCGGAAGAGGTTCATTCCTCTTCAAGATTTCAATCGCTTCAAATTCAATTTGTTCCATCTTTCTCTTTCTCTATAGTAGTGGTTTTTAATGTAATTAATACCTTAGTGTATGAATTATCAGCAGAAAAAGTATTGAGAATCCAACACTTGACGTAGATCCAAATTACCTTGTATAGGAGGCTCAGGAACTTCATCTAGAACTTCTAAGGCTGCTGCTCTAAAGTCTCTTAAGACATCGTTATTAGTATAAATCTCCACAAAAGCTTCTCTCAATAGCTTAGCTAATACCGGAGTATTATGGGCGTGGGTTCCATAACTGTCGTGAATCATCGCATAACTCTTGATACCAGCACTATTACATTTATGTAAGGTTAGAGTCAAACAAGAAGCATCGAGGCTGTGAACAAAGTTTGGGGAGCTACCATTGACGGATCTCCGAGTATCAATACGAGTCCCATCTGCTTCCTGTAAAACTGGTCGTAATAGTTTTCCATCAATAGTTGTCTCAATCTGTCTCCACTTGAAAGCTCTGTAATGTTGGTAGACATATAGACCTGTTGGAGTACACCAAACTACTGGATGTCCTGCTTTTGAGAGCCGTTTTGCAACATCTCTAATCCACTCCATACATTCTCTAGCTGAAACTACTACTTCTGAAATTGCATTCCAGACTAAAGTTGTTAGGTGATTGACATACTGATTCAACTCACGAGGATCTGAGGTTGGAAAGTGTACCCCAGATCGTATCTGTTCGATTACATAATCTTCTACATACGATAGACAGGAGAACCTTGTACCCCCATAAGGTACTACCATTACTGGTCGTTTTGTTAGCTTTCGAGTCACCATTCCTGAGTCTAGCCATGCTTTAGCAATCTTGTCATCTGGAGCTAGACGTGTTAACTCTCGAACCACCACATCCGCAACCTCTTGATATGTGTCTTGGGGGATATCCTCATTCGTCAAGTTTGTCGCTTTACCTCCAATCGAACATCTCAACATGGCTGAATAGTGTTGTAGGCCATTGTTAGAGCCATCTAAAGCGATAGGGAGTGATGATCTATACCCGAAGCCTTTTTCTTTGTATCCTGCCCATTCTAAACAGAATGCAAAGAACAACCACGCATCGTCAAATTGCTGCCACCACTCGTAATCTAAGCCCTCTTTTGCTGATTTTATGATGTGGTGTTCGTTTTCATTGATCCAGGTAATCCGCTCCTTCATTGACACCTTGTCTACACCTGCGCAGTTTGCTCCATGGATAGCTAGCCAGTCCGCTTGTTCCTGATTCTCGATTGGTAGTGCATCTGCAAATGTTAGTAACGCCTTAGCTGGCTCAGTGCCTTGAGGAGACAGGAAGCTATTCACTGTGTATTTACGACCTCTGAAATCAGCTTGGTATGGAAAATATATTTGCTCATATTTCTCAAATCTTTCAGCTAATCCTAATGTCCTCATGAAATGTAGTATCCTTGACTTTCTCCGTATGTTAGAATTATAAATTTGCGTTGCTTTCACTCTCCATGTCTTAAACTCATCTTTTTGAGATTCGGACATATTTGACTTCTTCAAATTCTTTGGAACAGGACTAGGAGGTATTTGAATCTCCCTACGGTCAGGCATATCACCAATTAATAGTTCTCTGTCCCACGCCTTCTTCATTTCGTTTAGAACTTGAGCGTTGACTTTCCACTTTGTTTCCTGAAGAACATTGGTGGCTTCGTATTCCAAGTCCATGCGGTGATATGATATTTCAGATGAAATATTCTTAAATGATGTTTTCAGGAATTGTAGCCGTTTTGTTAAATAACCTCCACTATTTGGACTTATCCATTTTTTAGGTGATACCAGCATCGGCAAATAATGAGGAGCTAGTACTGAGCCTTTATCCATCATTTCCTGAATGAAGTCTAATGTTTTCTCTGTGGGTACAAGTGAGTAAGAAGAATAGCGTTTTCCTGAAGCTTTCACCGAGCCTAATTTTACTAAGCCTGTTGATCTGATAATTATATCCACTACCACCTGACCAACCTGTGTACGTTCTGCAGGAGTCCATATATCGTTTTCCTGCCCTAACTTCTTTGAAGCCCTTCTGATTAGGCCATATCTCCTGTAGTGACGGGAGGCCGAAGTTTTCCCTAGCTTATCCACAAGGATTTTAAAGTACTTCCGATCCGTGGTACGCCATATATTGAACCTCACTTGATCTGCTATTGCCTGTCCAATTTGATGCGAGATGTTAACAAGCTTCTGAGAGCTGCTAATTCCATCCATAAGGACTCGGAGGCTTAGGAAAGCGGTTGTCTCACTCTCTAACATCGCTAACAACGGAATGGTAGTCTTTAAGCGACCAGGCTTGTCCACATCCTCTTGAATAAAGAGATCAATAGCTCTTGCCAAAGGGACTACTAACTTCTTCATTAGTAGAATGCCATGAAAAGAGGTACTTTCATGGGCCTTCGCTTTGGCATCTTTTGTCTGCTTCAGGAACTTACTAATTCCTGTCAGTACCATCTCTTCTTCCAGTTCAGCTTGCTCTTCAAAAATATTCTTATTCATTCCTAAGCCTCTATTTAAATTAATTAATTAGTTGGTTCCATAATCAGATTAATATACTGACCACCGATTGGCCTATTTGTTACCTGATCTAAGAAGGTGATCCGAAACGGTAGTGCAGTATCTTCCCTGATCACCTTCCTAATAATATTCTTGAAATGATCCTCTTGGATGTCTGGGAAGGGAATCCACTCGCTTTTGGATTGTGAATAGTATTCAAATCTACAGTGATTATTTTTAGCTACACATTTCTGCCAATCGTACATAGTATTCTCCTACAAGAGTTTTAAAAGTAATGTGTCACATTATTGTCACACATTTCATTTCACTAAATTTATTGGAGATTTATTACAGGATGACCAACAATCTGCATTCACCTGCAAACCCTTGGTACTGCTTATACTAGAAGATTATTACCGAAAGTAGTGTATAACCACCAGATCCTAAATCTGGCGTGTCTACCAATTCCACCACTCTCGCCAATAATATATCTAATATTATTAGCCTGTTATATTATCTCCACTTTATCTAGTGAAAGCCTTAAAGTGACATATAATGGTACAAAGTGTACACATTTATGCCACATACTTTGCAAGCACATTTATGTCTAATGCACCATGATTAGGTGCTAAATGTGCGTACCTCATTGTTGTTAGGATGTTCACATGTCCCATCAGTTTCTGGACATTAGCGATAGGTATGCCTAATTGAATTAGACGGCTACAGAACGTATGCCTCATCACATGAGGATGGACATCGAATAACTCTGGAATCGCCTTTCTCATTAAGTCAAAACGGTAACGTAATTTTGTCTTAGGAAACGAAAATATTAGTTCGTTGTCCTTCAACTTTCTGGTACGTTTTAAGAGAACTTTTTTAGCTCTTGGTGTCAAGTCTAAATCACGGGATTTATTAGACTTTGAAATCCATACTATTATTTTATTGAAATTAATAATGTCCTTCTTTTCTAAGCGTAGCATTTCACCAGTACGTAATCCTGTATCAACTGCCACAATATAATAGTCTAGGTAGTCAGAAGTCCACGAGAAGTTTAAGTACTCCATTAGAAGCTTTTCTTCGTCTAATGTCAACCAGCGGATTCTGCCTTTTGGTTCTTTTTTAAGTGGTAGCTTTGGAAGCTTAGTTACCTTCCCCCTATCGAATGCAAACTTCATAATCTTTGAAAGGCACATCAGTTTTCGGTTGATCGTGGAATCTGAGTTACCTTTGTCTTGAAAGAATACTACAAAATCATCGAGTAGTAAGGTGTTTATTTTATTTAAGTCTACATCACCGCTATTAAAATATTCTTTTAGGAAAGTCTCAATCTGAAGAGTGTTGAGAATATTGGTTCTCTCAGATTTCTGACCTACCCATTCGATCTTCATACATTGATCAGAGGCTTCTCTAAAAGTCCACGACGACGATGCCTTATCTTCCGGTAAGATAATATCATTCTTGATTGAAAAGATGATCTTAGCTCTCCAAGTCTCGGCAGCTTCCAATGACTTAAAACTTTTACGATAGCGAACCCCACGAACTTGGATGTTGGCTTGGTATGAGTTGCCCCTTTTTAAGATCGACATTCTCTACTCCTCCTGTAATATTTCTCGTAGCTTTTGTGCAAATACATGTCCCTTGTGTTTCAGGTACACTTTCTTCTGTACCCTATACTCAGGATTCTCCTTAGTTTCCATCATGTCATAGCCCAAACCTTTATTACGATTCACCTCAGACCATGTCATGATGTTTCGACTTCCTGCTGTTGAGTTTGCTTCCAAACCCATCTTGGTCCCTAAATCTGTTATAGATGGTGGGTTGTTCAAATCCCACTCTGAGAGTTCCACGAAAGTCAAGATAGTTGGAATCTGCATTTCTATATCCAACTCTTGAAATAGGTGTAAGGCCTTAATAAATGTTTCTACTTTTTCATGTCTCATTTTCTCCTCCTTGCTTAGATTAAATAAAGTATCCAATGTAAAGAGAAGAAGTAGGTAATTCCAAATAAAAAAGCAATATACAAGGCTCCCATTAAAATATTTTTAGTGAGTTCATACATCCTTTGTGTTCTCCTCCTTAAATTCTTTTTTATGAGATATCATAATTACATGTCCGTATTAAGTTGTCAAGCTTTATATTGACGTTTTCGTTTTGCCTTCCAAGATTTAGTATAAGATTTTTTAAGGTCATCCCAAGAATCCCATACATACTTTGGGCGTGTCCTAACTCGATAAAATACCATGTCAGGATCAATAACCCCTGCCTCCTGCTTCTTACCCTTGCATCGAGGATTTCGGTAATATCCCATTACTTAAACCCTCCGAATAATTTTTCAAAACCTTCTGGAAGATCTGCTGACCCCTGCTGGGTAGTCTTACTAACCACCTGTCTGCATTCCTTGCACATGTAGTAGATATCTTTCCGCAGCTTTGCGTCCCTGATTTGTCCCAAAAACTTGTTACAATATGTGCAGTTTATCTTTTTGCTCATAGATACCTTTTACTTTGAAATGTTAAATCGACTGTCGGGATATTCCCTACACGCATCAAGAAGTCTTATGAGCCATGGAAGCAAATTAACGTACAATCCCCACCCATTTGGACTATCAAAAGTTTTGTAGTGGTCTGGTCTCAATTCCATATCCTCTATTGCTTTTTCTAACGGCTCTATTAACTGACCTGCGTATATGATTCCTTCCTCTTCAGGGTACCATAGGACTCTATATACTCCTGCTTCCTCAGCCATCTTGTTTAGGTTGTGAGTGATATTAGACTCATAAACCTGCTCTGATAGATAGACGCTTAAACTCATTTTGTCTCCTCACTTAGAGTGTAGCCCATCTCAACTAGGGCTTCCTCATACGTTGTACCTTCATCCCAGAAGTACCCGCAGTTTTTCTTCTGGTCATAGAAATCAGCCATGCTCTGTCGGCCTGACGGTTTAGCTGTTGACCTGTAGCAGTCCTTGCGCTTTGGGCAAACTGTACTCGCACACATCGTAATGTCAGGCATTTTCAATCCCTCCATGCTTCAGGATTACCTTGTCTATAACTTCAACAGGAACCCAGCCGTAGACTGTCTTCGTCGGTGTCTTGGGTTGTTGAGCAAACGGCATAAGTAGAGGCTCCTTGGAAGACGGAAATCCTACTTCTACTGAATCATAGCTAGAGTAGTGTATGTCGCTCTGCTGAACACTCATTTCAAACCCGTCTGTACACTTTACAATAGGTGTACACCAGTCAGGGTGGTGGTTTGCCATTGTTCCTTTGTATTTATTTATGTAAGTTGTAATATTCATTTTGTTCTCCTATATTTGTTAAAGTTTAAAAAGGAGTGAGCAATGACCATCACGTTTCCGCTACGTCTATCCTGTATACTCCTAAAATACAGAACTCTGGATATCTCCTGTCACTAAAGACACGCTCTAATGCCTACTGTTGTCCTACTATACCTTTCAGACCTCAAAGCAGAGGGTAGTTGGCGTGGATCACTAACCCACTTCGCTTCATACGGTTCACACCATCCGTACTATTCGGAGTTACCCGACAGGTATCTTATTAACTTTCGATTGTGAGGCATGTAAAATCTCCACCAATCGGTAGACCATCCGATGCGTACTCAGTGATCCTGACAGGAAGTCTCAAATCCTCTCGGATAACCTTACGCACCACATTTTTCATATATTCACCATCCATATCATCAAAATCTATATACTCTTGAGTTGATGCTGAAAAGTATTCAAACTTCAGATTGTTGTTTTTGGTGCCTTCTTTTTGCGTGATCATAATATTCTCCTTGCGTTATTGGTTATCTCGGTTACGTACACATCCCCTAAATCAACGAAACCCATTGTATACGGACTACTGACCTCACAAAACCATCTTGCATACGGGTTTTGTGCTTCCTTCTCAGGATTCTGATATTTCTTCAGGACTTTCCATGTCCAGTCCCCAGCCTCCCAGACTTCGTAAGGATTATCAGATTTTCTTGTTTTTCCACATAAGTTTTTCATAATTTTGTTCTCCTTTTTGGTGTTAATATTACACTAATGCAACTTACACTAGTTTTTTTGCAATGGCTTCGATTACTGGTACAGTCACACTGTTACCTGCCATCTTGTAAAGCTGGGTATCCGATATACCTAACTCTACGCCTTTATGATACATGTCATCCGGTGCGCCTTGGAGTCTGAAAAATTCTAAGGGTGTTAGTCTCCGTACTTGCGGATACGGATGATCAGGATCTTTTTCGTATGGTTCCTTAATAAAAGGTTGCCGAGAACCACCCCCACAGGCATTTAAAGTAGGGCTGATACCTTTCTTGTCATATAGGCGGTTGTTAGAGTGTTTAGGATTATTTAATTGTAGTATGGTCATCCCACTATGGTTTCCACCTGAGTTTCCTCCTGCACTTATAGTTCTAGCAACTGCGGTTTCTGCTGTGATGCCGACCGTTGTATGTCTGCAACTTTCCCCAAGGATAGGAAATACTTCGGGTCTGGATGTTCCTCTAAGATGTCCGATAATGAACACTCTTTCCCTGTTCTGAGGGACTCCGAAATTCTTGCTGTTAAGCACCTGCCATTGACAGTCATACCCCAGTTCTGAAAGGCTGTGGAGGATTTCTCGAAAGGTATCTCCTTTTTCCTTCCCCGACGAAAGAACCCCCTTGACTTGTTCAAGAAACAGAATCTTAGGTTCTTTAAATTCAATGATTCTGCAAAACGATCTAAAAAGGTCCCCACCGATGGACTTTTGATCAAAGGGGTTTGCTGTCCTTCTTCCAGCGATAGAGAACGCAGGACAGGGTAGACCTGCAGAGGCAATTTCAAAGTCTGGCAGGATATGTGGGTTTTCTGCAAGTTTTCGTAAACATCCATAATTTTCTCCTTTTGAGTTGTTATATTCTTCATTGAGTAAGTTACTCCATTTATCTATTTCTGCATGACCTACTTGTGTATGTCCGGCTTTCCTCATTCCATAGCCGAATAAGTCCAAGCCGGAACAGAAGGATATGAAATTCATTTTAGTTCTCCTTGTTTGTAAATTTAGTGATATGACCACGCTGAAAAGAGCCTCCTATTCCTTCCAATGTAACCCATTGCCTAGTTTCATCGATTGACATGATCTTGTAAAAATCATTTTGTCCAGCAATTTTGACTCTTGTCCCTGTTTGGAACAGTTTGTTAAATTTTTTCATTACATTCTCCTTTTTCTAATTGTCCATCTTCTTCATATTCTTCATATTCTTCATATTCTTTGACAGCGGTTTTCATCGTCGTACAACCCGTGCGTCTATAACAATGTATGTAAGCGTTCGACTCTGCATCATATTCAAATAAACTACCATTTTCGAACCTATATTGATTTTCCATTTTCCTCCTCCTCCTCCTCTACTACTACTACTACTAGCTCTTCCATAACTCCCTTTCTGCTTTTGTGTATACCTCATCGCTTGCGCCTCTGTCCGACCATTTTTCCTTATACCTCTCAGGTTTGGGATAAGAGTTTTCCCAATAGTTTGAGAGGTATGGGTTGAACGACTGTCTATCCTGCTTTCTTCTCATTTTAGTTCTCCTCTTTTTAGTGTTAATATTACATTTCTGTATTTAATGGGCTTTATAAACTACATTGAATACAGATTTATCCCAACAGTTCCTGCAGTCCTTACACTCTCCACCTTGTTTCCAAGCAGGGCAAGTTCCTGATGTCAGTTTACTTGCTCCTGAGACTTGTAGACCATACTTTCTAGCTGTATTTTCAGGTGCTTTCTTGTCAAATCCCATTGCTGATAAACGGATGGTCAGGTTTTCTGGAATCTCAAGACCACCTTTAATAGCATCAGTAACTACTGTTATTTCTCGTGTTGGTAGCCAATGCCTAGTTTTGGGAGTCTCTCGGCAAACTTGAACAAGCCTTTTGAAGTGTTCAACAGACTGCAAGTCTCCAGAGTCATGCCAGCGAAAGAATTTCATCTCACGCTTGTTGATCAAAAATACCATAGCTTTCTGCCATGATTTTGGAGTGCTAGTTAGTTTGTCTAATCGATTCCAGAGTGCATTCTGTACGTTTGAAAACATGTAACGCCCTTTTAAGGCGTAACAAGAACTGCAAATGCTACCTTTTACGGTTCTGAGCTTACCGCCAACATTACAAATTTCAGCAGGTAGACTGTATCCAAAACAAGGCATCTTACTCGGATTAGACAAACCACCCACAGCTACTAATGCTGATTTAATGGTTTGCATTTTTTCCCCTTCTTGATGTTAAATTTACATTTCTGCAAGCTTCTTTTCAAAAGCTCGCTTTTCAGCATAGTTTAGAACTCTACAAGCTCCATCATGCTTATGAAGAGCTGTGCTTTTACGACCATTCAGGAAAGTCTGGACGTTATGAATTCTAGATGTGCTTTCCAGAATCCATTGAAAATTATTTTTCATTGTTCAGTACCTTTGGTTTAAGGTTTACTTAATTTCCAGATTTGCAACCGTTGAAAAGCTCAAGTTTAAATGATTTATTGCGTATATATTCTTTTTATCAATTCTTTTGAAATCTTATGAATATCTTTTTTCAAAAGACTATTAAATTTATCGTTTTGCTTGTCGTCTATACAATCCCCTAACACTTTTAATATTACAGTTAAATCTGAAATCGTAGTTTCAGGACTAGTTATATAAGCTTTTTCTCTTTCCATTCTGATCCTTTCAAAAAGTTTATGAGCTTTTCAAAAGTTGCAAACCTGATTTGATTGTCTAAGAACTACTGCTTTTACTTAGTCACTAACCTTTTTCATCCTCTGCAAAGCTGTAAAAGCTTATCTGCGTTTCAAAGATTAATTAGATAAAAAAGATTATGAAAGAATCTACTTTTTAAAGTGATGTAACAATCAATCTGTTTTCATCTTGTGGATAATTATCCGCCTTTATGTAATGATTGTCAAGATTTATTTTGATTAAGGTATATAATTAATCAATAAACATTTGAAGATGTAGTGATACCAATGGATTACAGAAGAAGTACTAATGATTGCAAAGGATTGGAGATATATAATTAGATTCACGTGTGCATGCACGCACGTTCATATAAAGAGAAAAAAACGCTACAGATGAAAAAAAGAAAAAAAGGGAGAGCTGCAAAACGGCTAAAAATCAATAAAAAATCCAAGAACAGTTCCGTAAACTTAAAAAAGAGTGCTGAGATTTACACTTTAGATTAATAATCTAGTGTAATGAAGCTAGTGGAAAGGATTTAAAAGGATTGCGGAATAAACTGCGGGATATTTGCGAGGTGGTAGAAGAAAAATAAAAAACTTTGGTGTTTATGATTGACTATATATTTAATCGATGGGGGAAACTATTATTTTCGTACATTAAGGAGGGTTTCAGAAATTTTCTCTGAATATTTGGGAAGGATTTAGGGAAGGATTTAGGGAAGCTAACCGGACTATAAAACCTGTTTTGTGTCAAAGTATGACACCTTTGATTCAGCTCTGAATAAATGAGGGGGTTCGCTGTCGCTCCTCATCCTCGTCACTGACCAAGCTCATATAGATTTAATAAAGAGCTTTTAATAGATTTTATATAAAGCTTATATTAGCTTTATAAAGAATCTATATAAAATTAACCTTTATAGAAAGAGAAGAACCCTTAAACGGAGCTTATATAGATTTTATATAAGAGCTTCATTCTATAGCAGTAGTTTTGTTTCAAACACCTACTTCTCCCACCCCCTTACATCCAGACTGGTACTGAGTTCATAGTCTCCCCACCCAGGATACCTCCACGGAGGAACTTTTCAAGCTCCAAGTCTAGGAGTTCATCCTTTCGGGTCTTGATTTCAGTTTCTGCATCAGCAGCCATATAGTCAACCCAATACTGAACCGCCATTTGAAGAGCATCGAGTCTATCATCGTGGATTAAAGCACCTCGATCCTTAGTAATCCGTGTCATCTGATGGAAGAGCATGTACCTACTTTGTGTCTCCACCGGATATTCTTGAACTGTTTTATAATCTTTCTCAATCACCTTAGGATCAACCACAAGCCGATGCTGATTCATAACTGGCTCTAAGGTGTCAATAATCCTTTTCTCTTTTTGAACACTACTTCTTATCTCTTCCATAGAAACATTGTGAACTTTCCGAAGGACTGGCTTCAACAGTTCCATAAACATCCCATCCCCAAAGTTACTCTCAATGAGAATTAAGTTTACTGAGTTCCTTTTAGCGATTACCGAGAGGCTTTGAAGGTTATCGTTTTTATAACCCCCTTTAAGTCCTCCGCACTCCAAGACATAGAGGTATCCATTCAGCATTTTAACTACCGCATATCCAGTTTCATCCTTTCCACGTCCACTAGGATCAATGGAGAGAACAGAACCTGAATACTCAATCCAATCTCCTAACTTAGTTTCAGGAGAATAGTAGAAATCTCCAGGAAGACCTACGTTCGGAAGGTCCAACAACTTATTCCGAGGATCACGAGTCCAAACAGGTTTCTCTGGAGCTTTTTCCTGATCAATACCCATAATTATCAAGTCACTGAGTTTCAAGGGGTACTTGTCTGCATCCGAGAGACTGGTGTCGAGCTGGAACTGTAGCGCAAAGCCGGATCTCCCATAGGATAGTTCTCGTTCCAAGAGGTCTTCGGCATCGAAACGTAGCGGATCAGTAGGATCTCCAACAACAGCACCCCTATCAAGATGGGTTTGAATAAAGGGAGCCAGCTTATTCGAGTATCGGATGACCTGCTTTTCGCTAGGGTATCGGCTTGGCCAGATTCTAACCTCATAGCCACGATCTGGGAGTTGTTCATAAAGAGACATCTCTGTTTGAGGGGTTCCCAAGTAAACAACTTGTCCATCGGGTTTCAAGACAGCATCAAATTCTTTAACAGCCTCAGCAAGCTTGTCACGCATCGTCTGTGTCATAGAATTATTAGGAACCTCAACATCATCGGCAACTATGAGGTCGGCACGAGAACCCGAAAGCTGTCCGGTGATACCCACACTCTTAACACTCGGAGAATGTGAGGCTTGACAAGGTCCAACATCAAATGCTACCTTACTTTGTCTTTGTCCCTCTCTGCTTCTGAGGTGATACAAGACAGGAAGTTCGTGGATCAACCGTTGGGTAAAGGTACTAAAATCATCAGAACGAACCTTACTAGCCGAGACCACCAAAACCTTTATCTCAGGATCCAACAACAGCTTCCAACAGACGAAGGCAGAGGTTATATAACTTTTCCCAACCCCTCGAAAGGCTTCAATGACTGCTCTTTTGGGAGCCTCCTGAAGGTACTGAGCCATATCATATTGTACCGGAGTAGGCTCAGGGAGGTTCAAGTGTTCCCAAACAAGGTAAAGGAAGTTCCTAAAGTCGTGAAGAGGATTTATCACTATTGGCTGCTTTTCAGTCATTACTACATTAGTGTAAGGTTCTAAGAACGCTCATTAAGGTACTCAGATCTCTCTGTATGGGAAAGAGAGGTCTTAGCCTATACGTTTCCATTCGTTAAGATTTTAGGAGGTGTTAGGAGAGGTTCTGAAGACTATTGAGTAAATGAGTTAAATTTATTAAGGTCTTCCTGCTCCTGGAAGGGCATATTTTTCCAGAGTTCTCCTAAAGGGTTATCTGAGCTTGGGAGACAGGTAATATTATTATCTTTCAAGAATTTTACAGCAACTGCGAGGTCAGCAGGTTTAGCTTCACCGGATTGTATCTTTGTGCTGAGTTCGGTAGCAACAAGGTCGAAAAGGGTATTTAGTTTAGAGGTTTCCATAGTTTTTCAATATCCTAGCCAGTCTTTTAATTCCCCTAGTAAGGGATTATTAAAGGTTTTCTGTTGTCTTGTTGTTTTCAAAGTTTCACGATTATATACTGTACTGTAGGCTCTGACTTTACCTGTATCATTTACCCTCTCAAAATCATGTCCATGATCTTCTAAAATATTCTCAACTTGTGTCTGTGATAGAACTCTCCTGTCTTCTTCACTTTCATATTTCTTTTTTCTTTTCTGTATCTTTAATCTGCTCCTACTGCCTCCTGATCCTCCAGCAAGTTTCTCAAATATCTCAGCATGTGTTTCAGTAGCTTTTAGTTTTCCTTTTTTATATTTTGCCATCTTTTCAATAACTCCATGTCCATGGTCGGTTAGCTTTAGTTGAACTAATTGTGTCAATGTGGATAAATCTTGCTGGCTTATGTTTATTCTTTTGGGACACCCCAATTCCAGTGAAGCCTATGGAGAGTGCTAGTCTTAGTATCTCATGTGCCTCAGTTCCAAAGCACCTGATGTCCACAGCTTTTCCAGTAGTGTGAGGTCCAGACTTTCCAGACTTAGAAACCTTGCTATTATGGGTTGCACATCGGTAAGCAGAACTCAGGGAGATAGGTTTTCCGTAGAGGTCTCGTAACTCCTGAAGGAGATTTAAGGTGAACGGCTCCATCCCATTTTCTTTACAAGGGCAGCTACAGGAGAGTTCATTTTCACTAAAGTTTTTGGTAATCATATTTCAGTGGTGGGTATCGTGGTACTTGGTAGAGGACATTTTTCAGTCACAAGTTTACCTATTTCCTTAGAACCTTTAATGTCCAATACTTCCAATTCTTGAAAGGATATAGAACTTTTAAGAGTGTCGCAGTAACAGTCGCATAACCCTGCTATAACTTCCTGAGTTAGATGAGGGTAGTTTACAAACTTCTGAGAACACACTAACCATAACTGACGTGTCTGAAAAGTTGAGTAAGTTTCATGGAACTCAGTTATTTTTAAAGAGTCCTTAGTAGGGGTAGGTCTAATTGTATTACAAGCAAGTAAACTAAAGGACACTAAAAGTATAATAAGACCCTTCATAACTACCCTTTTATTTGTGCTTTATATACATCTAGTACTTGGTTATCTAAGGAATTATCAGTACTCTCTACTAATTTTGTAAGGAGGATTAGGACCACTTTTTGAAGTACCTTCTCGGAAAGGAAACTCATGGCAAGCCCTTTGGCTACACCTGCTATTGCTGTTGCGATTATCATGGTTTATTTGTTGTGGGATCTAAGTGTGTCATTAAGGATTAAGGACTCCCTAAACATATCTAAGGAAGCCGTATTTGCATCTAAGGATTTTGAGAGCGCTGAGATTGCTTTGTTAGAAGATTGAGCCATCTCAAAGATGCGTGTGTCATGATTGGCATCATTGGCAAGGTACTCTACTTCACGCTCTCTAGCCCACACGTCCTTCTTGTAGATGTAGTAGAAGGAAGCAATTACCACACAGCTTGGGACGCCAACTGTCTGGACGATTTGGAGCCATTCAGAAATAGACATATAGGATTATTTCAATATAAAAAAGGGGGGAAAGGAAAAGGGCCAAAACGGCCTGTAGAATGGCCTCTTATAAAGTGTTAGATATTATTTACTAAGGGCTTTTAGAGGGGTCTTAGGAGTCTTATATGTTAGTAGTTATACACACAAGTGTTTAGAAGTGTGTATAAGACTGCTCATGTTTTTCCGGTTTTACTTTACACTAGAAACAATCAGCCCAACGTCCATGTCAAGCTGACTGTAGGTGAGACTCCGCTACGCAGTGGTCTCGATTGTTGGCAGTGCTACCACCGATGGTGATGCTATGGCTTCGGACACTTATGTCCGTTATGAGGGTTCTGTAGGCCAGATTATATCAAGTAGCCCTTCTGTAATTCTTGTCGTATTAGCGACATCATCAGTAAGGGTTCTTAGTTCTGTAGCGTATGTAAGCCAATCAGCAGGGATGTCTATTCCTTGTGATAAACATTGAATTGCTTTAGCATCAAAAGATTTAAAGTATCTATCTCTTTGCCCACGAATTGTTTCCTTTTTTTCATTATCAGTCATAATTTTTTTATATTTGGTATCTAATTACTACACATCCTGTTTTTCCATTACCTTGAATGCCATTATTATAATCTCCGTGACCCTTACCACCACCACCGTATGCGTTGCCTGTACCAGCATAACCTGCATAGCCACCGCCACCACCTGCATAATAAATACTGGTTCCATCACGATAAGTGTTTGGTGATCCAGCTCCACCACTTCCACCTGAACCTGCACCACCAGCACCACCGCCTCCACCGCCTATATTTGCAATCGATGAATTGTTCCCTTGTCCATTACCGCCTGCATTTCCTCCTTGCCCACCTGCACCACCAGCAGGTGTGGTTCCAGATGCAGAAGTACCTCCTCCTCCTCCTGAACCTTTGGTGTTCCAAGCTGATGTGTTTTCCGAAAAACCTCCCGGTGATCCTGCAAAACCATTGTAAGAACCACCTCCACCACCGGGCATAGCCCTATAATTACTGAAAATTGTGATACCACCACGAGAACCATTCGTACCATACGAGGTAGAAGCCATACCGCCCTCCCCACATTGAACGCTATAGGCTCCATTTACTGATATACCTGTTTGAGTTGCAAATTCTCCTGCTCCACCTCCTCCTCCATAAGCACCACCGCCTCCACCACCACCGACTAACAAAACATCGACTGTAAGTGCAACTGGTGTATAAAATGTGCCTGAACCGAGAAAGGTGTGAGAACGATAATTATTTGTATCCGTATATGTAGTTATATGTCCACCTGTAATTTTACGACTCAAAGGAAACCAAACAGCAGAGCCATCACTTGTGCCACCGTAAACCATAATGGTGTCTTCATCAGACTCATAGTACATCATCCCTTCTGTCGGAGATGCAGGAATACTAGATGTTGGTGTAAAAGTAAATGAACCAGTAAACGTAGGACTAGCCAATGGTGCTTTGTCTGCTAACTCATCACCGCTACTAACGTAGTCTGCTAGGATTC
>ENA-OREN01000718-OREN01000718.1-marine-metagenome-genome-assembly--contig:-NODE-718-length-44761-cov-7.850394_pt1 | contig 44761 bp, 41 predicted proteins | sample MGYA00248624_ERZ508555 | MGnify/ENA primary metagenome ERZ508555 (study PRJEB26222, sample SAMN06267773) | marine metagenome | isolation source: Saanich Inlet, British Columbia, Canada | place... | reverse complement strand
GCATTAGACCGGGAACCCACAGCGACTGAAGTTTGGGAATCGATTGACGATGTAAAAAAATACGATGAGGTTGTTTTTTGCGGATTTGGTGAGCCCACTCTCAGGCTGGATGTCATCAAAGAAGTCGCTAAAAAAATCAAAGACAATGGCGGCCGCGTGAGGCTCAACACCAACGGTCATGGAAACGTAATCAACAAACGCAATATCCTGCCAGAGTTATCGGGTCTGATCGATGAAGTTTCGGTGAGTCTCAATGCCGACTCTTCGGAAGCCTACGATCAAATTTGTCAGCCCCTGCCAAAATTCCGCAATGGCATTTATGAAAAAATTAAAGAATTCATTGAAGAGGCCAAAAAATACATCCCCGATGTACAAGCTTCTATTGTCACCCACCAAAACGGGGTCGATGAATCGAACTGCGAAGAAATCGTAAATAAAGAATTTGGAGTAAAATACCGGGCACGCAGATACAACATCGTCGGCTAGCCCGACCATGCGGCCGAATGGCTACTGGCAAAAGCTTTTGAAGAATACAAGGAAGGCTTTAATTATCGTAATCATATTGAAGCACTTTAAATCTTATACTCCCTTTCAAGTTCGTGTATTATCCATATTTGCTTCTTGATATAAAAAGGGAATATAAGAGATGGAAGAAACCAATGAATCTGTTGAATCTCAAGAGAGCGTAAACCGAAAAGGACTCGGCTGGGCCTCGCTAGGTGCAGGGTTGGCCGGGTTAAGTGTCATGCTCGGCGCGTTTGGCGCACATTCCTTGAAAGCCCGTTTGACAGAAAAAAAACTCGCTACCTTCCACACTGCCACCGACTACCTCGGTTACCATGCATTAGGCCTGATCTTGATCGGCATATTAATTTACTTGTTGCATCGGGATACCGCGCGCAAGCTGAACCGCTCTGCAACCTGGATAAGTGTCGGGATGGTATTTTTCTGCGGAAGTCTTTACGGGCTGGTGTTTGACGGCCCTCGGTTTTTGGGCCCGATCACCCCTCTGGGAGGACTCTGCTTTATGATTGGATGGTTTACAGTGACTACCACTCTATTTAAAAAATCAAAAGGTTAGCCTCCCTTCTTCAGTTTATAGGAAAAGTGTTCCAAAAGGCTCTAGCCACCACGAGTCCTGACGCGGTAGTTGTTGAAAATTTCTAGCCTTACGAACCTTCTAGGCATCTTTCATCGCTTCTCCCATTTACGATATGAGAGAAATGACAGGAGTGCTGATTTTCCAGGCTCCCGTATATCGAATCAATGACGTAATGACCAGTGGAAACAACTGGAAAGGTGCCGGGCTGGGTGATTCAGGAGAGGTCTATCTGGTAGGACAGGGTTTTAAAAGGAGTCGGGGAAATTTCCCAGAATATCTCTGGTGTTTAAACCGCAGCGGAAGAAACCACACAAGGTTCCAGCCAGACCAAGGATGCAGCCAACGAGCTTTCAAAGCTTGCAGTTGATCTGCAAGACTTGGTCAGTCGATTTAAAATTTAAAAAATTAAAAAGCCCCTGGAAAATCCAGAGGCTTTTTTTATTAACGAGGTTATGGTAGATCTGGGAAAATAACCTCGATGGGTTCTCCATCAAGAGCTATTAGAAATTCAACTAGGTCTTTTTTCTCCTGCGCGGTCAACCCAAGAGGTGTGATAAAAGGGCTCAGGTTTTCTTTTATATCCCCTCCCCGATCATAAAACTCTATCACATCTTTCAATGTAGCTTCTGTTCCATTATGCATATAAGGAGCAGACTGGGTAATACTGCGTAAACCCGGGGTTTTAAAAGCACCTTTGTCAAAATCGGATTTACTTTCATTATATCGACCCAAGTCAACCTTCAAAGGTCCTGCCGCCTTAACCCCAATATTATGAAAACCACTATCGGTAAAAACCGGACCGTTGTGACAAATAGCACACTTGGCCTTCCCAAAAAACAGGTTCATGCCCTTCACCGCCGATGTAGACATAGCGGATTTGTCGCCAGCCCAATATTTATCATAGGGGGCATTTTTTGAAACAACCGATCTTTCATAAGTTGCAATGGCCTTGGCAATGTTATCGATAGTCATGGAGTTTGTTCCAAATACAGAGGTGAATCGTTTGACATAACCCGGTAGAGCTTTTAGCTCGCGAATTAATTCATCAAAGTTCTGATTCATTTCACCTGTAGCTTCAATAGGACCTTTCGCCTGATCTTCCAGAGATTTTTTTCTTCCATCCCACATCTGGACTTCAAAATATCCACTGTTTATAACGGTGGGAGCATGGCGACCCAATTCCTTCTGACCATCCCCAATAGTGCGAGGAAGTCCATCCCCCCAACCCAATCCGGGGTTATGGCAGGTGGCGCAACTTATCCAATTGCTCCCCGACAATCGCGGATCAAAATACAGCATCTTCCCCAACGCTTCTTTTTCTTTAGACCATTTATTGTCTGCCGGATGTTTCATTTCCGGGACTGGTTCGTAAACAGACTCTTCTGCCCATGCAGTTGAAAATGAAACCATCCCAACCAAAACCGCAATAATCAGCTGTCGCATAAACGTCTTCCTTACTTTTAGTGGCAATTTTCCAATCCTCTTTTTGCTAGATACTGTTGATGATAGTCTTCAGCAATATAATATTTTGACTCGGCGGTGATTTCCGTAACGATAGGATTTGGAAATCGTCCTGAATTTTGTTCTTTAGATTTTATCGCAGCCGCTTCCTGAGCCGGATCAGCAAAGAAAATTACAGACCGATACTGTGTGCCTCTATCTGGCCCCTGTCTATTTAATGTCGTCGGGTCGTGACACCCCCAAAAAACATCAAGCAATTCTTCATAAGAAACAGAAGAAGGGTCGAACTCAACCCAAACTACTTCTGCGTGGTTGGTTTTTCCCGTACATACTTGTTCATAAGTCGGATTATCTGTAGCCCCTCCTGTGTAGCCGACAGAAGTGGAAGTAACCCCTTTCACTTTACCGAAGGCGACTTCGATACCCCAGAAACATCCTGCCCCGAAAATTGCGGTTGCCATACTTCCTCCTATTTAGCTTCGGCTCGTGATCTCAATAAGATGGTATCCGAATTGAGTTTTAACCGGACCATGAACTTTTCCCACATCATCATTAAACACGACTGTATCAAACTCAGGAACCATTTGACCGGGACTGAATTCGCCCAAACCTCCGCCGTCATTTCCAGATGGACATTCTGAATGCTGTTTCGCCATATCGGCAAAATCTGCACCCCCTTCAATCTTACTTTTTAAATCTATACAAGCTTCTTCGGTTTTGACAAGAATATGTCGAGCACTTGCTTTAGGCATTGGTATTTCCTTTCTTACTTAAGTGGTGAATTATAAAATCTAAAATAGAACCCCATCCATATCAACCCCATTACCACCAGGGCTGTAAAATGCGGGAAATACTTAGCAGAATACCAGGAAGGAGAAAACTGCATGACTCCTTTTATCTCTCCCGAATAATGCTTTAGCATCTCCCCATATTCTACTATCAGCCGAACGGGAAAACGATCTTCGTCCAAATCGCTCCCGCGTTTTACTGTTACGTCAAAGTTTTTCTTCTCATTGCTTCTTAGCGTGAACCCCATCATTCCATTAAACTTTTCCGCAACCATACCCGGCGGCAACAGCAACATCATTCTGACATTTTTTAATGAGTCCGAATGATTTTGAATCATGATCTTTAAATTAGATGATGCTGGCCCACCAGAAGATTGAATACTACCCCCGATTTGCGATTTGACAGGTTCTTCAAAGTAAAACGAATCTGTATGTAAAATCGTTTTACTTTCTCCTCCCTCAAAAAGCGTTTTATATCTTACCTTCGCGGAAATAGGATATGTGCCAACCCGAAGAACCGGAGGGTGCTTGTCGTTCTCCAAGGTAATACTCTGCCCTGGCCCAAGCTCTCGAATTGCAGTCATCATGGACATCGAGTGGTGAAAATGAAACATCGGCTGAATATGAAAAAGAGGTTTTGAGCCTGTATTTTTCATCGTCAAGGCCAAACCCACCTGACCATTTTGGTCCACATCACTATTAATGATAACCTGCAAAGGTTGCCCCAGCACCGAATTGGGGAAAACAACAAATAAAATCAACACAAATAGATGGCGCATATAAATTCCCATTATTTTCAGTCGTCAACGTGCAAACCATTTTAATTCAAAAACACATTCAGGGCAACGAAATGGCCTTCTATATTAATCGGATTTGACCCAAAAAAGTTGTTATTATTGAAGTACTAATCGAATCCTTATTAGGAGAATCGTTAATGGATACTCTACTGACTATTTTTATATTACTAGGTCTGTTGTTGTTCAGCACATTCCGGGTATTGAGGGAATATGAACGAGGCGTTGTATTTCTGTTGGGAAGGTTCTGGAAAGTAAAGGGCCCCGGTATCGTTATTGTTTTTCCCGGAATACAGAAAATGGTCAAGGTTAGCTTGCGAACCGTGGTGATGGATGTTCCCCCACAAGACATCATCACGAAAGACAACGTAACCGTGAAGGTCAATGCGGTAATCTATTTTCGCGTCGTAGACTCGCAAAAAGCGATCATTGAAGTAGAGGACTTTTTATACGCCACCTCTCAGCTTGCGCAGACCACATTGCGAAGCATATTAGGACAAAGCACCCTGGACGATCTCTTATCCAATCGCGAAGAGATCAACGCTCACCTACAAAAGGTCATTGATGAACAAACCGAGCCTTGGGGTGTAAAGGTCGCAAACGTTGAAGTTAAAAACGTTGACCTGCCACAGGAAATGCAAAGAGCATTAGCAAAACAGGCGGAAGCAGAACGCGAGCGACGCGCAAAAGTTATCAATGCCCAGGGCGAATTCGAAGCGGCTCAGAAAACCTGTGATGCGGCAGACTTGATTGGCAGCCACCCGCCCGCTTTGCAACTACGATTTTTTCAGACTTTGTTGGATCTCTCAAATAATGAGGGCAACCATACTTATATCCCTATTCCACTGGAGTTATTTGATTCCTTTAAAAATAAAAGAGAATAAATCATGATACCGTTTTATTATTTTTAGTCATATCGCAATAATATTTTCTCCCGTATTTTCATGGAAGCTTACTCTCAAATAAATCAGTTCCTGATTCGCGTCCAAAAAAGCTGCAATCGAATTCGGCTTATATTAGGAACCTATCTGCTTTTTACAGCCCTTCTAGGAACCCTATTGTGCGTGGCGCTGTTTTATTACCTACAACCCTCGTCAGTAAGCTATTACGCATCCGCCCTGCTTTTTTTGATTTTAGGGAAGTATCTCTACTACACGGCGAGTTCTAGTTCTTTAAAAAAAATCGATCGAGAGGGTGCAGCCTTACTTACAGAAAAGAAATATCCTGAGCTAAATAATTCACTCATAAATTCTGCGCAATTGGGTGAGCTTGTTTCCGACCCTGCCAGAGAGAAACTTTTCTCTTCCGCTTTTATTCACGAGTTACTAGCCCGAACCCAGAACCACCTAACTAAATTAAATGCCGACTCGGTTATTGAAAAAAGCCGGACAACACATTCGAGAAATTTATTTCTAAGCACTTTGTCGGTTGGTTTGGTCGTCACTTTGATCGCTCCTGACTTCTGGCAACAAGCACTCAAAAACAGCAATCCTTCAGCTGGCACCCCGCCAACAGTGACGGCAGAAAAAAACATTTCAAGCCCCGACTTAGCAGAACCCGTTTACAGCATTCATGATCTCACGCTGACATTTAACTATCCCGCTTACACCCGCTTGTCAGCTAAAAGGGTTAACCCTTCTGATGGTTCCGTAAAAGCATTGCCTGGAACAGAAGTCCTGATTAAAGGTAAAATCGATCAAGCTGTTCAAGCCGCCAGTCTTGTCATTAACGAGAAAGACTCCTTCCTCATGGAATCAAAAAAGGACTCCACATTATCGGGATCTTTTATGGTTCGCGAAAAAGGCTTCTACCAATTCAGAGTTAAAGGGCAGTCAGGAACCCGTACCGTGTTACCGCAAAAATTCCCCATCAAGCTCGATAAAGATCAAAAGCCGCGAATCCTTTTATTTCCTGCCAATCCGAAGCCGGTTTACTTTGACACCGATAAAATCCAGATATTTTATGAAGGAAGCGATGATTTTGGCATCCGTAGAATTGAGCTAGTCGCGCTGATTGACGACAGCACAATTCGAAAAAATATTAAAAACTTAAAAAACGGAGAAAAGGCATCCCAGGGAAGGTTTACTTGGAACCTGGCTCTTGAATCCTTAAAGCCTGGACAAGAAATTCAATACTATCTGGAAATAAAGGACAACGATAATGTTTCCGGCCCCAACAAAAACCAGTCCGAAATGATTCGCTTTACCATTTTCGACTCGAGCAAGGAGCGGGAAAACCTTGTCCGCCTTCAGGATGAATTGACAGAAAAAATGATCGCCCTGTTAGCAACCGGATTGGTAGAAGACAATATTCTAAAGACAACCACAAAGGATGCTCTTTACGGAAAAAAACTACTCGCCTCGAATGCCGATGCTCTGATTGATATTATTGGCCTCGCGCAGCATATAAAAAATCAGGCAGAAGAGCTTGGCAATTTTCCACAAGCTTACCTGACATTATTAAATAATATCATTTCGGGATTAAAAACAATCCGTCAGGAAAAAATTGACGCGATCGATAAAATTCAAGGAACAATAATGAAACCCACCCCGGTGGACTACAATTTATTCTCTATCGAAGTTTTAAATGATCGCATGGTCACACATTTAGAGCGCGATATTCTTTACCTGATAAAAATCACCAATCGCCAAAAAATGGATAGGGTAATGGATCTGAAAGATCAGCTATCAGAACTAACCGAGACTCTACAGGAGGAATTTGAAAACCTGAAAAACAAAAAGTCCCATTTGAACTCGAACCAGCTCAAATCCAAACTCGACCAGATACAGCAAACATTAAAACAACTCATGGAGAAGTTGGCACAGCAAAACCAATCGATGCCCGATGAATTCCTAAATTCCAAGTCCTACAAAAGCATGAATATGGAAGAAATGATGGCGTCGGTTGAAAAAATTCAAGACCTCGCGAATCAAGGGAAAATGGATGAAGCCATGGAGCAACTTAAAAAAATGGCTGAAGAGTTAAGAAAATTTGCTGAGCAATTAAATCAAGCTGAATCTTCGATGGAAGAAATGGTGGACACAGAAATGATGGAACAACTCAACGAGTCCACGCAAGAATTAAAAGACATGGAAAAGAAACAACGCGAGATCATTAAAAAAACTTCAGAAATAAACCAGGAACTGCGACAGAAGCAGTCCAAAAAATTTGAGTCTTTGGTTAAAAAGTTTTTTGAAGAACTCAAAAAAGATGTGGAGTCCATTCGTTCCATTCTTGATGACGATAAAAACTACCTTAAGGAGCATTCAGCCATGAAAAAGCTTAGCAAGCTCCTTGAAAAAGAATCCGCTCTAAATCAGGAAATACAATCGCTGGGGCAAGAGACCATAGACTCCAGCCTTAAAGATAGTCTCGCGAAGAACTTTGCAGAGTTGAAGGACCGCCAACGACAACTTTCTAGCACATTATCTGAGATGAACTCTCTCAGAGCAATGGGGCTCCAGGAGTTCAAGGAGAAACTTCCAGAGCTACAGAAAAAATACGATTCATTGAAAGAGCTTGCCGAATTAAATGAATTGAACGAATTTAATTTGCTTTTCAAAAGCACCTATCCGGAAGTATTCCGCTGGCAAGGCAATATACAAGCATCACGAAACGAAAATATCAGCGGCAAAATAAGAGATGATTTGAAGAAGGTGACCCGGTTGAACGGAGAGATATCCAAGAAACTCGGCTCATTGAAACGTTCGACCGAAGCCAGCAACGACTCGCTCCTTTCCAAAGAAGAGAAGAGCAAACTACAGAAAATGGCAGAGCAGGAAAAATCTATGCGAGGAAAAACGGAAGGAATGCAAAAACAGTTTTCTAAAATGAATCAGAAAAACCCATTACTCCCGCCCTCCCTCGCGCAAAATATGCAGATGGCAGGAAAAAACCTGCAACGTGCCGAGTCTCGCTTACAAGGGAATCAAGTACAAAGGAGCATTGAGTCTGAAAACAAGGCCCTGAAACAAATTCAAGAAGCGCAGAGCATGTTAAGCGAAATGAAAAAATCCGGGTCGCAAATGTCCCAACAGGGCAAACAACAAAACCAGCTTCGACTTGGAACGGGAAGTCGCAGAGACTCAAGGCGTGGAGGTGCTGTTCGAATGCAGAAGGAAAAAGTTCTCTTGCCTTCGGACGATCAATACAAAGTACCCAGTGAGTTCCGCGAAGATATTCTCGATGCGATGAAAAAACAGACACCGAAGAACTACGAACAACTGGTCAACGAATATTATAGAGAACTCGTGCAATGATAAAAAAAGAGAATATTTTCTTTTCGTCCTTGCTTGTGGTACTCGCTCTTTCTATCACCACATCAGCCGCTCCGGCATTCACCGACAAAATGCTCAAGGGTTATGAACTCGCTCAAGATTGGGATTTGATTGCCGCCGAAGAACTTTCCAATTCCCTTCTTGAAAACCACCCCGAATCCGGTGATGCTCATTTTCTCAGCGCGCGAATTGAATTTCTAAAAGGAAACTACAATCGTGCATCAGAGATTCTGGAAAGAGTAAGTGATTCCTACGAAGAAGTTTCCGAGTTCAAGAATAGAGTTGAGGCTACCCGGAAGGCCACCCAGAATTTTGTTACCCGAGAAACGGCACATTTCCGCTTTCGTTATAAAGAAGGCCCCGATGAGGTTCTTCTAACTTACGCAGAGGAAGTACTGGAAAAATCTTACCTAGTGTTAGGGGAAATTTTAGATCATTATCCACAGGAAAAAGTTCTCATTGAGTTTTACCCTGACAGACAACCGTTTTCTAAAATTTCTCCACTGACCTTGCAAGACATCCTCACATCTGGAACCGTCGCGCTGTGTAAATACAATCGTATTATGATGATTTCGCCAGGGTCACTGGTTCGTGGATTCAACTGGATGGATACTCTAAGCCATGAATACGTTCATTATCTACTTACAAAGAAAAGCCGCAATCAGCTTCCACTGTGGACGCATGAAGGAATCGCAAAATTACTGGAAACAAGATGGCGTAACGACAAAAAATACTTATCTCCCATTATGGAAACCATTCTTTCTGGCGCGCTCAAAAATGATTACAGAATCGCATTGGAAGATATGATGCCGTCGCTTGCCAAACTGAAAACCGCCAAAGATGTTCAACTTGCTTACGCAGAAGTGTCAACAATGATGGAGTTCCTCGCAGAATCGAAGGGCATGGAAATTTTCACTCAACTTCTTGAAGATTTGGCCAAAGGTATACGCTTTGAAGAAAGTTTTCAAAACAGGGCCGGACACGATATTCTTTCCTTTCAGAACAACTGGGAGATATGGGCTAAAAATAAGGAGCTGAAATTTATTCCTGGCATTACCGCTTTGACCAAAGAATTCAAAAATCAAAACAAACTGGAACCAGAAAAAGATTATAAAGGATTAGGCACAAGGCGGGCGCAGGACCTAACCTTCTTAGGTGATATCTTAAAGTCTCGCGATCATTACAACGCCGCCATCCTTGAGTATCAAAAGGCGAAAGAAGAATCTTCTACTCATTCACCAATACTGTTCAACAAACTAGCTGGCACCTATATTCAAACAGGGAAGTACGATGAAGCAGAGTTGCTTTTAAAAGAAAGCCTAGAGTATTATTCTGACTTTCATACGACACTCGCTAACCTTGGTGAGCTTTATTTTGTTAGCGAAAGGTTTTACAAAGCACAAAAATATCTCGAAAAAGCGGTTCGCATCAACCCATTCAACCCTTTCATTCACACCAGGTTGATAGAGTTATACGATCGCATGTCAATGACCGAAGAAAAGAAATTACAAACCCAGCTGTTCAGCTTAATAGATTGAGGTTTTCTGAATGGAAGATTTAGAACTAGCCCAGGAACTACTAAAGGCCAAAAAAAATGTAGTCAATGAAATACAAAAAGTCATCATCGGCCAAGATGAAGTAATCGAAGACCTTTTGGTTGCGCTTTTTTCTAAGGGACACTGCCTTTTCGTGGGAGTACCCGGATTAGCGAAAACCCTTCTGGTCAGCACCCTTGCGCAAGTATTAAACCTCGGATTCAGTCGAATTCAGTTCACCCCCGACCTCATGCCTTCAGATATAACGGGGACAGATATCTTGCACGAAGATACTACATCGGGGAAGAGAGTGTTCCAGTTCATTAAAGGTCCAATTTTCTCTAACATAATTTTAGCCGATGAGATCAATCGAACGCCTCCAAAAACCCAGGCGGCTCTATTGCAAGCAATGCAGGAAAAACAAGTTACAGTAGGGGGAAACACCTATCCACTTACCCCACCCTTTCTGGTTTTTGCTACGCAAAACCCCATTGAGCATGAAGGCACCTATCCGCTGCCAGAAGCACAACTCGATAGGTTCATGTTTATGATCAACGTGACCTATCCCAGCAAAGAAGAAGAAATCAAAATCGCACTCTCCACCACTTCAGGTCAATTAACCGAGTTGCAACCTATCTTGAATGCCGAGCAGGTCTTAAAGTTTCAAGAACTGGTTCCACGAGTCCCTGTTTCCGAACACGTTGCCTCTTATGCTGTGGAACTGGTGCAAAATACACGACCACAGCAAAATAGTAATGCGCCGGATTTTGTTAAGGAATGGATTGATTGGGGGGCAGGCCCCAGAGCGTCTCAATATCTTATCTTGGGAGCCAAGGCAAAAGCGTTGATGGACAACCGTGTCGCGACGACAATTGAGGACGTCAAAGCGGTTTCCCGCCAGGTTCTAGAACACCGGATTATATTAAACTTCAAAGCCGAAGCAGAGAATATAAAAGTCACCGATGTCATAGACAAACTCCTGACAACAGTGAAAGCCTAACTACTTATTTTTGTAAAGGCTCCCAACGCGGAAACCACCACGGTCCTCCTTATCGATACTCATCTGGCGAGTATCTTCTTCATCGAGTTTGCCTAACGCTTCGGAAACTTCTATCTGATAGTTTTTGACTTTCTGATACAGAGGATGTTTGATATCCAACTTCAGGTTGGTGAGAGCCGCGGTGAATTCGCCGGTACCATCGGGAGTCAATTTGCATACCAGTTCACCGGAATTGTCATCGCGGTAAATATCCGTTACTTCCAATGGCGTTTTATTTTTGACTTGAAACCCCATTTCACGCAACAGGGTCAACACCGCTCCACGTCCATAAACACGAAGTGGCAAACATTTTAGCAATTCATCCATCAAAGATTGTGCGCTCAACTCAATATATCCTCAAAGTAGTAAAAAGGTAATTATAGACAAACTGCAAAAATAACTCCAAACAAACCGTCATTCACATTAAAAAACCACTTAAATTTTTCGCGCAACCATAATTGTTTAAAGCTCTTCATCGAATTTACCGAAAATAAAATAGGGACTAAATAAGGCAATCGGTCCATTTGAAATAGATTCACCCTCAGTAGAGTAAAACATTGTTTAAAATCTCACCTCAACTTAATCCGTCAAAATTTTGTAATACCTTGACAAAGGTCAATAAATTCATTAAGTTAGAGAGATTACACTTGAGGGTAACCTGTGCCCGTGAATAAATATTTACCAGCGATCAATCTATTTTTTGTCCTCACCATCGCTGTTCTTACAACAATATCGGTCAAAATCTGGACCAATCCAACTTATCCATCCAGAATCGATGGAGCATCTGTGATGGGATCGCCAAAAAACCTTAAGAAATTGAAAGTTAACCGACTTGCGTACAATGCGGGAACAGTGTCTCAGGTGGTAAAAAGTAATATTTTTCGAAAGGAAAGAAAGGAGTATATTCCCCCTCCTCCCGTAGCCCGACCCGTAATACCACCCGTTGCAAAGAAACCAGCCTTACCTGCACCGAACCTGGTTTTGAAAGGCATTCTGATGCTGGGCGGCACAAAAATTGCTATCTTAGAGGGTAATTACTGGACTTTTCAAGGAAACCAAAAGGTGAAAAAGAAAGTTAAGAAAAAGGGCTATTCTTTGGGACAAATTGTAGGGGATTTTGAGTTGACCGAAATAGATAAAACCAGTGTCACCCTAAATGATAAAAATGGGCGTGGGGTTCGATTGCGTTTGGCTAAACGCTCTCCCGAAAAAATCATTCATAGAGAGGGGACTGTTTTTTTCCAAAAAAATAAAAAGTATGATCCGAGAAAATTCAAAGCCACTCCTGTCAAGAATCGCCCGACAAGAACCACTACGGCAAAACCAAAAGCCAAGCCAACTGCACTTGCCCCGGCTCCAGCCCCTGTGTTCAGGATTTCGGGAGCAAAAACACCTGCACCTGCTGCCGTTCATATTTCAGGAAGATAAATTATCATGTTGAAAAAAGTTGATCCGGTTGAGCGAATTTTACTCCGCCACAAAAAGATTTCAGAAAAGGTTTTGCAGGAAGTCAAAACCAACAACCTGCATTCCCATAACTTTTTAGGAAAAACTTTGGTTGACCATGGTTATATCCATACCCAAACGTTACTGGAAACCCTAGGTGCCGAGTTACGCTTGCCGTATGTCAAAAAAGATCAATTTCCGAAGTCTGGCTTGCCTGTCGAGGGCCTGTCGATATCAGATACTTTTTTAAGAGAGAAAGTTATCCTCCCATTGCAACTCAAGGACGACACCTTGATCATTGCCGTTTTCGATCCATTCGACCAATACACGATTGAAGATTTAAAAGTTTCTCTTGGGAAAAACATCCGAGTTGTCTTAAGCGGCGAGCAGGATATTTTGGAATCTATCGAAGCGCACTATGGCGAAGGAGCCAGTTCGGCCATGGATCGCATGGTAGACAACATCAACGATGAAGATCTACATAGCTTAGATTCCCTTGATGAGAGCACGGAACATATTCGCGACATGGCTTCCGAAGCTCCTGTCATCAAACTGGTGAATCACATCATCAGTGAAGCGATTGAGTCGCGTGCCAGTGACATCCATTTGGAACCTTTTGATGACGAGCTTCTTTTAAGATATCGGATTGATGGCATTCTTCACGAATTTGATCATCCACCAAAACGCCTGAGTTCTGCAATCACGACCCGTATAAAAATTATGGCAAAGATGGATATTTCCGAACGCCGACTACCTCAGGATGGGAGAATTAAACTAAAAATTCTGGGCAAAGATATCGACATGCGTGTTTCCACTCTGCCGACTTTATACGGTGAAAGTGTGGTCATGAGGATACTCGATCGCGGAAGCCTGGTACTGGACCTCAGCCAAATGGGGTTTCCCGAAAAGATACTCAGTCAACTCGAAGAGTTGATTCGTAAACCCTATGGCAAAATGCTGGTAACCGGTCCCACAGGTAGCGGCAAAACTACCACGCTGTATGCCGCCCTGAGCCAGATCAACACACCTGACAAAAAAATCATTACCATTGAAGACCCCGTGGAATATCAAATGCGCGGGATCAACCAGATCCATGTAAAATCGCAGATCGGTCTAAACTTCGCTGGCGGGTTACGATCCATAGTGAGGCAGGATCCAGATGTGATCATGGTTGGTGAGATTCGTGACCCTGAAACAGCTGATATTTCGATTCAGGCCGCTCTGACAGGGCATCTTGTTTTTAGCACCGTTCACACCAACGATGCAGCAGGTGCAATCACGAGACTCCTCGATATGGGAATCGAAAATTTCCTAATTTCATCGGCACTATTAGGTGTGCTCGCTCAAAGACTGGTGCGCGTCATTTGCCCGGATTGCAAAGAAGAAACTACATTAACCCCAATCCTTCGTACAGAGATGGGGCAGTTGGGAAAAGAAGATATCAAAGTTTATCGTGGTAAAGGCTGTAAAGCCTGCAGTAACACAGGATTTCGAGGCAGATGTGGAATTTATGAACTGCTGGTTATTGATGATAATATTCGAGAACTCGTATTAAAAAAATCAACCGCTCAAACTATCTGCGATCAAGCACGACAAACCGGCATGAGAACCTTGAGAGAAGACGGCTGGGACAAAGTGATAAAAGGCATCACTACCGTTGAAGAAATTCTCCGCGTCACCTTGAGTGATCGAAACTAGACAAAAGAAAGTCATAGAACAAACGTAAAATCTAAAAAATCCTATAAAGGCAAACCATGACGGTTTACACCTATAAAGCCACGGATAAAAACGGCACATATGTAGAAGGCAATATTAGCGCGTCCGATTACAAAGGTGCCATACAACAAATCCGTAAGCTGAATTATTACCCGGTGAAAGTTTCTGAGGGGAAAGGTTCATCCAAGCTTTCTTCTGGAATGGCTTTGTCCATGCCGAGTTGGGGTTCCCCCATTCCGTTAAAAGACCTCATGACCCTCACCCAGCAACTCGCGACTCTGGTTGATTCCGGTCTAACACTGGATGATGGGCTCGCCACCTTAATAAAACTTTCAGAGACAGAAAAAATCCGTTCCGTACTTGCTGATGTTCGAAAGCAGGTGCATGCAGGCAGTTCTTTTGCCGATGCTCTGGCAGAACATCCTAAGGTTTTTTCCAAGCTGTACGTCAATATGATCCGCGCAGGAGAAGCTGGAGGAATCTTGGGTGAGACGCTTTCTAGGCTCGCTCTGTTTATGGAAAAGTCTGTCGAATTAAAAAACAGCATTCGATCGGCCATGGTTTATCCGGCCATTCTCACTTTGGTGGGGGGTACTGCGGTAATTATCCTCATTACTTTTGTGATCCCCCAGTTTTCAAAGTTATTTGAAGAGATGGGTGCCGCTCTGCCCCTACCAACTCAGATCATGCTCGGTTTAAGCTCCCTAATCATAAATTACTGGCCGGCATTGATTCTGGGGATTGCAGGATTCATTGCCGCATTTACCTTTTACATAAAAACAAATAATGGCAGGCTCAAATGGGATGGAATGCTTTTAAAACTGCCGCTTTTCGGTCCATTGATCCAAAAGATAGAAGTCTCCCGATTCAGCTTAACACTGGCAACCTTATTAAAAAGTGGCGTTCCCATCCTGCAAGCAATGGGAATCGTGCAATCCATTTTGATCAACCGGGTTGTTTCAGACTCGATAGTAGTTCTTCAGCAGGCTCTAAAAAAAGGAAACGGACTTTCGGGTCCACTTCAAAAGGCAGGAATTTTTCCTCCGATGGCGGTTCACATGATCACCGTTGGCGAAACTTCGGGAGCCTTGGATGAAATGTTGACAAAAGTTTCTAAAACTTACGATAAAGAAGTAGAACAATCTATCAAGCAGGTGATTTCCCTAATCGAGCCAATGATGATTTTATTAATGGCTGTAATCATAGGCTTCATTGTTGTTTCCATGCTATTGGCGATTTTCAGTGCCAACGATATCGCTTTTTAAACAAACTCTACGAAGGAACATTATGAAGGACAATTTGAAAATATTTCATCGCCTGGGATCAAAAGGTTTCACCTTAATTGAGCTCATGGTGGTTATGGTAATCATAGGACTGCTAGCGGCCACCGTGGTACCCAAGTTCTTCGGGCAAGTTGACAAGGCAATGCAACAAGACGCGCAAGCACAAATTGAACTTTTAGGACAAGCTCTTGACCTGTACCGCCTGGAAAAACATAAATACCCAACCAGCGATGAGGGGTTGGAAGCTATCAAATCTTATTTAAAAAAGAATGTCCCGAAAGATCCCTGGGGCAATGCCTATATCTATGAGTCTCCCGGCAAAGAAAACCGTGGATACGATTTAATTTCTCTGGGTGGAGATAATGCGGAAGGAGGAGAAGGAACTGACATGGATATTGTCAGTTGGAAAAACTTTGAATAATCAACACGCTCTGGGAAAAGACGGTTTCACTTTATTGGAATTGATACTTGTTCTCTTCCTAATGGGACTGATGGCAGGAATTGTTTTACCGTTTGTAGTTTCAACTCTTGATCGCGTCAAACTGCAATCAGAAGCACGGCAAATTTCATCTGCGTTGCAATTTGCTCGTAGCGAGGCTATCACAAAAAAAACATTATTCACTTTCAATGCCAATATTGATAAAAATCAATACTGGCTCGCTATCCCAAAAGAGAAAGAAGTCACGCAAACAAAAATTCTTGATGAAACAGTACGAATCAAGGACTACCAGGGAGCAGAGGAAATCGTATCTGATGGAACATTTATTATAAATTTTTATCCGCGCGGCAATTCGAGTGCCGGAACCATCCACCTGCAATCATCCATCGCCGAAAGCGATGCACTTGTTTATGCAATCACCATCGATCCAATTACAGGAAAACCCAGAATCAAACTCCTTGAAGAATGAGCAGGGATTCTCTCTCCTTGAAGTCGTTGTTGCTCTAATGATAATGGCTGGAGGATTTCTCGCTGTTCTCAACCTGTTTTCAGGAAGCGTACGTTCTGTAGATTTTTCAGGCCAATACCTCAAGGCTGTCACACTGGCAAATTCAAAAATGAATGAACTGGAAATTCAAAACTTCACAGTAGATGACAGTTCCGGGAATTTTAAAAACGAAGAAAATTATCGATGGGAAGTTGATATCTCTCCCTACGATTCTGACTTGAATAACGAAGAATCGGGAATTCAATTACAGAAAATTTTATTAAAAGTTTTATGGAACGATGACGGACATACTCGCAACATTGAACTAGCAACACTGCGCCTAGAAGGCCAAACCTATCCGGTAGCCGACACACAAATGGAACGGTTATTTTCTGGAGGAGCAGGCAGTAACAATACGGATGATGAAGAAGAAACCCCGTCTCCTGAGACTTCTACGCCAAGCACAAGCACAAACATCAGTGGTTCCGGCCAATCCATTATCAGCGGATCGGGAACGCAGAATATTTGCGGAAACTAATGAGCCCAATAATAAATCGCATTTCAAAAAATCAATCCGGATTCACCCTGCTTGAGCTGATCCTGTCTCTAGCTATTGTCGGGATTATTATTGCACTGGGGCTCGGCGGCATCCGCCTAGGAATTAGCGCACGCGATGTTGGAGAAAGAAAGGTAGATACCTATCAGCGTCTGCGCATCATCACAGAACAACTCACGCAAAAACTGCAATCTACTTATCCCGTTTTCGTGATTCAAAAAGACGTTAGCTCGGCCGCGCAAAAGCTTGCTTCCTCTAAAAGAATTATGGCATTTGAGGGAGAATCAAATTCTTTAAGATTTGTCACTTTTGCTTCACCGATAACGACACAAGGTTCCCAGGCTCACGAAGTTAAATTTTATTTAGGCAAACACCCCGAAACTGAAAAGTCGGGTCTTATTCTAATGGAGAAAGATATTTCAAAAGGGGATGTTTTCTCTCGAATAGTCCCCAATGCTGAAACCACACGTTATTATTTACTCGCTGAAAATGTTACTGAATTGAAATTCAGATACTACGAAATGAAAAAACTTTTACCCCAAGAACTTCAAGATGCTAGTAATAGTCCGACCCATAAAGGAAAATGGGTAAACAGAGTTGTTATGGACCCGTTTCTAATCAATCAAAAAGTGCCAACAAATCCTATTCTCGCTTTCGAAAAAAACAATAAAATTTCCTTACCGCGAGCGGTTGAAATAACCCTTGGCATTACCCCCAAGGCGAATGAAGAAAATGAGGATACCGAGGAAAAACCTGAATTGATTTTTTCGCCTCCTATTGTGGTTTTGATCAACTCTGGAATGGAAATTGCAGTTCCTGAGAAGAAGGAAGAAGACAATGAAAAAGCTTAAAGACAATCAGAGAGGTATTGCCCTTATGGCTGTGCTGTGGGTTCTGGTCTTATTGATAGCTTTAGCTACTGAATTTGCCTTTTCAATGAAAATGGAGGTCAACACCACCCGAAACTACAAAGAAGATACAGAAAGCTATTATCTATCCAGAGCAGGCCTTAATCTGGCTCTGGCAGAGCTTTTTAAAGAGGCCCGCTTCCATTCTATACATCAGGAGCATGGTTGGATTACTGGAAATATTGTAACGGCGTCTGCCGCAAACAAAACCTCTTCATCTCCAGGACAGGAAGAACCGGATACAGAGCAGATTCCGGGACAAGAGGAATTAGAGGAGGAAGAAACGGTTCAAACTTTTGACATCGTCAACAGAACCGACATTGAACTGGAGCATGGCAGCATCACATATACCATTCGAGATGAAAACGGGAAAATTTCCATTAATTCTGCGAGTAAAGATACTTTAGATAAGCTTCTTCGGTATTCAGGAGTTGAAGGCAAAATCGAAAGGAGCACCATTTCGGACTCCATACTGGACTGGATTGACACCGATAAAAATCATCGACTCAATGGAGCCGAAGATGATTATTACCGAACACAAAATCCACCCTATTATGCCAAAAACGGCCCGATAGAGACAATCGATGAACTTTTAAAAATACGCGGCGTCACCGAAGAAATTCTTTATGGTTCTGAGGGAAACGATGAAGAAAATAAAAAAACAGGGATTGCGAACCATCTCACAGTTTATAAAATTTCCACAGTGAACCCCAATACGGCGAGCGAAGAAGTGTTAAACATTTTATTTAAATCGGAGCAGGCAACTAAAATTTTGGGAAACAGAAATAGCAAAGGGTTCCATTCGAACACGCTATCGAACTTTTTTCATATTACTTCCACAGGAAAAATAGCTGACAGTCGCACAGAACATACGGTGGAGGCAATAGTGGAAAAAAGCATCTCAGGCGACAAGGCGCAAATGGTAATTCATTACTGGAATGACAACGTACTGAACTTATGAAATCTGTCTTTTTAGAAAAATCTTTAGGGCTGGATATTCGTGAGGACTCTATCAGCCTCACCCTAATCGGGAGAAAGCTGCGCCTTGCCGAAGTGCTCGCCGGTGAATTCATAGACTTGAAACTACTAACAGGAAAAGACGAAAAAGCAGAGAAGCATTTCTTAGACCAGGTCAATCGATTTCTGGTCGAACAAAATACCTGGCCCGAGTCAGTCATAGTGAGCCTGCCAAGAAGTCTCGTTATGTTTAAAACATTTGAACTCCCGGCACCAGACATGAAAGCGGTTGAATCAATGGTAGAGTTTGAGTTGGAAAGGCATTTTTCGTCGGGTCTGGATGATTTGTACTACACTTATCAACTCAATCAAAAATCCGGGAATATTTTCCACATCGCCTCTGCCGCAATTAAAAAAGAAACCGCTAACTATTACCTCGAACTCATCAAGAAGCTAAACTTAAAACCCACTGTCCTCGATATCTCAACTTTTGCCAATAGCAATCTTGCTCTGCTACAAGAATCCAAGAATTCTGCTGTAACAGCATTGATCGATATCAGCCCACGTGCTCTAGAAATTGTCCTGATTAAAAAAGGTATTTTAGAATTCTCTAGAAATAGAACCTGGGAGAATACAGATATAAAGGATATATACTTAGGGAAACACAAATCCTCTGACCGACTCAACAACGTTTCCGAGTCCACCACCAAATTAATAATCAGTGAATTGGAACAAGCGCTTTCTTCATGCCGGAATATTGAAGCAAATGAATCCATTGAACATATTTTTATATCGGGAGGCGGCACCTTAGCCCCTCGAGTCATCAAACAACTGGAAAAAGAAACACAGGTATCGACACAATTTATAAGCATTCCTGATTCGGTTTCCCCTGTCCTGCCCGAATCATTTTCTAGTTATCATATGATGACGGCTTTGAGTTTGGCCATAAGAGATTCCAGAAAAACAAATTTTGAAACCAATTTACTGCCCCAGAATCTACGACCCAAAAGAAGGAAAGCAAACCCAAAAACGTCTCTGGCTCTGGCAGCGATCTTGGTGCTTTGCCTTGTGGGATGGATCGGCAATCAAATACATTACAACAACAAAACTCTGGCATCCTTAAACGGTCAATTAGAGGAGATAAAGGGTGAAGTTTCTAACCTGGAAAAAATTGATCTAGAATATATTTCTATCCAACAGTATGTAGACATCCTCAATGCAATCAACAAACAGCATCCACCCAAGCTTCCTCTATTGGGCAGGTTGAGCCAGTCGCTCCCTAAGGACACGTGGCTGACAAATATAAAATTCCACAAGGGTGAAATGGAAATAAAAGGCTTTTCGCCTACGGCTTCAAAGCTGATTCCTCTCATCGAAAAATCACCTAGTTTTAAGAAAACAGGTTTTGTCGGCACAATAATAAGAGAATCTACAGGAGAGAAGTTTACGATTCGCGCAAAATTGGAATCCAGCTTATGACATTAAACATTGGAAAAAGAGATAAGGTTTTTCTCATAGGTGGTGGAGTTTTTGTAGCCTGCTATCTGCTTTTCTTTTTAGTGGCGGAACCCATTTATAAAAAACAGATAAGCATTGACGAGAAAATAAAAGACAAAATAAACTTCATTGAAAAATATTACGAAGTCCTGAATCAGACTTCATACTATCAGGCAAAAGAGGTAGCCAATAAAAACACTAAAACAACTCTGCAAAAACGGTTTTTCAACGACAAAGAACCCGGACTTGCCGCGGCAGGGTTGCAAAAACTTTTACAGGGATTCTCAAGAGGCGCTGTAACCATTGAAAAAACCCGAGTGGAAAAACCAAAATATGTCGCAAGAATACTCGCGGTCCCTGTTGAAATCACAGTTCGTTCCAGCTTGAAAAACCTGGCACTGTTTTTAATGCGGATTGAAAACCATGAAAAATTTTTAGTCATTGAAGAACTTCGATCACGAAGAATAAATAAAAAGGAACCAGAAGACCTTCAAACACGCCTATTGATTACAGGCTTTATAAAGGAACTGGAACCAAAGAGCGGAAAACCAATATGAAAAAAAATATTCTCGTTACAGTTTTAATATCTTTATCCCTTCTTTTGCCGGGATGCAGCTTCAACAAAAAGTCGACTATGGATCGATTGAAAAACAAAACGGATTCCGTTGAGTCTATGAAGTTCCCGGAAAAAGTGCAATCACCCGGATCACAAGATAATGTCGAACTTATTGACAATAAAAAACTAAAACAAATCAAACCGCAACAGGAAGCTAAAAAAATCCGCGTAACAGGAGCTAAAGTTTCCTTACGACGAGGGCCGGGGCCAAAATACCTGAAAATTGGTAATGCGGTAAAAGGCGATGAGTTCGAACTGGTTCGAGTTGAACGGGGCTTCGATAATGGCAGGACCTGGTATCTCGTTCGCGACAGTCTGGGAAACAAGTTTTTCATAGCAAAGAGTTTGACTGCTATTGTCGAAAAAATACCGACCACTATCCACCCTGAGTCTCCCATGTCTCCGAATGGAGATACCAATAAAGTTGAAAAAGTGGAACTGCAAAAAAAGCAGGATGCGTCCCTGGACCAAATCCAAACTCTGGTAGACGTCGAACCCAAGCTCCCTGAAGAGCTTCGCGAAGCCAAGCATATTACTCTGAACTTTGAGGGTACTGAACTTTATGATGTCATCACTACGTTTTGTGAATTACTAAAAATTGACTATGTAATTGAAGGAAGCGTTGAAGGTAAAGTCACATTACAGACTTTCAATAAAATCCCGGTTGAAGACTTATATTCCGTACTTGAACAGATTCTCGCGTTAAACAATGTTGCGGTTGTAAAAAGTGGCAACTTTTATCGTTTCCTTCAAGCACCCGATGCTGCAAAGAAACCTTTAAGCATTCATTATGGGAATGACCCCAACATCCCCGATAAAGAGCGAATGATCATTCAGATCGTTCCTTTGCGATACATTTCGGTCGAGTCCATGAAAAAAATTATCAGTCCATTATTGACGACCAATGCAAGTTTCATTGAGATACCTGAGACCAATAATCTGATGATGATAGAAATGGCGTACAACGTTAAACGTATCATCAAAGTGGTACAGGCCTTGGATATTGACAAACTAGCTTCGTCAGACATTCAACTTTATAAACTACGAAATGCAGACTCGGAAACGCTGGTTTTAGAACTTGAAGAAATTTTCACATCCATGGGATATAAAGAAGCTCTTGGCGATTCACTTTCTTTCCTTTCACTCACCCGCCTCAATTCCGTTTTGGTTGTAAATGCTTTTGACAAAATTTTACCGACAATAGAGTTCTGGGTGAACCGGCTCGACCAACCTGTATCCGAAGGTGAAGTAAGCACCTTTGTCTATTATGTTCAAAATGGCGATGCTCCAGCGTTGTCCGGCTTGTTGAATGGTATTTTTACTGGAGAAGGAACCACGGACACAGGAAATAGTTCTTCTACTAAAGAAGCCAATACCACAAAGGCGAATATTTCCGGAGCCAAAACGGCAAGTCCCTCCTCAACGAGTTCATCCCGCCCCAATTTGGAGTTATCCGGTGGTATAAGTGATGATATTGAAGGGGAGATCACGATTATTCCTGATCCAGATACCAATTCTCTGATAATTCGGACGAGCCCAAGAAACTACCCTGCTATTTTGTCCCTTATCAATAAACTCGACCTATTTCCACAACAGGTATTGATTGAAGTGCTCATTGTAGATCTTTCTGTGGATGAGACAACAGATATTGGCGTTGACTGGGCTGCAAAAGGCACAGCCGGTTCTACCACCGTGCAAGGAGGTGTCAGTAAAACTACCGGGAGTACCCTCGGTGATTCCATTGGCACAGCCACCGCTTCATTTCTACAAGGTGGAAGCTTTATTATCGGTGATCCAGATAAAGTCATTGCCCGGTTACAGGTTTTTGCGTCCGACTCCAAAGCCAACATTCTCGCGAATCCCATACTTGTGACCGCTGACAACAAAGCGGCAAACATTGCTATTACTGATGAAATTCCTATCGTACAGGAGGCATCAACACCCTCTGGAGGTGGCGCGGTTGTAACTAGTTCTGTGGAGTACCGCAGCGTAGGAATCAAACTGGAAATCACACCAAAGATCAACTCCGATAACTACGTCAACCTGAAAATCCTACAGGAAATTTCCAGCCGCGGTACCGATGTAGGAACTCAGCCTTCTTTCAACACCCGTCAGGTCAACACCGAAGTGGTATTGAAAGATAATCAGGTTCTTATAATGGGTGGATTGATGCGAACGGACTCAACGGATACGATTTCGGGTGTACCCTTCCTAAAAGACCTTCCTCTTGTTGGAAAATTGTTTGGTTCAGAATCGACCACTCTCAAAAAGACCGAGTTGATGATTTTCATCACCCCGCATGTGATTTCCAACAAGGAAGATTCTCAATTCGTGACCCGCCAGTTTAAAAATCGGTTGCGCGGACTCAAAAAGAACAGCCCATCCTAATGGCTTCTTAAAGTATGGTAACTGGGGAATTTTTTAGTAAATTATTAAAGCTGATTTTTTTTCTCCTTTTTCTCCCCTCAAAACCCCACAAATGGCTTGAATTCATGGCCGATCTAAAGCATTATATACCTTACTTTTAATATATAATTTCGCCATGTCTGTCCCTAAATGGCATAACAGGGTTGGCTCTTCGGCATGAATTCAAAAAACACATATATTCGCCAGAATGAAAATGACTAAATCCAAATTTGTGAATAGTTTAGAGTTGATCGGTGGAACTCCTTTGGTTAAACTGAATAACGTTATCCCCGAAAACGGTGCCAATATTTATGCCAAACTGGAGTTTTTCAATCCAGGAGGCAGCGTAAAAGACCGAATCGCTTTAGCTATGGTAGAAGATGCCGAAGAAAAAGGCATTTTGAAGCCGGGTTCGACAATAATTGAACCCACTAGTGGAAATACAGGTATAGGCCTTGCGCTAGTGGGTGCTGTGAAGGGATATAATGTTGTATTAGTCATGTCAGAGAACATGAGCACGGATAGAAGAATGATTCTGGAAAGTTTTGGCGCTAAAACGGAACTAAGTCGCGCCGAATTCGGTATGGAAGGAACGATTGAAAAAGCTGAAGAAATACTGGCAAAAAATCCAGATTATTTCATGCCACAACAGTTTAATAATCCGGCCAACCCGGAAACACATAGAAAAACAACAGGCCCCGAAATCGTTGCTGCGATGAAAGGAGAACCTCTTGATATGTTTATAGCAGGAATCGGCACTGGCGGAACAATAACAGGTGTAGGTGAAGTTTTAAAGGAACATTATAAGGAAGTAAAAATAGTGGGGGTAGAACCTGCAACCTCGGCAGTTCTATCAGGAAAACCACCCGGACCCCATAAAATTCAGGGGATTGGAGCTGGTTTTAAACCAAAGGTCCTGAACTTTGATATTCTAGACCGGATTTTAACAGTTTCTGATGAAGATGCTTTTCTATTTGCCCAGAGACTTGGGAAAGAAGAAGGACTTATTGTTGGTAGTTCTTCGGGAGCTGCATGTTTTGCTGCCAATCAAGTGGCCAAGGAATTAGGCCCTAAAAAAAATGTGGTTATGGTTTTACCTTGCAGACGAGCTCTCTTTGAACCTTAGCCAGAACTTACAAATAAAATTGGTATCCGAAGTATCCCTAATTACAATTATTATTTTTCTGCAATAAAATTAAGGAATTGCTTGAATGGGTTATGTAAAAGGCTTGATCTGCAAAGAATGTAAAAAAGAATATGCTAAGGAACCAATCCATGTATGTGAATACTGTTTTGGTCCGCTTGAAATCAATTATGACTATGAAGGTATTAAAAAAGTCGTAAGCAAAAAGTCTATCGAGTCTGGGCCGCCCTCTATGTGGCGTTATAAGGCTCTGCTACCCATCGACGAAGACCCTAAGGTCGGCCTTAACACAGGCTTCACTCCATTAGTTCATGCTAAAAACCTGGGTAAAGCTTTGGGGATAAACAACCTCTATATAAAAAATGATAGTGTCAATCATCCTACCTTCTCTTTCAAAGATCGGGTGGTCGCGGTAGCTGTTTCAAAAGCGATAGAGTTTGGGTTCGACACATTATCCTGTGCTTCTACCGGAAACTTGGCAAACTCCGTTGCCGCTCACGCCGCAGAGGCGGGATTAAAAAGCGTAATTTTTATTCCTGACGGATTGGAGGCCGGAAAAATTCTCGGCACACTAATTTATGGAACCCAATTGATCGCAGTTAAAGGGAATTACGATGAAGTCAATCGCTTATGTAGCGAAATTGCTGTCAACCATAAGTGGGCTTTTGTCAATATCAACATACGCCCTTACTATGGAGATGGTTCTAAATCGTACGGTTATGAAATTGCCGAACAACTGGGCTGGAAAACTCCTGACAACGTTGTCGTTCCTGTTGCGGGTAGTTCCCTGATCACAAAAATATGGAGAGCATTTCACGAATTTGAAATGCTGGGACTGGTTGACAAGGTACAAAGTAAAATTTTTGCTGCACAGGCTACTGGATGTTCACCCGTTACCACTGCAATCAAAAACGGTAGCGAAAATATTACCCCTGTAAAACCAAATACCATTGCCAAATCGATCGCAATTGGAAATCCCGCTGATGGCTATTACGGAATTAAAACGGCTAACACAAGCGGCGGTTATGGTGAAGATATTGCAGATGAAGAAATAGTTGCGTCGATGAAACTACTCGCAGAAACAGAAGGTATATTCACAGAAACCGCTGGCGGCGTGACGGTAGGAGTTACCAAAAAACTTATCGAACAAGGACGCATTAAACCCGATGAGACAACGGTGATCTGTGTAACCGGGAATGGACTTAAAACCCAGGAAGCTCTTGCTGGCTCTTTTGAGGCTCCAGCTGTGATCGAACCGAATGTAAATAATTTTGAAGATTTTTTTGCCAACAGTTTAACGGTATAAAAGGAGTAAAGAATGGCTGTAAAAGTAAGAGTACCCACCCCATTGATGAAGTTGACCGACAACAAAAGTGAAGTAATGGCTGATGGTTCCAATATAACTGAAATTCTCAATAACCTTGAGTCGCAATTCGCGGGTATCAAAGAACGAATCTGTGAGGAAGATGGCTCTCCAAGAAGATTCATTAATATTTATCTCAACGAAGACGATATCCGTTTTCTTGAAGGTGAAAAAACCGCTGTAAAAGACGGTGATGAAATTTCAATCATTCCTGCTATTGCGGGTGGAGCTAACTGATGTTCGACTTTTCCGATGAGCAGGTTGAACGATACAGCCGCCATATCATCCTCCCCGAAGTAGGAGGCGAAGGCCAGAGCGTTCTTCTAGGGTCCAAGGTACTGCTTGTTGGTGCTGGTGGGCTGGGTTCGCCTGCAGCTTACTATCTTGCCGCAGCAGGAATCGGTAACATGGGAATCATAGATTTTGATACGGTTGACCTTAGTAACCTGCAAAGACAGATCATCCACAATACAGAGCGCATAGGCATGCTCAAAACCGAATCTGCAAAGAAAACCATTGAAGCTCTAAACCCCGATGTCAAAGTCACTGTATTCAATGAGAAGTTAACCTCAGAAAATATCATGCGCCTATTTGAAGGCTATGACTACATACTGGACGGCACAGATAATTTTGCCACTCGTTACCTAATTAATGATGCCTGTGTGTTGACCGGAAAAACCAATATTCATGGTAGTATTTTTCGCTTTGAAGGTCAGGTAACAGTGTTCAAGCCAAAAGAAGGTCCCTGTTATCGCTGTTTATACCCGGAACCACCTCCACCTGGCCTTGTGCCCAATTGTCAAGAAGGCGGTGTCCTTGGTGTTCTGGCAGGCATAATTGGCAACCTTCAGGTTGTAGAAACTTTGAAGTTGATTTTGGGTCAAGGCGAAACGCTGATTGGGTCTTTACTCCTGTATGATGCGCTAAAGACCGAATTTAGAAAATTAAAACTTAAAAGAGATCCCAATTGTCCTATCTGTAGCGATACCCCCACAATCACAGAGCTAATCGATTACGAAGAATTCTGTGGGTTGTCGCGCTGATAAAAACCTTTAAACATACCCATTATCTCGATAAAATAGTGATAATAGTGGGTTGATTTTTTTTTGAATAATTTTATGTCATCAAAACCATTGAGTTTTCCAATTCCCTTTGAGGTTCAGGCTCCCACCTGCCCGGTTATTACGGATAATTCAGTATTAGACGCAATTGGCAACACACCCTTAATTCGCATGCATAACATTGGTAAAGAATATAAGAATGTTGATATTTATGCCAAGGCCGAGTGGAAAAATGCCGGCGGCTCAGTGAAATCACGTCCCGCCCTCAAAATGATTGAAGATGGAGAAAAATCTGGAAGACTGACCACGGATAAAACGATCCTCGACTCCACATCCGGTAACACTGGCATTGCATACGCCCTGATAGGAAAAATCAAAGGCTATAAAGTCAAACTCGTCATGCCAGCCAACGTCTGCAAAGAAAGAAAAGGTCTCATGGCTGACTTTTATGGTGCGGAAATTGTCACGTCCAGTCCATTTGAAGGGTCCGATGGTGCTATCATACTCGCCCGTGAGATTTATGAAAAAGATCCCGACAAGTATTTCATGCCAGACCAATACAATAACGACTCCAACTGGCAAGCCCATTACGAGACCACAGCTCAAGAAATCTGGAAACAAACGAATAACCGTGTCACCCATTTTCTTGCCGGCATCGGCACAGGTGGAACAGTTATGGGAACCAGTCGCGGCCTTCGTGACCTCAATCCCGACATTAAATGCTACGCTGTTGAACCCGCAGAATCGTTGCATGGACTCGAAGGGCTTAAGCATATGGAATCATCCATCGTTCCCGGAATTTACAAAGAAGAAGAGCTAGAGGGCAAAATCAGTGTTCCAACCGAAGAAGCCTACGACATGGTGGAGACACTAGAAAAACAAGAAGGAATTCTTGTAGGCCATTCTTCCGCAGGGGCTTTGGTGGGTGCTCTCAAGCTTGCGGCAACAATTGAAAGTGGAGTGATTGTTACCGTGTTCCCCGATAGCTGTGAAAGATGCTACGTCAACTTTGGACAGTTGAAAAAAAACAACGAAAACGAACCCACCCATAAGATACCCAAAGCTGATTAGCCCTCATCTATGAGCCGCTTCCAAAAACATATTTTCATCTGCATTAACGAAAGAAAAGCCGACGACAAAAGAGGTTGTTGCGCATCACGAGGTTCGCTTGACCTCCTTGATCACATCAAAGGCCGCGTTCACGAATTAGGATTAAAGAGCAAGATTCGAGTAAACAAGGCTGGTTGCCTCGATGCTTGCGCCCAAGGCCCTACTCTGGTTGTTTATCCTGATGCCGTATGGTACGCGCCACGAAGTAAGGAAGATATGGATGAAATTCTAACAGAACACCTCCAGAACAATCGACCCGTAGAACGATTGATCATACCCTTTAAGAACAAGACATCACCCGCTTGAAACTACTTTCCCCAAACAAAAGCTACATATAATAAATATCTGATTCAATATAGCAATTAATGTGTAACAAAAGGGTTTATATGAGGGACTGAATTTTATGCTCGAAAAGAAAAACATTCTCCTCGCACTGGCAACTACCTTCCTAGCCAGCATAATGGGTTTAATTCTCGTCGAAACCTATTTTTGGAAATCAAACGATAATTTCTTTGTATGCGAAATTTGCCAATTTCACCCGCAACTAGGGTGGGAAACCATTCCCGGAAAAACCGTTAGCAATGAAAAAGTAACCTACACCACAAACTCTCTCGGAATGCGATCTAAGGAAGTGGATTTCTCTAAAGGACATATCTTATTAGTAGGAGACTCTGTAACATTTGGTCTCGGCGTGAATAATGACGAAACCGTTTCCCATTACCTCGGGAAAATAAACAATGACTATCAAGTATTAAATCTTGGGGTTCCTGGGTATGGAATCGGGCAGTATTTTTTAAATTTAAAAAGACATATAGACCAATTAAATCCTAAAATAATTGTATTGGTTATTTACACCGCCAATGACCTGAATGAAACAAGAAAAGGTACTCGATTTGGAATAAGCAAACCCTTTTTTAGCTACAACAATGGAAACCTGATCTATTTAAATCCAGAAATTTCCAAGTTTTCCTGCTCAAACCTTTACACTCGTTCGCGGTTCTTAAAATACATAACTCCTACCCTGCTTAAAGACCAATGCAAAACGAGAGTTATCGAACGAAATAAGGCGAGCCCCACAATAGCCAAACTAATCGATGGCATAAGAGTTTTAGGAATGGAAAAGAATATTTCAACACTAATCGTTTTATCACCCGCCCTTACAGCAGTTAAGAGAGTTACCTGCAAGCAAAACAAAGATAAAGATTCCTGCATAATTTTTGACCCTGGCTTTGAAAACTATTACAAATACTTCTCTTTAATGATGGACCTTTATAAACTTCCACACATTGATTTCTTAAAAACCCTTGTGGAATACAACAAAAAAAATGAAATAACTTTTTTATACGGAAACAAAGGGGAGGATATTCATCATTATTCACCACAAGGCAATGCTCTTCTTGCTCAAACCATTTCGAACCGGTTAGCCATAGCAACGACAGGAAAAATAACTATAAAATAGTATGCAATTAAATCATACCCTTGATAGAGTTATTTTTACAGCCGAAGACTTTCTTCAAGGTTATTCTTCTGCAACGCTGGTTATCGTTACTTGGCATCCGTTAAAGATTGTTCTAATTTTATTTGAGCTTGGCAGAGTTGATAGAAAATTCCTTTTTGTTGCAGAAGTTCTTTGCGCTTGCCAAACTCTAAAACTTCCCCGTTCCTCAAAACCAGAACCTTATCAACATGCATTAATGTCGATAATCGATGAGCAATTATGATACTTGTTCTTCCGCGTGTCATTTCTTTAATGCCCTGTTGAATTTGACGCTCCGTTTCCAAGTCAACATTTGAAGTAGCCTCATCAAGCACTAGAATTTTTGGTTCCGCTGCAAGTGCTCTAGCAAAAGACAATAACTGCCTTTGCCCTGAGGAGATTTCATCTTGATTCAACTTCTGTTCATATTTTAATGGAAGATTACTGATAAAGTTATGGGAGTTCACCGTTTGGGAAATAGACTCTATCTCATCTTGTCCCATTTGTGGGTTTCCCAAGCGAATATTTTCTAAAATACTCCCTGAAAATAAAAACACATCTTGTTGCACCAATGCAATTTGCTTCCGCAAATCATATTTATTAATTTCCTTTATAGAGCGTCCATCAAAAAGAATATCGCCCTTTGCTATATCATAAAACTCACAAAGGGCATTAATGATAGTGGACTTACCTGATCCGGTGGCACCGACAATTGCAAGACTCTCACCCGCTTCTAAATAAAAAGATAGTCCTTTTAAAATAAATCGTTCTTCTTTATAAGAAAACCAGACATTCTTAAACTCCACAGCACCCTGTAATTTGAAATCATTTTTTGATGGAACGGATTCAGGTATTTGCTCCGGAGTATCGAGTAATTCAAAAATACGCTCAGATGATGCCATAGCCGTTTGTATGATATTGAATTTTTCAGCAAGATCACGGATCGGTTCAAAAAACTTTTGCAAATATTGGATAAATGCGACCAGAATTCCTAATTGAATCTCATCCTGAACAAACCGTCCTCCGCCATACCAAAAAACCATCGCGATCGCCAAGGAGCTGAAAAAATCAATAGATGGCATATAAAAAGCGTTGTACTTAACAGTTCTAAGGTCTTCTTTTAACCGCTCACCATTGATGGATGAAAACTTTTTATAGTTTTTAGCTTCACGATTGAAACACTGAACCGTATCAACGCCTGAAATATTTTCTTCTAAATAAGAATTGAGCTCTGAAACATGAATACGATTTCTTCTTAGCGCATCCCGAGCCCGGACTCGATACATCCTTGTTGCAGTCGCCAAAAATGGAAATACAATACAAACAACCAGAGTGAGTCTCCAGTCGAGATAAAACATGACGCAAAAAATCCCAAAAAGCGTAAACAAATCGCTAAAAACAAGGATAAGCCCTGAAGTCAACATTTCGTTTAGCACCTCCACATCGTTCACCACACGGGTAATCATTCTTCCAATCGGGTTCCTGTCAAAGTAGGAGAAGGACATTTTGTGAAGATGAGCAAACACCTTTGACCGGAGATCGAACATGACCTTCTGTCCAATGACCTGCATGAGGTAAGTCTGACAAAACTGGAATATGAAAGAAAAAACCAACACCGACAAATATACTGCGGCAATAACATCCAGGCCTTTCAAATCGCCTGCTTTTATATGATCATCAATAACTACTTTAGTAAGGTAGGGACCCGCAAGGTTTAAAACCGAAACTGCCAAGAGAAGTAAGATGGCAAGAGCCACCAAACTTGAATAGGGTTTTAAATGGACAAGAACCCTTTTAAACAAAACCCAATCTTTATACCGATGACCTTCGCTTTGGGGCATTAAAGAATGATCTCCATTTCTCTAGCTAATTCCTGACTCTGAAATAAACCGGCATAGATACCACCCGACTTTACGAGTTGAGAGTGGTTTCCCTGTTCTGAAATGCTTCCATCTTCCATAACAATGATATTTTCAGCATTCAAAATCGTAGAGAGACGGTGGGATATTATTATCTTTGTCGTATCTTTGAAATGTATTTTCAAATTACGCAACAACTCCTCTTCCATTTCAGAATCCAGATTAGAAAACGAATCATCAAGAATCAATAATGGTGGGTTCTTAAATAAAGCGCGGGCCAAGGCTATTCTTTGTTTCTGACCTCCAGACAAGGTGACTCCTTTTTCTCCAATCATAGTTTCCAAGTGTTCAGGAAAGCTCTCCAAGTCAGATGTCATTCCGGCAATTTCAACAATTTTTTCAATCTCCGAATCGGACGCATTTTCCCTTCCTAACGCGATATTACTCCGAATGGATGTTGAGAAAAGAAAAGGTTCTTGACTCACATAGCCGATATAATCTCGTAAACCTTTTAAGGGCATTTCCTGAATTGATTTGCCATCAATCCATATATCACCGGAGGCAGGATCATAAAAACGAAGTAATAGTCTTGCTAAAGTTGTTTTGCCCGATCCAATCACCCCAACAATACCGAGGGTTTGCCCGCAAGATATTGTGAGATCGATTTCTTTCAAGGCTTCCCGATTTTCACTTGAATACTGAAATCGAATTCCCGAGATTTTAAGATCACCGCTACTAGCAGGGATATAACCTTCTCCCATATCTCTAATTGAGGACCTTGCCAAAAATATCTCATTGACTCGCGCCATGCCAACAAGGCCTTTCTGAGTCAGATTGAAGACATAACCTATACCCATCATCGGCCAGGACAAAAGCATCAGATATCCATTGAAGGCAACAAATGAACCCAAAGTAATTTCATCGGCAATCACCGCCCTCCCCCCCATCCAAAGAGAAATCATGGCCGCAACCCCAACCGCAAAAACCATGGTAGGGGTAAATATTCCGAACATTTGAGTAACCCGGAGGTTCTTTTGAATGTATTCCTGATTTAATTTCTTAAACTTATCCTTCTCATTTTCTTCCTGCACAAATGCATGCAGCACTCGTATACCAGAAAGGTTTTCTTGCACATGTTCAGTAATTCTCGACAAATGCTCTTGCACTGCCTCATGTCTTTTTCCAATTTCTTTGACAAAAGAAAAGAATAAAATGGAAACGACCGGCAGGGGAATGAAAACTTTAAGAGTCAATTCAGCATTAATCCAGACCATCATGGTCACTGCCATAACAATAACGAAAACTGCATCAATCAGAATCAAAATACCCAGACCAAAAAACTCACGAACCGCCCTTAAATCATTTGTAGCGCGAGACATAAGGTCCCCGGTCTTTTGTTTCTGATACCACAATCTATCCAGACTGAGCAGATGACTGAAAAGGTCATTTAAAATATCAAACTCAATCTTTCGGGAAAGGCCAAACATATATTTACGCCATCCATAGCGCCCGACCACCAGAATCAATGAAATCAAAAATAGAAAAAAAACATACTTTAACAATTGATCGCTTGCGGGTTTTTGCGGAAGGACATCGACAAACTCTTTTATCAACCAAGGAACCACCAACGTCATGCAATCGGCAACAATCAAAGCAACAATACCAAACAGAAATTCTCTGCGATATTTTCGAACATATGGAAAAAATGATTTCAGGTTATTCAAACCCAACTCCTGAAGCTAAACATAATTAGATTTTTATGATTTTAATAAGTTTAGGCAGAATAGAAGAATCAACAACGCACGGATTAAAATTTTATTTCTTAGGAAGGGATATTATAAAATAATTTTTTACTGCTTTCTCCGCTACAAGTCGGTTCGCAAACTCACTCGCCCTGCTTTTTGATTCAAATTTTCCCACTCTCAGCTTATACCAATGCCCACCCGGTCTTCGTTTTGATTTAACGATATACAAATCTTTAACCCCTTTCCCTTTCAAGATTCGCGCCAGCTTATTGGCCTGCTTCACAGATATTACTGCGGCAATTTGAACCGTATAAACCCGGTTATCTTCTTTTTTGATTCCAGATGAACTCGTTACTATAGAAGTTCCTTTTGGAGAAACAAAATCTCTCTGGCCATTAATTGAAAACCATATCTCCTTAAACCCTAGCCCAATAAGAATAAACAATAAAGTTGCTGCAAAACTACCAAGCTTAATTTTCAAAGGAAGTTTCCCAAACAGAAAAGCACTATCCAGAGCTCGCAACAACATCCATTTTCCAATATTTTTGACAACCCGTGCGGACCATGCCAGCCCAGCCCACAAAAGGGAAACTTTAGAAGCAACCAATCCCATTTCAATTTTTAAATATTTCAGGTCCTGCAAATCCTCTTTTCTGAATAATTTTACCTTTTGTAATTTATAAGCAATCCGGGTCTCATCAGACTTCGTTTTCAACTCAGACTGTTTAGCTTCGGGTAATTGATAAAATATTTCTTCACATTTTCTATGCAAATTTGGAGAGACTCCCATAAGGTTTCCATCACAAAAAGATTGCGCCAAAATGATTTTCAGTTGATCTTCTTCAGGGAGAGAAAAATCCAGAGCCTGAACATAGAATTTCAAGGCACGTCCATCCGTCCGTTGATGGGTCAAATAAATGGGCAGGACAAACCTGACAATCTCATCAGAAAGATCACTCCTCTCTTCCAGAGCGCTCAAGAAAAGGGATTCTGTTTGGCCCGACCATTGTCGGGCTTTTAGAAATAATCCTGCCAAATAGGATGTCAGAACAGGGTCGTGCTTTTGTTCTTTCTGAAACATAATAAGCAGCAAGTCCATTTCCTGCGGATTCAGTTCCTGGCCTCGATTCAGAATGGACAAGAGAGGCTTTCGAAAACGTGAGTTTTGCGGACTTTGAATAAATGCCTGCACATAGACATTTAATGCCTTTGGCGTTTCTTCTCCTATAGAAATAAGGTAATCCGCAAATTGCAGGACACTTATATTTCGGTAGCGTTTTCCAGTAGCGGGTAAAAAATAGGAGGAGTAAGTGAACTCAATCAAATTCTCAAACTGGATTTTTATATTTCCAACAACTGATTTTGGGGGAATATTTTTTAAACCATGCAGTGAATTATAGAATCTTTGTTCGCCCAGCATGCCGTAGCCAACAAAACCGAAAAACAGGCAAACTAGAAAAATTATCCACTGTATGGCTAAATCGTCAAACATGACATTCGGCAGAGCCACTTCATGGAAAAAATAAAGAGACGAGAACCCAACTCCAAAAACCAGAAAGAGCGATACCGTCAATCTAGCCAAATAAAATTTAAGAGTTTGAAACAACATATTTATTTAGTGGTTTGAAGGATCTTCAATAGATTCTGACTCTTGAAGAAGTTCTTTCTCGCTTTCCAATTCCGTATCCACAATGGGCAGTGGGGAAAGATCCACATCTTCTTTTACCGCAACCTGAATTTTTTCAAGAGAAAACTCACCGGGCAAACGTCCCGTTTCTACATCGATCGTGGTAAATTTAATATTCTCCGGAACGGGGAACTTGACCCTAGTTTTCCCAGCAAGGGCTTTTTGCATAAAATGCACCCAGATAGGTGCTGCCGCACTCGCCCCTGTCAAACCTTTTCCCGATTTAGTTTTCATCGAAGCGTTATCATCGAACCCCACCCAAACTGATGCAGAGATATCTTTTGTAAATCCATTAAACCAAGCATCTTTAAAATCATTCGTGGTACCCGTTTTTCCTGCCGCCGGATGCTTGAACCCCATCCTTCGGATGATTCTTCCCGTACCTCTATCGACAACCCCCTGCATCATATCCAACAGCGGGTAAAGTGTGTCTGGTGAGAACTGTTGCACCCCTTGATAAAAATGCTCATAAAGGCGGTTACCTTGAAAATCTTCTATTTGTTGAATCAAATAAGGCTCATTATATATTCCCAAATTAGCGATCACACTGTATGCCGATGCGATTTCAAGAGGAGCAACCCCCGACGTGCCTAAAGCCAGAGAGAGGTTTTTTCCCAAAGGACTTTTAATCCCAAATTTTCGTGCAGTGCGAATGACCTTTTCCGGCCCGACCTGCTGCATGAGCTTAGCAGATACAACGTTGATGGATTTCAGCAGAGCTTTTTTGAGCACAATACTTCCCGCAAATTCTTTATCAAAGTTTTGCGGTTCCCAAGGTTCTGATCCGGGAATTTCTATTGTAATAGGTTCATCAACAACCACGGTTGCTGGGGAAAAGCCCAAGGTTTCCATAGCTGTCAAATAAACGAAAGGCTTAAAAGAGGATCCCGGCAATCTGTTATTTGAAACGGCTCTATTAAACTGACTATGGGAATAGTTTCTCCCTCCTAATAAAGCTTTGACCGCCCCGCTTTTATTTTCAATAGCTACCAGAGCCACTTGTAGCTTCTCTGATCCAGATTCTTTTTTTACTCTCCCTTTTAAAGCTTCCAGATGATTACGGGCACCACGCAAAGCAAACTGCTGGTATCGTGTATCCAATGTGGTAAAAATCTTCAATCCACCAAAATGCACAAATTCTTTTCCATAATCTTTTTCAAGTTTCGCCAGCACTTCATTCACAAAGTAAAGATTAGGGTTGGATTCAATTTTGGGGTTCGCTAGATCAAGTATCGAATTTAGCGCTTCTTCTCTTTCGCTATTTGAGATTAGTTGTTCTGAAACCATTCGCTTCAACACATAATCTGTTCGCTTCATCGCCCTTTCATAATGGACAAACGGATTAGCATTATTAGGAGAGTTTGGCAGACCCGCGAGCATGGCCGCCTGTAAAAGAGTTAGCTCTCGTGCTCTTTTTTTAAAATAGGTCTGGGCAGCTTCTTCTACCCCGTATGCCCCACTGCCAAAATAAATCTGATTACCATAGGCTTCTAGAATTTGCTCTTTGCTAAAAGTCACTTCCAATTGGAACGCAATCAGCAGCTCCTTAATTTTTCTAATCCAATTACGCTCAAAAGAAAAAAATAAGTTTTTAGATAGCTGCTGGGTTATGGTGCTGCCCCCCTGAGCAATCCTTTTAGTTCGCAAGTTAGTTAGCAATGCCCTTATAAGGCCTCGATGATCTATTCCGCTATGGTTATAAAATCGCGAATCTTCAACGGCTATTATTGCTTTGAAAAAATTAGGTGAGACGTCTTCGAAACCGACAGGATGCCTTTCCCCAAGAACCTTGATGCGTTCACCATCAGCAGAATATATCTCAGTAGGCAAACTTAAGTTGATGTGTTCCAGGCTTTGCGGAAGCTGCGGCAGATCTTTACTCAACCAGACATAAAGGCCCCCAACGGTTAAAATTGAAACAAGAATCAAGGTGATAATTACCAGATTCAAAAACTGCAGAAAACGGCTGATCAAGGACTCACCTCAAACGAAGGTTGTGGTTCAGCCAGACCCAAAACATCCGACCTGTCAATTTGAGACATTATGTTATTAGCCAATTCCAAAGCAACGGGTATGAATAGAACACCCGTGTAATAATCCGTATCATACTCAATTCCAAATACAAGATGCTGCTCCTCGCCTGTCACAACATCAGAAATTCCGACCCGGGAGATATGATAATTTTTCTCCAAGAACCAACGCGGTTCTGGAAAAACTGCCTTTTGAGTGACCGAGTCGAGACTTTTTAATACGGGTAATACTTCATCAATCTCAAAAATACGATCTCCCTTAAAATCAGAATCCTCAAGTGTCCCTCGTTTTATGGAACGAGTAGCGTGGACTTCCGATATCGTATCAATGGATAAGAATATTTCGTGGACTGGAATGTTTTTGAGGTCAAGAAACTGAAGAGTTATCCAAGGGCCGAATCGTTTTAACAAAACCCGCTCCCAGTTTTTCCCAGAATCGAGGTTGATCAAATCATACGGTGAAATGATTTGCTCTGATCCTAGGCCAGGGAAATCAAAATAAAGGTACAGGAATTTCTCGCGCGTTACCACCAAGGGAAAACCTGGAGAAACATTTTCAAACAGCTGTTTGAGGGAAGAAATAACCGAGGCATTTTCTTCCTGACTATCCAGGGAAGAACGGATGGATTGAATTTGGGCTTGTGCGATGAGGGACTGCCTATCTCGCTCCCACATTCGACCTAATTGAGGCCGCTTGTGATTTTGCCACTTTAAGTAATAACCGACGCTTTTTTCAAACAGGTTGGCATAAAACTCAAGGGAAATAAAAGCGGAAAGAATGACCAGCCCTGCAACACTGTGCCACGACCTTCTGACACCAGCAAATTTCACAAATTTTTATCTCACGGTGATTTTATTAATAGCTCGGGTTACTATTTTAAGCTTGTCTATCTTCTCTTGCAAAGCTTTTTTATCCAGCTTTTTCCTACCCGGCTTTCTTTTAGTTTTTGGCTTCGGAGGGGTCTGAATTTTTATTTTAGGCGTTATCTTTCTTTTGCTTTTACGCCCTTTACCCGCCCTATCTGAAAGTCGGCTGATGACTCTTCCCGTTTCAACAATCTGACCGACCGAGTCCATGCAATCTTTTTTCAGACGCTGCGGCATTTTTCTAAATAAGGTCAGAATGCGTTTTTCCGCATCATCAATTGTCATCAACTCCTGATGATCTGGATCCTTAAAAGTCACCTGACCAACTTTAAAATCGATCGTTTGCACCTGGACAGTCGCGCCTCTATTTATTTTCTCAAGAGGAGCAATATCATTAGGTTCAATAGCGGTCGTCAACAACTGCTCCAGTGAGATATTACCCAAGCGAGCAATCTTCACCAGAACCGAAACGGGTGCATCTCTCTCCCCAGCTTCGTACCTCACAAAAGTCCTGAACCCAACCTTTAAAATCTCTGACATCACAGATTGAGTACAACCTAACTCTTTGCGAATGGTCTTTAGGTTTTTGGCTAAAACCGACATAGTTTCCCCGAACTATATGTATGCTTTACACTTGTTTACATCTTAATACCTGACATCGCTGATTTCAATATAACTTTTCACGTTCCAGAATCTAAAAATTTATCCCAGAGTATTGATTGAAAAGAACTGGATAGAGATAGGTACAGCTTCTTATCAAAACTTAAAGAAATTACAAAAGTCAAAAAACACACCTTCTTTTTGGATTATGTCAAAAAAGCATAGGTTTTCAACACTCTCTAAAAACAATACAAACCTTTATAAAAAAAGGCGCTCACGAAATTTCCCGACAAAACTAAAAATGGCATAGGTTTTGCTAATTAAAAACTAAACCATTAATTTTCTAACAAAACTAGGGAGTTTCCAGACATGGATTCATTTTTTGAAAAAGAATATGAAAACTTAAACGATGCCATTTTAAAGGCTATTGTTTCTTCTAAAGAAATTCAGAAAATACTTGTAAAGCTTAAGGAGCAAGAAGAAATCGACAATATGGCAGTTCTAAACCTTTTCCTCAGCCTGGATGAGTTGTACGAAATGATTTCTGAAAAGGACAATAATTCCATCTCATATAAACTGGAGCCTGTGGAATCGAAACAATCTGCGGATAAGGATAAAGAAACCAAGAAAAAGACTCCCTCACCTATCAAAAGTGGAAATATTATCGATGGAAAAGCGTTGACCGTAAACGAGACGCTTTTTGAAAATTTTTATCAGGGAAGATTTAACGAGGAGACTTGGGTAAAGAAGGCGCGCATCCGGCTATAATTTTTTTTATCGCCGGAACCTTTGAACTAATTTTTGAATATTTTGGAATCACAAGAGATATACTTTATCTGTTTTAATGGAACAACAAAAATTTCATCGGCGGTGGTAACTTCAAATAACTCCAAGTCATCACTGAAACCATGCTTTTCCGTGGTTTCCAATACCAATTCTTGTCCATCCACAAATACAATTTTTAATCTGTACTGCATTTCAACTCCCTTTCTATGAAATGGGGTCACCTGAATGCCCTTATTCCGTTCTATAATAAATCAGTTAGGGTGAGCCACACTCTCAAATTTTTTCGACAAGGGATTATTAAGATAATCCTCAACGTAGTTTTTCAAGTACCCTTTTTCATACAGTTTTTTATTTGAAAGTGCCGAGTTTACTTTGTGAAGCACTTTAAAACGAACTCGTGGAAACTGCTCTTTAAACTCATCAAACGACCTTCCGGAAATATCTCTCTCATCATTGGAGGATTTTTCCATTATAACCTGAGGTAAATGAATCACTCTCTGATTGGTAATCCTCTTTGCCACATCATCAAAGGTAAGCAGGGTTGTGCAATTCGAATCCCCTCCCAGAGTGTCATTGGGAACATACAGAAAACGTGCTCGCCCTCGTCTAAACAAGGTTAAAATTCTATGGACGTTTCCTGCCATAACAATCCAGTCCTTTTTCTCCAGTTCACAGGCATCAAAGGTTTTTATAATTTTATTCCTGTTCAAAAAAGCGGTGATGTCTGACTCGGTATGAATCATTTGCACATTTGGCAAATTCATATCATAAATTTTCCTAGCTTCATCAGGCAAAAACCTTTTCCCTTGTCGCATCACTTTAGTCGTATCAGCATCGATATATTTCAAGGGAGTAAGACACCCCATCCAAAGCAAACAGTCTTTATTGATATCTGAAATTTTCTTTGCATCCTCAGACATAGACCCTGGACCAAAAGAGTAAAAGTTTGCAGAGGTCACAGCCGGCCCATCCAGAACCGCCAACACCTGTTTGACTGAAGGCCCTTTAGGCATTAATTGTTCCCGGTAGGAACCCAGGGTAATTACCGACAATTCAAAATTGATACGACCGGGATATTTTTCAGCAAGTCGGTTGATCCTCGCCGGGTCAAAATAGCCCACCGAAAACATGGTGATTTTCTTATCCGTTTTCTCCAAAAACTCTTCAATCCAATCCATCGCTTTCGGGTGAAGAGCAAGGTCTGTCCATTCCATATATTCATTGCCACCTAGGATCCAAGATTCCGAGTCACGGGTTGGGAAGGATCGGATTTCTTTGAATATAAAGTCCCAATGCTCCTGCGTGGTTAAGGGAGTCTCAAAAGTCTTGCGGTAACTATGATCCATCTCATAGCAAAAGGTACATTTTACAGGGCAGGTTTTTCCAAGACTCAGGGGAATTTTTCTATCCTTTATTTCTTTTCGAAAAACACTATATAGAAACTCCTGGTCTTTGATCGACATATCGCTACCAGTCCTTAAAGGCGTTCTTCAATGAATCATCAATGGGCACTTCCTGTTTTTGATCTTCATCTAAGCCGTGAATCATTTCATTAAGGTGCACCGCCGCACAACCCATATAGGCAATGCTTTCCTGCTGTAACTTAAAGTTTCCCCCTTTCAGCTTTGTCTCAAGCTCACTTATATGCTGTTCATCAAAGGGATGGATCATTGCAGATTTTTTAAACGCCGCAATAGCCTCTTTAAAGTTTTTAGCTTCATGCTCGGTGATACCCGTTCTCAAACTATCCTGAGCATCTCTCACTTCATCAACTGTTATAGGATATTTTTCTGTCATTTCCTTCCTCTCTTTTACTTCACAACCAAAAAGAAAAAGTTTGATCAGGAAAACAAACGGAGCCAAATCCCAGACCAAACCATCACTTTTTAATTATCCCGTCATATTCTTATAATGATGCTGACTTGCTGTAAATTAACAAACTATTGTAGCATTCTTGGAACAGGAACTGTCAAGGGATTAGAAAGTTTACGGAGGGTTTTTCAAAAATAAATACGAAGGGGGGAGATGTACAGAAAAAATGCAGAAAGAAACTCACTCAAATAAGAGAATTCAAAAGGCGGGGAAAAATTCCCCGCCATCCAAATGAATTCAGCTAAAAAACAGACTGATTAATGCTTTTCCTCAACACCCTCAGGTGCATACTGGTGACCTTCACCGTTAAAATTTGACTCCATCGAACAAGAAGACAAAACCAACATCAGCGAAACCCAAATAAATGAAACTACCAACTTTTTCATCCAGCTCTCTCCTCTCAAAAAGATTTAATCCCAGCCAAAACTGCGCTTAGCTGGAATTACCGTATGTTTTTTTAGCAATTTTTGCACAATAATTCAATTTTTTTTTAAGAGTTTTCCCTTACAATAGGAAATATTACCCTACAGAGGGGCCTAATCTTTATATTACAAGGTGTTCCATTTGACTAAATCATCGGATATTGATCTGACAGTTCTGCAAAATAGCCCCTCTCCTGAAGGTAGGAAGTGGTATTTTCTTCCCGAAACCGATTCCACCAACGCCGAAGTCATCCGCCGCCTTTCAAGCCATCCATCAGAAGAAGGGTTGGTAGTCATAGCAGATTGCCAAACAGGAGGTAAAGGTCGTTCGGGGAGAGTCTGGCATTCCGCACCCGGCACTGGAATCTACCTCTCAATGTTGATCCAGCCTAATTTTTCTCCAGAGCGAATACCTATTGTCACCTTAATGGCTGGCCTTGCAACCGCCATAGCTGTGAACGAGTTTATCCCTCAACCCGCGCAACTAAAATGGCCCAATGATCTTTTGCTCAACAATAAAAAAATTGCCGGTGTTCTATGTGAATACCATGCCACAAAAGTTCCTGCGGTAATCATCGGCATCGGTATCAACGTGAATCACACCCAGTTCCCTGATGACATCAAAGATATCGCAACCTCACTCAAACTTGAATCTGGCCTTGAAACAAACCGCACCACATTGATCAAGCAGTTGGTAACACAATTGGATTTTCAGTACAGCAAATTAAAAAATAATAAAATACAAGCACTCATTGACAATTGGACCCGTCACTCTGACCTATTCGGAAAACCCATCATCATCAGTAAGGGGGATCAAAGCATCACCGGCAAGGCCGTAAGATTAGACAACCTGGGAAGGCTCGTCGTACTCAATGAATCGGGAAAGGAAATCGTTCTGGATTCTGGAGAAGTCCGTATACAGAGGAAATAATTATTCTAGCAAGTGGAGCAGGTTGCCCGCTGCATAAGCGCGAATGGCCTCTTTCGGATCTTTCAACATCGTCACCAGCAAAGGAAATGCTTCGGGTCCGCCCATCATCCCTACCCCTCTTACAGCGGCAGTACGCACGCGGGAATGAGAATCCAGCAAAGCCGCAGTCAATATCCGTAGCCTTTGTGGGATAGGAGTTTTCCCCAGCACTCGGGCCATCGAACTTCGCACCTTAAAATCTTCATGGCTCAACAACTCATCAAACACCACCTGGCACGAATCCGACCCAATTCGATTAAGAGCCACCGCCGCAGATAGTTTTGTCAATCCATCTTCATCTGCGCATAAGGGAATTAAATCTGCTTCCGCTTCCTTGAGGTTACTCATCGCCATGGCAGCTGCCTGACGAACAGAAGGGTTAGTATGTTTTGCCAACGCATTCAGCTTCGGCAACATATCCAAAGTTGCCTTTCCTTCAAGAGCCTTGAGACTGTAAAAAATCATCTCTGCCTCCGAATGATCGAACAATTTGACGAGATGCGGCAATACCTCCTTGCTGCCTATCTTGCCAAGATGTCCAATGGCCTGGTAACGACGGTCAGGGATCGGATGCGTCAGTGGGTCCAACACCTCTTTCATATAGTTTTTTTTCCCAAGCTTGACCAATCCTGCAGAAGCCGCCAACTTCATAGGCACATCGTAAGATTTTAGATAACTGCGAATTTCTTCTGCTACTTCTGGCCCACCCTCATCCCCCAGCATTTCTACCGCCGCGCTCCTGACCCATATATCAGTATCATTTGTAAGTTTGCGAGCCGCCGTAAGAACCGCCGTCCGCGAAATATTCTTTAACCCCTGCAAAGCAAATAAACGTGCCGTCGGATAATAATCTTCAAGCCCTTTAGTCAGGAGCGGGATTAATTTAATATCATGAGATTCCCCTGCCGCCCTTAGTACCGCCGCGCGCACAAAAGAATTCTCATTCTTGTAAGTTTCTATTAATAACGTCTGGCAGTCTTCACGGAGTTTTTGCAAAACCCCTTCCGTCCCCGAATCGGCCAAGGCATGTCCCTGAAAAACCAAAAAGAAAACCACTAATAAATAAATCCATTTTTGCAGCATTTTTTTCAATCTATAAAGTAGTCACACTTACGAATAAGTAGCCACAAGGTTCCTATAAACCTCGGCCTCTTCATTTTTACCTCTTTTTGCAAAACCTTGAATCAGAACACCGCTTTTTTCAATCAACATCTCAGTCACCCAACTTCGCTGTTCTGGATTCAGGTCATCACCGCGCAAAATTTTTTCCAGAGCATAAACCCGCCATCGATCCATCCCCCAGTATTTTCGTGATAACTGATCTTCATGTCCGCCGCGTTTGACGATCAACTTATCGCTCAAAAATTTAAAAGGATAGCGTATCGCAATTCGTAGCCAAAGATCATAATCTTCACAAACCGGCATCGATTCATCAAAAACACCGACTTCGTCCAACAACGATTTACGCAGCATAACCGAAGAAGGGCTGACAATGCATAACGTTAAACATTGTTTGAAAATATCACCAGAATATTTCCGGTGCTTGTTCATTTGATTAACGCGAACCCCATTACGAATCCATTTTTCATCAGTATAAACAGCTTGGCACTCTGGGTTCTCTTGCATCCATTTAACCTGAGCTTCCAACTTGCCCTTTTCCCATAAATCATCAGAATCTAGAAAGCAAATCAAAGAACCTCTTGCTATTTCAATCCCTCTATTCCTCGCATAAGAAACTCCTCGGTTCTCTGACAAAGAAATGGACCGGATATCAGGAAATTTTTGAAGAATCTTTTGGGTATTATCTGTAGAACCATCATCTACCACGATCAATTCAAAGCCGCTCTGGTTGAGAACCGAACTAATGGCCTCAGCCAGACAATAACCTCTGTTGAAAGTTGGAATAATGACTGAAACCAATGGCTGACTTAAAACCAATAGATCGCTCAATTTATGTTACCCTATAGACTAATGCCGACATACAGCCCTTCAATATCCAGGCAAACACGAAAATACTGCAAGGTTAACGAGGACTATAATTTACATCATATCGCAAACCCGGACGACTAACGGAACAAATACCTCTACAACGTAAGCCATAGTAGGCTTCTACGGCTTAGAGACCACAAATGCCTTGACAAACCCCTGAATATCTCATAAGAATAAGAGCTATTCCGTGAAATAACAGTTTTAAAAACAGCCTGCTAGGCATTACAAAGGACGATGGTATCATCGTCCTTTTGAATTTATTTAATAAGAGTCAGATATGGATTTCAGAGACGTCACTCAGGATTTAAAAAGCGATCTAGCGAAGATTGAAAAAGCCATTAACGAGAATTACAAATCCGATGTCCCACTGATTCCAGGAATCAGTTCATATCTGATGAACTGTGGCGGAAAACGCATTCGTCCCATGTTAACCCTTCTAGCGGCAAAAATTTGTGGTCGCGAAGCAGATGCA
>ENA-OREN01000715-OREN01000715.1-marine-metagenome-genome-assembly--contig:-NODE-715-length-44841-cov-4.863953_pt1 | contig 44841 bp, 52 predicted proteins | sample MGYA00248624_ERZ508555 | MGnify/ENA primary metagenome ERZ508555 (study PRJEB26222, sample SAMN06267773) | marine metagenome | isolation source: Saanich Inlet, British Columbia, Canada | place... | reverse complement strand
ATTTAGATCAATATGTTAAATATATAAAAAACATTAATGAAAGTCGTGATGAGGGTTTGCAATGGTCAGACTTAATTAGTTTTGCAGAAGATAATTACAATTTCGATACGCAAGAAATTGCTAAAGTTCAACTGTTAGAACTTTATCCAGAGGTATCTGAATTATTAGCAGAAGATATGTCTGATAATGAAGAAATGCAAATTAATGAATCTGATAAATTAAGTAGCCTTAAATCAATTATAGAAAAAAATTATTTTTGGGCGCTGGATATTAATTTTTTAGATAAAAAAAATGATTTTCTCTTTTGGTATATTTCAGAAGCAAAACTAGAACCAAGATTAGGTGAGCGATACAATGAAAAAGGTAGTGAACTTGAACAAAATTTAGGTGTTGCTAAAATGGTTAAAGAGGTTCACGAAACAATTATAAAAGAAGATCAAGATATTTCAGTAGCAGAATTTCTAGTAAAAAATCCTGAGTTTAGGGGCATAATAAGAAGAGTGCAATCATTAGAGCAATATCCTTTTGCTGAAGTAAAAGATAATATTTTATCAGAAAATACCATCCCAATTAATATGCTTAGATTTAAATTATCCTTTTTTGGTGCTAATAGGTATGATCCTAAATCAGATAGATGGCTGAGAGTAAGTTTTTTTTCTGGAGCACCTTTCTTATCTAATATTAACAAAGAAAATGTAGATAGCTGGGGTTTTGCCACAATGAGCTCTTATAATTAATTTGTGAGCTACTCTTATTATGAGGTGTATACTAATGCACAAAGAGCATTCTCAGGTCTTGGGTTTCCGTATGGTGCTGATGAAGATGCAGCTTATATTATAGCTTGGTTGGAAGCTTTTGACTTATATGGAATAAATTTATTTTCTTCATCTTATCCTAAATTTGATAATTCCTACAATGGTAGTTTTGATAGTAAATTAAATAATAAATTAAACCTTCAAAATCGTTCATGCTTAATGGTTGGTCCAGGGTTAATAGATTATATGACTTTTCAAACAAATAAAAATAATGAAATTAAAATTGAAATAATAAATTGTGCTGATCCACTATTTTTAATTCCTCTTCTTTATAGAAGTATGAAAAAAAATATTTTTTCTAATATCGTTGATGGAAAAGATACATTAGCAGTAATTAATAAAGAAAATATATTTATTCATCCTAAACTTAAAAAAAATAAACATTCAAATTTTAATATTATTCTATCAAAAAAAATATTTGAAACCTTAGATAACAATAAGGATTTTATAGATTATTCAACTCTAAAAAAAAATTTATCTAGTGGTCTGAATCCAAATAGTGTGGATTGGGATATAATATCAGAAATTGCATTTAGGACTTATGTTCCTGAGTCAGAAGAGTCTAGAGAAAAAGGTGCTGGTGGAGGTGATGCTAATGATTAAATTTAAACAAGATGAAGTTCTCTCGATACATTACATAGAAGCTCACACCCATTTTCTGTCACGTTAATTGATTCGCTTACTTCCAAACCCCAAGTATCCATCCACATTCCTGCAATCATATGAAAAGTTAAATTAGGATGCAGTACCGTCATGTCATTTTTTCTTATAGACATAGTATGCTCTCCCCAATCAGGAGGATAACCAATTCCTATAGCGTAACCAAGACGCGAGTCTTTTTCGATACCATATTTTTCTAGGACCGACCAAAAGGAAACCGCAACATCATTAGCAGTATTTCCAGGCTTAGTAGCAGAGATTGCTTTCTCAACTCCTTCATTGGTAATTTTCATGGTATCTGAAGTTTTTGAGTCAGGCCTCCCACAATAAACAGTTCTAGATAAGGGACAGTGGTATCGATTCTTAACTCCTGCTAGTTCAATAATAGTTCCCTCATTATTGTTAAATAAATTATCTTTGGGTGTTAAATGTGAAGCTGAAGCAGAGATTCCACTTGCTAAAATTGTCGTTAAACCCGCATATTCTCCACCTATATTTATTTCTTCATTTCCACCAATTAGACTATTTTGAATTTTTCCAGCAACATAACTCTGTTTAACTCTAGGCTTAATGTTTTCGTATGCAGTTTTCATTCCAGCTTCAACAAGTTTAGCTCCCTCTTTCATATAAGTTATTTCATTTTCAGACTTAATTAATCTTATCCAATTTACCAAAAGTGTTGCATCACTAAAATTAACATTAGGACACGTTGATGTTAATCTATAATGATTTTCTGCAGTGTAATAATATGCATCCATTTCAACACCGATATTTTTGTTTGCCCAATTATTCTCATGAATAAAAGTTGAAACAAAATCATAAGGATGTGTTGGCGGTGATTGAATAAGATCTTCTGGATAATAAATAATATTTTTATCTTGAAGGTAAGTTGTTACCTTTGCTCCTTTAGAATCTTGCCTTCTTCCAAACCATATTGGTTCATTCAGCTCTAACGCCATAATTATTCCTTGAGGAACATAAAAAGACCAACCATCATAACCTGTTAAGTAATGCATGTTTGATGGATCGGTAAGGATGATTACATCCATATTTTTTTGATCCATTGTTTTTTTAACTTTTGCTAATCTTGATAAATATTCCTCTTTAGAAAAAATCATAAAGAATTGTTTAATATGTAAAAAGAATAATGTCTAATAAGTTTAACTGTCTTTTATTTCGTATCCAAATTGAGAAGCTGTTTCAAGTAAAATTTCCCAAATAGATAAAGCAAATCCTCTAGGTATAAAAAGTCTAAATTCTTTTTCACTAAGTCTAAAGAGTTTAACACTTACATGGTGAATAGCTGAACTTGCTGATGAATTTATTGGAAAATTCTCTAAACTCAGATCAAGTGGCAAGTGTCTATTTAATAAAATTTCACTTTTTTCACCATCAATCATAATTGATGTAAAGGCATGTGATAACTCAAGTGATGTTCCTAAATCCTCAGGCAAATCAATGGTACTCCCTATTAGCCACCATTTTAAAGGCTCCATTCTCCATAATGAATTATTTTTAATAATTTCTCCTCGATTAAAATCTATCTTTTGTTGAGCACCCAATTGATCAGAAAAAAGTTTTTCTATGCTTGATATTTCATCAGGCCACGCAGCAATTTGCTGAATTACAAGATTGTCATTTTCAGAAAATATTATTTGGATATTTTCTTCAAAAGGATATTTTCCAATTTCATATTTTTCTTTTATCGCTGAATCTCTATTAAGCATACATTCTCTTACCTTCTGGATCTATCATATGAGGTGATACAACTTTTATTTCCATTTGTTTATTTCTTACAGGATCGGCACCTACCAATGTTATATCTTTCCATTTTTCAAGACCTCCTTTGACAAAACCAATTCCAATCCAATGACCTAATTCAGGAGAATGGGTAACAGATGTGATTCGTCCTACACCTTGTCCTTTAATGCTATGTTGCTCACATACAATAGTTCCAGCATTAAAAGTTTCTTTACTATTAATAGGGAAAAAACCAACAAGCATTTCTCTGTCGCCTTCACTCAATACTCCTCTTTTTCGCATTGCACTTCCAATATAAGATTTTTTTGTAGATGCCATTTTGCCTAAACCAGCATCATCAATAGTAGTTCTGCCATCCAATTCAGCTGCTGTTACATGTCCTTTTTCAACTCTAAGAGCTCCTAAAGCCTCTAAACCATATAGACAACCGTCTAATTTTTTTGCATTTTCCCATAATAAATCCATCATACCATGCGCATAATCAGACTCTATGTACATCTCAAAAGCAAGTTCACCTGAAAAACTTATTCTTACTACTCGGCACGGCGTTCCATCTTTAAGTTTAGTTGATAACACTCCCATAAAAGGTAGATTTTCATTTGTTATTTTATTGGGATTTTCAACACACTGATTTAAGACTTCTCTGGACTTTGGTCCTGCAATAGCTGCTCCTGCCCATTGCTCTGAAACACTTGTCACATTAACTTTTAAATCTATCCACCGCGTTTGTAATAATTCCTCTAGCCATGACATAACTTTTGCTGCTGCTGCTGTTGATGTTGTCATAAAATATTCATTTTCACCTAATCGCCATGATGTACCATCATCCATAACAATACCATCATCACGAAGCATAATACCGTAACGAGCTTTTCCTATCGGTAATTTAGCAAAAGGATTGGTATAAATGCGATTTATAAATTCAGTTGCATCCGGTCCTTGGATAGCTATTTTTCCAAGAGAAGTTACATCACAGACACCAACTGTTTTTCTCACAATTGTTGTTTCTCTAATATATGATTCACTTAATGTTTCATTATTTTCTGGATAATACCAAGGTCGTTGATACAAGCCGACTTCAATCATTTTAGCACCATGATCAATATTCCATTGATGCATTGGGGTTACTCTTAGCGGCCTAAAATGTTTTCCAACATTTCTTCCTGTTAAAGCCCCTATAGGAACCGGGGTATAAGGTGGTCTAAAAACTGTTGTTCCAACTTCAGGTATTGTTTTTCCTAAGAGTTCAGCCATTAAAGAAAGACCGATGATATTTCCCATTTTCCCCTGATCATTGGCCATGCCAAGTGTAGTGTAACGTTTTAAATGTTCCACTGAGATAAATCCCTCTCTATGCGCAAGCCTTACATCATCAGCTGTAACATCGTGCTGAAAATCTACAAAACTTTTTGAAGGGAATTTATTTGATTTAACTTCAAAAAGAGATTTTATAGAATTTGACCATCCGCCGACTGATGGAAATGAAATTTCTTTTTTATGTATACCCAATTTGTTCATAGCTTCATTGGCGCCAACAAAACCAGATTGTACGCATTGTTCTGTGCTCCATATTCCTTTTGCAGAACCTACGACTGTAATATTTTCTTTTATGTCTCCGGGCACAAAACATTGGTTATCTGCATTCCAAATAGGTTTTACACCTCGATGAGAAACTAAGTTTACTATTGGAGACCAGCCTCCAGAAATTAAAACCTGATCACAAATAATTGTATTTTTATTATTTAGATCAGATGATTGACAAACATCCAAGCTATCAATTTTTTTTCTACCATTAATATTAAAGGGTAGTGTATTTAAATGATGATTTATTCCCTTAGGCAAATCAATATTAATTTTTTTTCTTGAATCCAGAATAGTAATTTTTGATCCTGCCTCATAAAGCTCTTTTGCTGTTTCATAAACAGAGTCATTGTTTGTAGCAATGACAATATTCTTACCTGTTAGCACACCGTATCTGTTTAGGTATTGTCTTGAGGCATTAACCGTCATTATTCCAGGAATATCATTGTTATTAAAGGCTACATGTCTCTCCAATGCACCACTTGCCAAAATTATGTGCCTTGCTCTAATTGTCCAAAAGCGTTGACGAGGTAATTTCTCACTTGGTTGAGCTACATGATCCGTTACACGCTCTAATGCTCCAACAACAGTATTATCATACACCCCAAAAGCAGTTGTGCGCGTCATAACCCTAACACCATTACTTTTTAATTGATTATTTATGTCTTCAGAGTCAAAATTCTTTTTTGATAAATTATTTCCACCTATTATTGAATCTTGCTCAATTAAAATAACATTCAGGTTTTTACTCCTCGCTTCAAGTGCAGCAGCAATTCCTGCCGGTCCAGAGCCGATTACAAGTACATCACAAAAATCATGAGCATGCTCATAGCTATCTGGATCAGCTTCTTTGGAAGCGCTTCCCATACCTGCCGCTTTTCTAATAATTTTTTCAAAAACCATCCAAATGCCAGTTCCTTTTCCCCACTCAAAAGGGGGAAGTCCCATAAAAGTTTTATAATAAAATCCAGCTGCAAAAAAACGGCCTAAATAATTATTAACACCCCCAATATCAAAATTGACATTTGGGAAAGCGTTTTGGCCTTTTGCAATTAATCCAGAATAAAGCTCTTGTGTAGTGGCACGAACATTCGGATCAGTTTTACTACCAGAACCTATGGTAACTAATGCCCCAGACTCTTCAATACCACATGACATCACTCCACGCGGCCGATGATATTTAAAACTCCTGCCGATTATTTTAACATCATTTGCTAATAAAGCTGATGCGAGTGAGTCACCTTCATATCCAAAATATTCTTTATTATCCCAACTAAAACCAAGAACTTTGTCTCTATTAATTTTACCATATTTATCTAATCTAGTTGATGTCATAATTTATTTTTTGTTATTGTTTCAATTTGAGGATGGCATGGTTTAACACTTTTTATTTCATGAGTAATAGTTGATCTTTCAACCTCAAGCCAAAGTCTACAACCGTTTGTGTGATGCCATGTTTCTTTTTGAATACCTCTAATATTTTCACGAAAGAAAATTGCTTCAGTCCATTCAGATTCAGAAGCATCTAACGCAGGGTATTTAATTGATGCATCACCACCATAACTAAATTCACTATGATCTCTTTCACCACAATATGGACATTTAATTCTAATCATATCAACCGTGCAACTTTGGATCTGGACCAGCACCACGCTCATCAATGTTAATGCCTTTTTCGAATCTCTCTAAATTATGATTTTGTATATGCTTATGAGGTTGTTCATTTGCAATTAAATCTGCAAAATACCATCCAGATGCTGGGCTTGCCTTAAAGCCTCCGTAATTCCAACCTGCATTTAAATACAAGTTTGATAAAGGTGTTTTACAAATAAAAAATGAACCGTCCATAGACATGTCCATCACTCCAGCCCAGTGACGCAGTAGGCGAACCCTTCCTAGGAATGGCATAATAGCCATAGCAGCTTCTGCTGAGTCTTGAACAATCGGGAGATTGCCCCTTTGTGCATAAGATTTATACCAATCTAAATCACCCCCAAAGACCATACTGCCTTTATCAGATTGAGAAATATAGAAGTGCGCTCCACCAACACCATAAACCACAACGTGATCTAAGAGAGGTTTAATAGACTCAGTAACAAATGCTTGAAGTTTATGTGTTTCAATTGGTAGATTTCCAAGTTCAGCCATTTGCCATAACACAGAGGTATGTCCAGCAACTGCGAAGCCTACTTTCTTTGCTTTAATGGATCCTCTAGATGTCTCTAAACTCTCAATATTACTTTGATTTCGTGTCACTCCTGTTACTTCACAGTTTTGTAAAATATCTACACCTAAACTATCAGCTGCTCTTGCATATCCCCATACTGCAGAATCATGTCTGGCATTTCCTGCCCTTCTCTGAACTGCTGCACCCATAATTGGAAATCGCGCGTCATCATAATTTAAATGAGGAATCTTTTTCTTTAAAGTTTCTAGATCCCATAATTCTGCATCGGTTCCATGTAATCGCATCACATTATATCTTCTTGCAGCACCATCTCTTGCACTTGGACTATGAAACAAAGAGACGTGTGCTCGTTGACTAAACATAACATTATAATTTAGATCATGACTTAAGTTTTCCCAAAGTTTTAATGAATGTTCATAAAACTCATGATTGCCTGGCATCATGTAGTTTGAACGAACTATAGTTGTGTTTCTTCCTGCATTGCCACCACCTATCCAACCTTTTTCCAAAACAGCAATTTTTTTTTTATTATGATTTTTTGCAAGATAGTATGCTGTAGCAAGACCATGTAAGCCACCTCCGACAATAATTATATCATATTCTTTTTTTGGTTCAGGATCTCGCCATTGACGGTCCCAGTTTTTTTGACCTGTAAAACCATTTTTAAATACATTCCAAGCATTAAAACGAGTCATTAAATTCCTATAACCTCTAATAATTAGTCCTAAATAAATGGTTTCGAATGGTGAAACAATTTAAAATAAAGATATATCTTTAGCCATTTAATCATTATTGTAAATGCGCTATATCTTGACACATTAGCACATAAACTTAAAAAGGAATACTATGACAACAACAAACCTATCTCTTGAGGAAATATATAATTTAGCCATAAAAACACTAAAGTTTAATGGGTGTGATGAACTCAATGCAAAGGCTGTTGCAAATACTGTAACAAATGCAGAAAGAGATGGAAGCGTATCTCATGGCCTTTTTAGAATCCCTGGTTATGTTGCGGCTTTGAAAAGTGAAAAAGTGAAAGGAAATGCTAGACCTACTAATAATTTTTTAACACAAAATGCAATACGCGTTGAAGGAGATTATGGTTTTGCCCCTACTGCGATTGATATTGGTATTCCTGCTTTAGTAGATGTTACAAAAAAACATGGCGTTGGCGTCTTAACAATTACAAACACTCATCATTTTGCTGCGTTATGGCATGAAACAGAAGCACTAGCAGAAAATGAATTAATTGGCATCGCTTGTACTGCATACAAGCCAAGTGTTGCGCCCGCTGGTGCAAAAAAACCATTATTTGGAACTAACCCAATTTCTTTTGCATGGCCTAGAAAAAATAATACGCCAGTTGTTTATGATATGGCAACGGCGACAATGGCTATGGGTGAAGTACAAGTTGCAGCTAGAGATGGACATAAGGTTCCATATGGAACTGGTTTAAATAAAGATGGGGAGAAAACAGATAATCCATCTGAGATTGTAAATGGTGGTGTTCTTTTAACTTTTGGTGATTACAAGGGTTCTGCAATTGCAATGATGATAGAATTATTAGCTGCAGGTCTTGTAGGTGATTTATTTAGTTTTGAAGCAAAAGAAGCTGATAATAATGATGGTGGCCCTGCAAGAGGAGGGGAATTTATTATGGCTTTATCTCCGGAATTAATAGCGGGTCAAAATTGGAATGAGCATGCTGAGAAATTTTTTGAACAAATGAAATCTCTTGAAGGTGTTAGGCTTCCTGGTGAAAGAAGACATAAAAATCGTTTAGAGATTGGCCCTCGAAGTATTAATACTGAATTAGTAAATAAAATTATTTCTTTATCAGAATAATTGTACTCATAAATCAGGCCAAGTATCATTAAGTCTGTATCCTTCTGGGAAAGGATCATCTTTGGAAACATAAAGTTCTTGTTTACTAGTGATGAATGCAGAACCTTTAATTAAGGGCTTAATCATTTTTTTACCGTTGAGAATAAATTCTTCTTTTATCTTTGTCTCAAATGTTGATCCGATTATTGATCTCGAAATAAATGTTTCATTAACATCAATTTCATTTTTTTCTTTCATCAATGCCAGTCTCGCTGATGTTCCGGTCCCGCATGGTGATCTATCCAATTTACCAGGTCTGATGCTGACTGTATTCCATCCTTCTTTTTGCTGAGAACTATTCATCTTAACAGGTTCAATAAATTGGCAAAATGAAATATAGTCTAAAGAAGGTATGGTTGGATGAGAAAAACCAAATTCTCGATTTGTAATGTTTATAATTTCTTTTGATATCTCGACAAATTTTTTTGCATTCTTAGGTTCAATTGTTAAATTAAAATCTTTGGCATTACATATTACAAAACTATCACCTCCAAAAACAGTACTAACGATTATTTCACCAAAATTTTTGGTTTTAAGTTTAACATCCAATAAATTGACAAAAGAAGGAAGATTTTCTATTTCAACTGATTTTATGAGTTTGTTTTTTACTTCACAATTTACTGAAATTAAACCTCCAGGAGCTTCAAGAATAAACTTAGTATAAGGTTCAGTCGACTCAATGAAGTTTTTTTCTAATAATACCGTAGCTACACAAATACTATTTGAACCACTCATTAGAGGATTGTCTTCAGGCTCCATAATTATAAAGCCTGCAGAAGCTTTTTTATCCAGTGGAGGTACTATCAAATTACAATGCTTAAACACCCCTCCTCTTGGTTCATTTAATACAAAGTTTCTTAATTTTTTATTTTCAAATAAATATTTTGATTGTTCAAATATAGTCTCACCCTCTAATTTAATATCACCTGAGACAATTACATCCCCTATTTCTCCACAACAATGGGTATTATAAATTTCAATTATTGACATTAAATTATTAAGTCCTCAATTTTTTTTGAAAAATTAGTTATTTGATCATATCCATTTTCAGTTATTATAAAACTATCGCCAACTTGAGCACGAAAATTTTCTTCATTAGCAGATCCATCCACTGCAAATACCATTCCTGGTTTTAATATTGTTTTATTTCCTGATACTAACTGAGGTTCCTCCAACATACTAAAACCTGTAGCTCTTCCACATCTAAATGTGGGATAAGGATAGCCTGCACTTTGAATGGCATCAGCATAAGCTGCATGAACATCTTCAGCTTTAACACCAGGACCTAAAACACTTAAAGCTGATTTTTGTGATTGAACAGCAGTTTCATAAGTTTTAATTTGTGATCTATCATTAATTTCTTTTAACCAAAATGTTCTATCAAAACCAAGTTTAAACTTATGAAAATTTGTCATTCCACAAAAGCAAAGGAAAACAGGATCACCATCTTGTAATAATTTAGTTGAAGCTCGGTGATGAGTTTTCAGTAAGTCTTCACCAGAGGCCATAATTTGTAGGAAATGGATCAAAGGAGATATATCACTTCCTTCAAATTCTTTTTCTAATATATCCGCTGCTTTTCTTGTTCCTGCTTGAGAAGTTGCTAATGCCACTTCATATTCAGGAACATTATGTCCTACAGCTTCTTTTCCAGCATGCATCATTGCTTCTGCAACTTTTCCAGCTGACCTTGCAATTTTTAATTCTTCGTCAGTTTTAACCATTCTTATAGAGTCTAGAATTGGTGTGATATTTTTAAGTAATTTTTCTTCAACTAAAGAAGATATATAATTTAATACCAAAGTGCTAATTTTAAATTTTTCGGTTGCTACAACTAAATTTTTTTTAATGTATTTTGGTAAATGCTCTCTCCATTCATTGTCAATACCATCATTCCATGTAACTATTTTATCAACTGGACAATCTGTCTTAACTAGATGAGCATCAATCAGAGGGGTAATCAAGATAGTTTCTGAGTCTTTTGGAACTAATAAAATGGTAGGTCGTCCAAATGACATATGTAAAAAATCAAAATAGCCAGTAAAATAATAAAGTGAATCGTCATCAGTAATTATAGCTAAATCAATATTTTTCTTCTGAAGAGTTAGTTGTAAATTTTCAAGATTTTTTTTAAACATCTCGAATTTTCGTAACAAATAATTATTTTTGCAACTGTTGTTCTGCCAACTCTACCCAATAGGAAGAGCCTTTTACTAGTAATTCATCATTAAAATCATAATCTGCTGAGTGTAAAGGTCTTCCTTGAGATCCTTTAGTTCCATTGCCCATTAACACAAAACACCCTGGAGTATTTTCTGACATGATAGAAAAATCTTCTGAAAAAGGTCTAGGTTCGATATCGCCATTACAGTTATCTTTTCCTAACAATGTGATTGCAGCTCTTGTTGCTGCTTCAGCTTGTTCCGGTTTATTAAAAGTCATTGGGCAAGTTGTTTCGTACTTTACATCGCAAGAAATTCCATGAGAATCACAAATACCATTTGCAAGTTGACGCATACTTTGCTCAATCATTGTATTAGTTTTTTGATTAAATGCTCTAGCATCTCCTTTGATTAAACCATTACCAGGTAATACATTTTTTTTTCCATCAGTAATAAATTCAGTCACAGATACCACGCCTGCATCTACAGGATCTAATTTACGAGAAACAATAGTTTGTAAAGCTACTATTATCTGACTGCCAATTGTAATCGTGTCTTTACTCATATGAGGTAAGGCTGCGTGACCCCCTTTACCATTTATAGAGATTTCAAATAAATTTTCACTGGTAGTAATTCCTCCTTTTCTTGTACCAAATGTTCCAGCTTCCATACCTGGAATATTATGCATACCGTACACTTCATCAATTGAAAACTTTGTAAATAAACCTTCTTCAATCATTGTTTTTGCACCAAAACAATTTTCTTCATCAGGTTGAAAAATAAAATATACAGTACCATCAAAACTATCTTGTTCGGCTAAGTATTTTGCAGCACCTAATAACATTGTTGTATGTCCATCATGACCACAGGCATGCATTCTATTCTCAATTGTAGATTTATAAGAAAAAGTATTTATTTCATTGATTGGTAATGCATCCATATCTGCTCTGATACCAATGCTTTTATTGCTACTTCCTTTTTTTAATACACCTACTACACCAGTTTTAGCAATTCCTTGGTGCACCTCTATTCCAAAATCTTTTAATAAATTAGCTACTTTATTTGAAGCGTATTCTTCTTCAAAACTTATTTGTGGATGCATGTGTAAATCATGTCTCCAATCAACTAATTGATTATGTAGTCCCTTAGTTTTCATTTAATTAAAGAGAATTAAACTCTTTAATTTTTTCATCAAGTGAAATCATATCCTTATAGTGCTTATCCCAGAAAGATTGGTTTCTTCTATTTTCAAACTCTTCCAAACTAGTTCCCTGTTGCTCTACCCATGTGTAATATCCCAAGTTAAATATTCTCTCTTTATCAATTTGACTCAACTCTAAAGTATGATCAACTGAAATAGCATCAAAATTTTTAGCGAATATTTCAGCACAGGTTATTTGATCATAAATTTTACTAAACTGTTTTTTTGTTTTTGCTAATTCAGTTTTATATAAATCAGCTCCATCTGTTGCAACAGTAATAATTGCATCATCTTTTGTTAATTTCATTTTTTTAGCAAGTTTAATAGAAGCAATAATATTTGCGATGGAAGAAAATCCAAATTCAGGAAGTCTCCCAACAAACTCTGCATTTAACCCTCGTCTGTTTGTTAGATATTTTCTTCCTTCATCTGTATTAAATAATAAATTAAGATTATTTGTAGCCTCATCTGATACACCTACTACGTAATCTGAATTCATCACATTATGAATTAAAGGAACATGTTTATCCCCAATGCCCTGAATATTATGCTCTCCATAACCATTGTAGAGAAGAGTCGGGCATTCAGTTGCTTCAACAACTGCAATTTGTGCATTTAGATTTTCCTTTAAGTAATCTCCTGCAGCTAATGTTCCACTTGAGCCAGAAGCAGAGACATAAAACCTAGCTTGAAGATTTGAATCGCCCTTAACTTTTAAAAAAGATTTTTCAAAAGATGAGCCGGTAATTGCTCTATGGGTTGCATAATTATAATATTCATCAAATTGATTAATAATATCATTATTTTTATCTTTTTCTAATTCATTACAAGCATCATATATTTCTTTTACGTTACTTTCTGTGCCAGTGGTTTTTATAATATCATTTTTATCTTCTACCCATTTTTCAAGCCAATCAAATCTTTCTTTACTCATACCCTCAGGGAGAATAGCCACACTTTTAAAACCTAATATTTTAGATATAGCAACACCTCCCCTGCAGTAATTACCAGTAGATGGCCAGACAGCTTTATGCGTCGTATAATCAAACGAACCATTTAAAATTCTTGGAAGTAGACATCCATAAGCTGCTAAAACTTTATGCGCAGTGATAAGTGGAAAATAACGGCCAAGATTGACAATAATTTTTGCTTCAACTCCAGTAAACTCACTTGGTAAAACAATATGTTCGGGAACATCTAAAAATTTACTATGATCTCTTTTGTTAAACCAGTGTACTCTAAATAAATTTGCTGGATCCATTGCATCCTTATCTAGTTTTAAAACTTTATTTTTAATATCCTCACTTATTGAATGCGGGTTCTTCAACTCAGCTATAGTTGGAAGTACAACTTTCTTACTTCGAAAATAATTTGCAGTTTTTTCTATTACACTTGAATTCATAAAATTTTGAATATTTTAGATACGAACTATACCTATTCTACTTTCTTTCCTAGATTTTTATTTATAGCAATTGAGTAAGCATAACGGGCTATAGCAGTGTCCTGAACGCCTGTACCTGTTAAATCTGCTACAGTAATATCGTGAGTATTTTTTCTACCTAATTCTGGATTTAAAACAATTTTTCCCAAATCATTAAAGACTCTTTCTTTTTTTATAAAATTATTTTTTATGGCATGTTTTAATTCCCCTAAGATCATAGTTTGAGCCTGGCTGTCTGGGACATAAGCATCACAATTTTTAATTATATTAGGATCTAACTCATTTTTTTCTTCTGCATCTGAGCCCATTGCGGTTATGTGTATTCCTTTAGGTAATGCAGAAAAGTCAATAAGAGGTTTTTTACTTGGGGTAGTTGTAATTAATATATCAGCATTTTTAACAACTTCGTTGATGTTATCAAATGCTTGAAAATTGAGGTCAATGTTTTTACTTATATTCTCAATGTAGGCATGAGTTTTCTTTATATCTCGTGACCATACATTTACATTTTTAATATCTCTAACTAAAGTAAGTGCCTCGAGCTGCATTCGCGCTTGTATTCCTGCTCCGACTATTGCAACTGTTGATGAGTTTGAGTTAGATAAATATTTTGAAGCAATTGCTCCTGCAATAGCAGTTCTTACATCTGTTAAATAACCTTTATCTAATAAAACAGATTTTATTACACCTGTTTTTGAGTCTAATAATATCATTAGTCCATTACTAGAGGGAAGGCCTAACTTTGGATTATTAAAGAAACCTGAAGCTACTTTTACCGCAAAACTATCTAACCCCTCTATGTATGCAGCTTTTACATCTGACTCTCCATGATATTTTTCAATATCAACTCTTAGTATTGGAGGCATAACTGTTTTGCCTAATGATAAACTTTTAAAAGCATCTTCAATTACAGGAATAAGTTCTGCATTAAATTTTACGCATTCTTTAATCTCCTCTGAATTAAGTATTAGCGTCATGAAATTATTTTATTAAATAGTTTAGTATCTATATTTCCACCACAAATTAAACTTATAATATTCTTGCCTAATTTATTAGACATATTATCTTTAACCACCATGACCGCAGTAGCTGCAGCTCCCTCAGTAACAAGCTTGTGTTCAACAAAATTAAATTTAATACCCTCAGCAATTTTATTTTCATTTACAAGAACAAAATCATCGATTGTCTCTTGTGCTATTTTGAAAGTGTATTGATTATCCAAACCAATACTACCCCCCAAACAATCAGCTAAAGTTTCTAATTCTTCAACATCTGTTGGCTTACCATTTTTTAAACTCTCAAACATAGAGGGTCCTCTTTCCATGGAAACAGCAATTATTTTAACCGATGGTTTTTGTAATTTGATAGCAAGAGCAATACCTCCAATTAGGCCACCACCTGAAGTAGGTATAATTACAGTATCAACATCTGGAAAATCCTCTAACATTTCTAAACCAACAGTACCTTGACCAGCAATTACATCTTCATCATCAAAAGGATGAACCAATGTAATGTTCTTTTCTTTCGCAAGTTTTTTTGCATATAAATCTGCTTCATCACTGTTATTGCCAATTATTTCAACTTTAGCACCTAAAGCTTCAATTGCTTCCTTGCGATATTGAGGTACCATTGAGGACATGTAAATAGTTGATTGTATTCCCAGAACACTAGCCGCATAAGCAACTCCCTTACCATGATTACCTGTAGATACAGCAATTACGCCTTTTTGTTTTTGTTCATTATCTAATGACAATAATTTATTTGTAGCACCACGTAATTTAAAGGAGTTAGTAATTTGAAGAGACTCTAGCTTTAATTTAACAATTTTATTTTTAGATAAATAATTAGATAACACCAATGGTGTTCTATTAATATAGGGTGAGATTGCTTTGTGAGCTTGCTTAATTTTTTCTAAATTAATCAAAATAATTTACTTTTATTTGGTTTAAAAATTTCATATTTCAGCTAACAAATAATTTACCATAGCCATCAATTTTTGTGTCTATACCAACTGACCTCAAGCAGTCCCATATAATAGCCTGATTACTGGATATTACTATGGTATTTTGTTTTTTTTCAATTTTATCTAACACATCTACAATCTTAAGCGCTGTACAAGAAACAAATAATCCATCAACTTTACTAAGATCTATTTTTGAAATTTCTTTCTCTAAACTATCTAAGCTTACTTGGGCAATTTCAGAGTCATATTCTAAATTAAAAGAATTAAAAGACTCAACATTGATATTATTGTCATTTAAATAATTATAAACGGTTACATTTACATCTTTTGGATAGGGAGTGAGAACAGCAATATTTTTTAAGCCTAGATGTTCAAAAGCTTTTAAAGCTGCCGTTATGGGTGTTGTGACTTTAGCATTTGGCTTTTTTTTATTAACCTCTTCTTTTATTTTTTTTGAACCAATAGCAATTGTTCCAGAGGTACATCCGTATGCAATGATGTCTATATGTTGAGATGGTAAAATCTGCTCAGAAACACCGCTGATATGATTGGCCATTTTTAAATAATTTTCATGATTTAAAGGATTTTCAAATGGTATACGATTAACAAAGATATCTACGGGGATTTGATGACAAATACTTCTATAATCTTGCTCTATAGTAAAGTCAGTTGATAAAGCAATTACACCAACTTTAGGATTAGTAGTTTTGATAATATCTGGTGTTAAATCATTTTGTATAAAGCTATTCATGGTTATAGTTGGTTAGGAAAGTAATCTTCACATTCACCTTCTCTGAAAACATCAGTTGTTGCACAATGAAGACTTCCACCAAAAGCATATACATCTCTAAAAGGAACGGGAACAACAGTCATGCCGAAACCTTCCATTTGTTTAATCATTTTTTCTTCAGAAGCTTCAACACAAATAGTTGTTGGGCTTAAAATAAGAACATTCATTGATAACCAAATAGATGAATAACACATTGGTGGTGGAGTATTGTGAACAGATGGTGCTGCATCAATAATTTCCCATTTGTTATCATCAAATATTTTTCTTTGTTCATTAGAAATTTTTCTATTTGGATTTATAATTATCACGCCTGGTTTGATTGGCGTAAAACAAGCATCGATATGAGTAGGAATTAATTCCCCTGGTAAATTTACTTGGTGAACACGGTGATTAGGGAAATGTCTTTTTAACCAATTTAATCCTTTTAAGTTTGAGGTAAAATTATTGTGATAAAATAAATCTTTTCCAAATCGCAATATTTCTGCTGCATCAAACAAAGGTTCTTGTTCTGTTAAAATCATATCTCTGTCTTCAATTTTTTTATATCTTTCTTCTTCAGTAATTCCTTCAGGTAAATAGTTTGTTTTGTAAGTAGTGCTTGTTAGCCGTGGTTTTGGCGCCGACTCCCAACGCATATTAGAATCTTCATCATAGTACTTTTCAAGTAAAGGTCTGTAAGCAAGATATTCAAACCATCTACAACGATAAGACATGGGAGCTTCTAACATCTCATTACCAACAGTTAAGATAACATCTCTTGGGGGCATAGATCCAAATTGCCCATCGTTTGACCAGTCAGGTGTTTGAATTGCTTTTGTAAAATCTATGGGTGTTGGACGGTCTACCTTTATGTTGTGTGACTCAAGAATTTTAACAAAATTATCAAGTTGTATGTTTGCTTTTTCTATAGCCTCACTTGAACGCGGTCCGTGAGATCCAACCATACCACTATCTTTACTAATTTTAGGTTCAAGAGCAGGTTCCATTGGTGGTATATTCGAGTGCTCAACTGTTCCAACAATTACATGCTTTAAAGGGTCCCATTCATTCCACGAGTTAACTATTGTCATATTTATCTCTATAAATTAAAAGTTAATAAAGTAATTCAATAAATACATAAATAAGAGGAAGTAAATATGGAACTAAAAAATAATGCACTTTTTAAGGAAACTTGTTTTATCGGTGGAAAATGGATTGAAAGTGACTCCGGTGAAAAAATCAAGGTGGATAATCCGGCTAATGGTGAAATTATTGGTGAAGTTCCTAAATGCTCAACTTCTGAAACACAAAAGGCAATAAAAGACGCGCAAACTGCTTTCCCCTCTTGGAGAGATAAAACTGCTAAGGAAAGATCAATTATTTTACAAAAATGGGCAAGACTTATAGAGGCAAATGCTGATGACTTAGCAAAAATCATGACAATTGAACAAGGAAAGCCCTTAGCTGAAGCAAAAGGTGAAATATTAATGGGCGTTACCTATATAGATTTTTACGCTGAAGAAGGAAAAAGAGTATATGGCGATATTATACCTGACCCTATGCCAGATAGAAGAATAGTTGTTATTAAACAACCTGTTGGCGTAGTTGGTGCAATAACACCATGGAACTTTCCAAGCACAATGATAACAAGGAAATGTGCTCCTGCCTTAGCGGTAGGTTGTACAGTTGTAATTAAGCCTGCAAGCCAAACACCCTATTCAGCTTTAGCACTTGGTGTATTGGCTAAAGAAGCAGGTTTCCCTGAAGGAGTAATTAATATTATTACAGGATCAGCTAGTGCGATTGGAAAAGAATTAACAGAAAATCCTTTAGTAAGAAAAATATCTTTTACTGGATCAACAGAAGTTGGAAAAATTCTTTTACAGCAAAGCGCTACCACTGTTAAAAAAGTATCTATGGAATTAGGGGGGCACGCACCTTTCATAGTATTTGATGATGCAAATATTGATGAAGCTATAACAGGAGCTATGCAAAGTAAGTTTAGAAATTCAGGTCAAACTTGTATATGCGCAAATAGAATTTTTGTTCATGAAAAAGTATATGATGAATTTTTGAATAAGTTTATTCAAGAAGTAAATAACATAAAAGTAGGAAATGGATTAGAGGAAGGAATAGTATCTGGCCCATTAATTGATCAGCCTTCGCTATTAAAAGTCTTAGATCAAGTAAAAGATGCTGTTAATCAAGGGGCAAAAATTGCAGTTGGGGGAGATGTGCACTCACTAGGAGGAAATTTTTTTCAACCAACAATACTTTCTGATGTTACAACTAAAGCAAAAATCACATATGAAGAAACCTTTGGTCCAATTGCACCTTTGTATAAGTTTAGCTCAGATGAAGAAGTTATTAAACTTGCTAATGATACACCATATGGGTTAGCCTCTTATTTTTACTCAAGAGATATAGGGAGAATTTGGAAAGTTGCTGAAGCTTTAGAATATGGAATGGTTGGAGTGAATACTGGATTAACAACTAAAGCCGAAATACCTTTTGGTGGTATTAAAGAGTCAGGTCTTGGAAGAGAAGGTTCTAAGTATGGTTTGGATGATTATTTAAATATTAAATATATTTCAATGGCTGGAATTTAAGAGAGCCAAGCGGCTCCTCTAACCCCTCCAGAGTCACCATGAATGTTTTTAACTACTTTTGTGTCAAAAGTATTACTAAAAATATTTTTTTTAAGAGTATTATTAATGTTTTCATAAATATATGAAATATTAGACATTCCTCCTCCTAATACAATGATGTCTGGATCTAAAATATTACAGACTAAAGAAAGTCCTCTAGCAAGATGGTCAACGTAGTTATCTAAAGCAGCAATTGCTCTTTGTTCATTATTATTAAATTCCTCTATAATAGTGTGTGAGTCATGATTAGTATTGTGCCTTAAATTAAAGCCACTAGCAAAGCCAGGTCCAGAGACATAAGTTTCCATACAGCCATTTTTTTCACAATAGCATTTATTAACATATTTTTTTTCATCCTCAGACCTGTTTGGTAAACTTACATGTCCCCATTCTCCAGCAATGTTGTTCTTACCATTAATAACCTTATGATTGACAACAATACCACCACCAGTACCAGTACCAATAATTACACCAAAAACTACTGAGTGACCTTTGCCCGCCCCATCAACCGCCTCTGATAAAGCAAAACAATTAGCATCATTCTCTAAGTTAACATTTCTACTAAGTTCTTTTTCAAGATCTTTCTTAAAAGGCTTTCCATTTAACCATATAGAATTAGCGTTTTTTACCAAGGCTGAATCTGACGATACAGCACCAGGCATACCAATTCCAACAGATTCAGAATTACCAAAATCATTTTCAAATTTTTTTACAATTGAGATAATGCCTTGAATAGTTCCATCATAATTTTTTTCAGTTTTGATTCTATTTCTTGATAATTCTTTTCCTGAATTATCAATTAAAATTCCCTCAGTCTTCGTGCCACCGAGATCAATTCCTATTTTCATTAAAAACTATTTAATAATTTTATTGAGAGTCGGTATTAATAAAACAGCAAGAATAATTTTAAATAATTCACTTGGTATAAACGGAAGAAGACCTAATTGCAGGGCTTTGTTATAACCAATAATTGATCCTAGATACAAAACACCAAAAACGAATATAATTATCGATCCTAGAATTATGCTAATAAAAGATTTTATGTATGAAGTGCTATATCCATTATTAGCAAAAAAACTTATTACGGCAGCAGCTATTGTCATACCATATAAATATCCAGCAGTAGGACCAGTTAAATATACTATACCTCCACCAGTTGCAAAAACGGGCAAACCAATTGCACCCTCAAACAAGTAAGCTAATAAAGTTAAAAAAGATAAACGTACTCCATAAGTTGAGCCAATTAAAAAAACTACAAATGTTTGCATAGTCATAGGGACTGGCCAGAAAGGAACCTGCACTTTAGCAGATATAGTTAATAATAATGTACCAAAAAGAATAAGAGCTAAATTAATTACATTTACGTTAACACCTTGAAATATTTTTAAATTATTTAATAAAATTCTACTATTGTTCATAAAAATTCCTTTTATTAATATCTTGTTTAAACTAATTTGTATTTTGCTTCAAGCTTATCCCAAAAAACTCTTTCAAGATTAACATTATTTAATTTATTAATTTGTTTAATTCCTGTTGGCGATGTGACATTTATTTCAGTAAGATAATCACCTATCACATCAATTCCTACAAAAAAAAGATTTAATTTTTTCAATTCTTCTCCTAATACATCAACAATTTGCTGATCTCGGAATACTAGATCTGTTTTTTCAGCAGTACCTCCAGCATGAAAATTAGCCTTAATATTTCCATGAGAAGGAATTCTTGCTACAGAACCAACATATTCTCCATCAAAAAAGATTATTCTTCTATCACCTTTACTAATTTCAGGAATATATTTTTGAGCCATAATTGGCATTTCTAAATACTTGTTACTTACATCAATGCCTTCAAGGTACCCTTTATTACTTCGATGAATGCCCTCACCTCCATTACCATATAAAGGTTTTGTTATAATATCATTGTGAGTAATTAAAAATTTTTTTATATCATCAACACTCTGAGATATTAATGTGGGTGGCATAAATTGTTTAAATTTAAATGGAAGAATTTTTTCTGAATAATTACGAACAGCTGTTGGATTATTTATCACTTTAGTATTTTCAGATAAATAATCTAATAAATAAGTAGAGGTAATATAGTGCATATTAAATGGAGGGTCCTGTCGCAAAAAAATAAATTTAAAATCATTTAGATTTACTTCAGTTTTATCACTTAAAAATTTTACATGACTACCCTCTTGGTCATATAGTTCTATAAAAAAACCACTTGCCTTTACTATTCCCTCATCGAGAAACAGATCATTTGGATGATAATAAAATAAGTCATAATTTCTATTTTGCCCCTCTAATCCAATCATAAAAGATGAATCAAATGCATAATCAATTGTATTTATATCATCCATTTGAATAGCAATTTTATTTTTCATTAAAATATTAATTCCTTGTAAATTGGTTTTGTAGACCTGCCCCAAGTAGTATTAAATTTATTTATTAAACAATCAGCAGGCGAGCAACCGTTTTGTAAATTATCCTCTAATCCCTTCATATGAATAGTCTCATCAAACTCACCATTTTTTGATAATCTCTTTCTTTTTATTAAACCCTTTTTGGATAATTCATAAAATTCTTGAGCTAAATTAATAATTTTTTTACTTTTAAATTCAGTTTGCAATCCTTGTGCTGGTACATTTTTATTTAAATATTCTCTATCTTCTTTTGTCCAGCCTTCACAAATATTTTTAACACTATCCATAATCTCAGTATCATAAAGAATACCAATCCAAAAAGCTGGTTGAGAGCAAATTAAATCCCAATTACAGGCATCCATTGATCTAATCTCAAGATATTGTTTAAGTCTAGCTTGAGGGAAAAGTGTTGTTAGATGATCTTCCCAATCTTTAATTGTAACCTCATATTTAATATCTGTACTCCTCCCCTCTAAATAATCTTTAAAAGTATATTTTGTCATATCTATGTATTTATTTTTTCTAGTAACAAAATACATAGGTACATTGAGAGCATAATCAGTATATTTTTCAAAATTAAAACCTTTGTTAAATACAAATGGAATTAAGCCAGTCCTATCTTGATCAGTATGATGCCAAAAATGAGAACGTAAACTTTTGTATTTAGAAATACTGCCTTGATCAAAAGGAGAGTTGGAGAAAATTGCAGTAGCAATAGACTCCAGATTTAACATTAATCTAAATTTATCAATCATGTCATCTTCTGAGCAATAATCAATATTGACTTGATTAGTACAAGTCCGCTTCATCATATGATGACCTAGAGTACCTACTTGCATCATATATTTTTTCATAATTGAATATCTTTGTTTTGGCATCCAAGGAAAATCATCAACCGTTAGATTAGGTTCAACACCCATTCCTAATAAGATAAAATTAAATTCCTCACTCAGGCTTTTTACTTCCATTAGATGATTAGTTGTTTCTTCACATGTCTCATGTAAATTATCAAGCGGAGCACCAGATAACTCAATTTGCCCTCCAGGCTCTAAAGTTATAGCTTCTTTACCTTTTTTCAGAGCAATTATTGTCTCTTCATTATCATCATATGAAGGGGTCCATCCTAAACTAACAAATTTTTGTAAAATATCTTTGATACCATTTTTTTCATCATAAGTAATTGGCATCAAAGAGTTTTTATTTAAAACGAATTTCTCATGCTCAACACCAATTCTCATATCATGTTTTGACTTAATGCCTTGAAAAAAATATTCTGTTAAATCGTTTTTTGTTATCATTTTAAAATTTTATTCTTAGTAGCAAATATTTATGGTGCGGCTGAGAAGACTTGAACTTCCACAGGATAAATCCCACAGCGACCTCAACGCTGCGCGTATACCAATTCCGCCACAACCGCATATATACTAGAATTAAATATCAGATAAGTTAATAATATCAATACAGTTAAATATGATGAATATAGAGATTAAAAAAGATTATAAATTTATAGATTACCAAAAATCTATAAATTTTATGAAAATAAGAATAGATGAAATTATCAAGGGGACCAATAAAGAACTTATATGGTTTTTAAATCATGACCATATTTATACTCAAGGAACAAGCTCTTCTAAAATAGAGATACTTAAAGAAAATAATATTAGAATATTAAAAACAAATCGAGGGGGTAAAACTACATATCACGGCCCTGGTCAAAGAATAGTTTATTTAATGATTAATCTCAATGATAGAAAAAAAGATTTGAGAAAATTTATAAGTATCATTGAACAATCATTAATGGACTTTCTAAAAGAATATAAAATAGATTGTGCAACATATAAAGACAGAGTTGGCATTTGGGTCATAGGTCAAAATGGAAAAAAATTTGTAAAAGAAGAAAAAATTGGCGCCATAGGGTTAAGATTAAAAAAATGGACAACTTACCATGGATTAAGTTTTAATATTAATCCAAAAATGAATAATTATGATGATATAAATGCATGTGGATTAGATAATTACAAAAACACTTCGCTTAAAGAATTAGGAATTGAAATTGATGAATCAAAATTTGATGAAGAATATTCAAAAATTTTTTTAAATAAATTAAAGGACCTTAAATAGCTTTATAATCAAATTTGATTTTTTTAGATTTCATAAAATTAATAAAATCACTTGGTAATTTTGAAGTAAAATTATATCTATTATCATCGATTGTAAATTCTAATTGATAAGCATTAAGTTTTAAGTTTTCATTTTTATTAGATTTATTTAAATTATATTTAATATCCCCGACAATAGGAGACCCCAAATTTTTAGCAACTATTCGTAATTGATGTTTTTTACCTGTCTTAGGCTCAAATTTAATCAGGGAAATATTTTGTTTTTGATACAATACTTTATAAAAAGTCTGTGTATCAATTTTCTTTTTATTATCATCAGAATTAATTGCTAAGTCTACATAAGATTCTATCATTTTAGGCTGCCCTTCACACAAAGCTAAATATGTTTTATCCAAGTTTCTTGATTTAAAAAGGTTTCCAAAAATTTTAGTATACTTTAAATTTTTAGCAATAATAAGCAATCCTGCAGTTTCCTTATCTAATCTATGTACTAAATTGTAAGCTTCTGAAATATTTTTTATTATTGCATCAATAGATATTGTGATATTTGTACCGCCCTGTGTTGCTATACCGGACCATTTATCAATTACTATAAAATTATCATCCTCGTATAATATTGATTCATCAAAATTCTTTTTTATTATTTTACTAATCTCTATTGTATTTTTTTTCTTTTCAAATTTAGAATATAATTCTATTGAAAAATTTTTTATTTTAATTGCATCATTTTCTTTTACTATATATTTTGATTTAATTTTTTGATTATTTACTAAAATATTTTTTTTTCTTAAATTTTTTTCAATAAAACTTTGATTTAAATTTGAGAATTCTCTTTTTAAATATTTATCAAGTCTTTGATCTTCTAAGTCCTTAGGAATTTTAAGTATTTTTATCAATTTATAATTTTGTTTAAATTGAGTCCAATATAAGTAAACAATAAACACAATGTTAATGAAAAAAACATATATAAAAAAGCCTGAATAATTTTTTTATCAACTAACATTTCAACATTTTCAAGTGAAAAAGTAGAGAACGTAGTAAATGAACCCAAGATACCAATTATGATAAAATATTTTAAAAAATCTTGCGTGATATTCTTACTCTCAAGTAAGAAAATTGTGTAACCTATTAAAAAAGAACCAATTATATTTACTAGAAGAGTGCTTATAAATAAATAATTTAAAGATAAGAAATTTTTAAATAATAAAGAAAAAGAAAATCTTAATGAAGCTCCAATGGAACCGCCAAGAGCAACATATAAAAAGTTAATCAAAATTAATTTTGAGGTTGCTGTTCTTCTTCAGTAATTTTTTTTTCAATAATTGGTCCACTATCTTGACCTTTAGCTTCTTCATCTCTATCAACAAATTCAATTACAGCTGTTGGAGCATTATCACCAAATCTATTCCCTAATTTTATTATTCTTGTATATCCGCCACTACGAGAACTATAACGATCAGCTAATGTTGAAAAAACTTTCTTTGTCATTTTATCATCTTGAAGAATAGAAATAGCTTTTCTTCTTGCAGATAAATCACCTTTTTTCCCAAGAGTTATGACCTTTTCAATGAATGGTCTCAGTTCTTTTGCCTTAGGTAAAGTGGTGGTGATTTGCTCATGCTTAATTAGAGCATTAGTCATATTCATTAACAAAGCCTTCCTGTGTGAGGAAGTTCTGTTTAATTTTCTATGTTTAATATTATGCTTCATGTGACTTTATTTATTAAATGGATCCTCATATTTTTTTGCTAATTCATCAATATTTTCTGGAGGCCAATCTGGAACAGACATTCCTAAATTTAATTCCATTTGTGTAAGTACTTCTTTTATTTCATTAAGAGACTTTCTACCAAAATTAGGAGTTCTTAGCATTTCAGACTCTGTTTTTTGCACTAGGTCACCAATATAAATTATATTATCGTTCTTTAGACAATTTGCAGATCTAACTGAAAGCTCAAGTTCCTCAACTTTTTTAAGAAGATTTGAATTAAAGGAAAGCTTTTCAGCAGTACTTTGATCCTGTTGAATTTCAGGTTCATCAAAATTTATAAATGCTTGAAGTTGATCTTGTAATATTCTTGAGGCAAGTGCAATTGCATCATCAGGAGAAATAACACCATTAGTTTCAACTTCAAAAATAAGCTTATCATAATCCGTAACTTGACCCACTCTGCTATTTTCAATTTTATAAGTAGCTTTTACAACAGGGCTAAACATGGCATCTAATTTAATCTCACCAATAATTTTATTTTCATCCTCAGCAATCTCAGCAGATACATAACCTTTACCTGTTTCAATATTTGCTTCAATTTCAATATCAGCATTTGAATCTAGTGTCATAATCAGCTGATCTTTATTCATGATTTCAGTTTCTGAATCAGTTTCAAAATTACCAGCTCTAATTTCCCCTGGGCCAGTTGCTTTTATATACATTTTTTTAAGACCAGGAGAGTGAACTTTAACAGCAACAGATTTTAAATTTAAAAGTATATCAGTTAAGTCTTCTTTTACACCTGGAATGGTAGAAAATTCATGGACCACACCTTTTATTTTAACAGATGTTATAGCTGCTCCTTGAAGTGAAGATAATAAGACTCTTCTAATTGCATTACCAAGGGTAAGGCCAAAACCTCTCTCTAAAGGCTCAGCAACAAGAACACCTGTTCTTCCATCATTTTCTTGAACATTTACGTCCATCTTGCTAGGTTTAATAAGTTCCATCCAGTTTTTTTGTAACACTTAATTCTCCTTTTATTTAAACTCTTCGTCTTTTTCTTGGTCTACATCCATTGTGAGGAATAGGCGTAACATCTTTTATGGAAGTTATAATATAGCCTATTGCCTGAAGAGATCTTAAGGCTGACTCTCTTCCAGATCCTGGACCAGAAACTTCAACTTTTAGGGTTTTAAGTCCATATTCTTTTGCTTTGTTTCCAACATCATCAGCTGCAATTTGAGCTGCATAAGGTGTTGATTTTCTTGAACCCTTAAAGCCCTTATGACCTGCAGATGACCAAGCAAGGGCATTACCATTATCATCTGTTATTGTAATTATTGTATTATTAAATGAAGAAAGCACGTGCGCCACTCCAGATGAAACTTTTTTCTTAACTTTAGATTTTGTTTTCTTTTTATCTGCCATCATTAACCTTTAGTTACTTTTTTCTTTCCAGCTATTGCAACAGCTTTACCTTTACGAGTTCTCGCATTTGTATGAGTTCTTTGACCTCTAACAGGAAGTTTTTTTCTATGCCTTAACCCTCTATAACAACCAAGATCGTTAAGTCTTTTAATATCTAACGATACTTTTCTTCTTAAATCTCCTTCGACCACATGTTTTTGATCTATAACATCTCTGATTTTATTAACTTCATCTTCATTAAGTTCACTAACTCTTTTAGTAATGTCAATTAAAGCTTCATTACAAATATCACCTGCTATTTTTGGGCCAATACCAAATATATAAGTAAGAGCAATATTAACCTTTTTATTTGTTGGTATATTTACTCCAGAAATTCTTGCCATTATTTGAGCCTATTAATAAATTGAATGAGCGTGCATACATTAAATATTACACTTAAGTCAAGCTTTGAAATGGTAAATTTCACTTAATTTAAGCCTTTTTTGATGATTTTAATTAATTCTTTTTGAATTTGTGAAACTTCTTGATCTGCATCAATAATAAAATAATTTTTATCAAAATTGGTGCTAAAAAATTGAGATACTGGGTATGTTTCTTTCATATATTTATCTAATCGTATCTTAATTACACCCAAATTATCATCGGATCTTTGTTCTTGTTTAGATCTTGATACAATTCTTTCTTCAACAATCTTAAAATCTATTTTAAAATCAAAAACAAAGTTAAGGTAGGTTTGATTACTTTTAATAAAAGATAAAAAAAAATCAGACTGTGTTTTTGTCCTTGGATAACCATCTAAGATAAATCCATTTATGCATCTTTTACTTATTAACTTATCAGCTATAATCTTGTTTAAAAACTCATCTGAAACTAGATTTCCAGCAGACATAATATCTTTTAATTGCCATGAAAGATTGTCTCCTTCATTTAATTTTTCTCTTAAAATATCACCTGTAGATAAATGGGAGATATTAAATTCTTTAGCGATTAGTTTTGCCTGAGTTCCTTTTCCTGACCCAGGAGGACCAAAAAAAACTATGTTCATTAACTATCTTCTACCCTTTAGTTTTGTTTTCTTTAGCAATCCTTCATACTGATGTTGAAATAGATGAGATTGCACTTGAGTAATAAAATCTATCATAACTACAACGATAATTAACAAACTTGTTCCACCAAGGTAAAAAGGGATTGATGTTTTTGATATAAGAAATTCTGGGAGTAAGGCTACAAGTGCTAAGTAAATTGTGCCAACTGTAGTCAGTCTAGTCAAAACATAATCTATATACTTTGAAGTATTTTCTCCAGGTCTGATTCCAGGAATAAAACCTCCATATTTTCTTAAATTTTCAGCTTGCTCATCAGGATTGAAGACAATGCCTGTGTAAAAAAAGCCAAAAAATATGATCATTGCTGCAAATAAAGCTAGATATAAGGGCTGTCCTCTACCTAAATAACTTGAAATAAACAAAAATATATCACTTGAAGAACCTGCTCCAAATCCAGACATTGTATTTGGAAGAAGTAATATGGATGATGCAAAAATAACAGGTATTACACCAGCAGTATTAATTTTTAGGGGCAGATGTGAACTTTGACCACCATAAATTTTATTACCAACTTGCCTTTTTGGATATTGAACAATCAATCTTCTCTGACCTTTTTCAATAAAAACTATAAAAATTATCAAGCCTAATACTAAAATTAAAATACCAAGAATAAAAGCAACACTTAATTCACCTGTTCTTCCAAGTTGAAGTGTACTTACTAGAGCACTTGGTAAATTTGCAATAATTCCAGCAGTAATAATAAGAGATATTCCATTACCAACACCCCTAGAAGTTATCTGCTCGCCTAGCCACATAAGAAATATAGTGCCTCCTACTAAAGTAATAACGGTTGTGATTCTAAAAAAAATTCCTGGCTCAAAGACAATGTTTCCATAGGCAGTTTGCATTGACTCTAAACCAATAGAAACACCATAGCCTTGCAAAGCGGCGATTAATACAGTGATATATCTTGAATACTGAATAATTTGCCTTCTACCTTTTGATCCTTGTTCTTTTAAGCTTTTAAGATGTGGTATACTTGACTGCATTAAGGTCATGATTATTGAAGAAGAAATATATGGCATAACGCCTAAGGCAAAAATACCCATCCTGCCTAAAGCACCACCTGAAAAAGTATCAAAAATACCTAATATACCGGAAGATTGCTGTTCAAAAAATTGCTGCAATGCAATTGGATTTATCCCAGGAATTGGCAAAAAAGTACCTAATCGAAATACAATTAATGCCCCAAGTGTAAAGAGCAGACGATTTCTTAATTCAGTAGCCTTACCAAGAGCTCCAAAATTCATGTTATTTGCAAGTCTTTCAGCTGCAGTTGCCATATTATTTTTTAGTTATAGTTATTATTCCACCAGCTTTTTCAACTTTTTCGATAGCTGTTTTAGATGCGTAGGAAATTTCTATATTAATTTTATCACTGATATCTCCAACACTTAATAACTTTAAATCACCCTTAGTCTTAGAAAATATTTTTTTATCAAACAAATCCTTTTCTTTAATTGATGAAGGATCAATCTCGTAATTTTTAACAATATTAGCAATAGTATTAAAATTAATATTCTGAATCTTTTTTGAAAATATATTTTTGAAACCTCTCTTAGGCAACCTTCTATACAAAGGCATTTGACCACCTTCAAAACCATTGATTGATACACCTGATCTTGATTTTTGACCTTTAACACCTCTACCGGCAGTTTTTCCCAAACCTGAGCCTGCTCCTCTACCTCTTCTTTTTCTTTTTTTATTAGATGTTAATGTAGAGGTTAATTCATTTATTTTCATAAGTATATATTCCTTTAATTTTCAGCCTGTTTTGCATTTACAATCTCTGAAACTTTTTTAGATCTTTTTGCAGCAATTGATTTTGGTGACTCTGATCTTTTAAAAGCATTGAAAGTAGCCTTTAACATATTATGTGGATTTGATGTACCTGTAGATTTAGCAACAACATCTTTAATGCCTAAAGATTCGAAAAGAGCTCTCATAGGTCCACCAGCAATAATGCCAGTACCAGGGGCTGCAGATCTTAAAATAACTTTTCCAGCTCCAAATCTACCAATAACATCATGATGAAGAGTTCTATTATCCTTAAGATGGACTCTAACCATTTTACTTTTGGCATCTTCCGTTGCTTTTCTAACAGCTTCTGGAACTTCTTTTGCTTTACCAGTTCCATAACCAACTCTACCTTTATTATCTCCCACAATCATAATTGCAGCAAAACCAAACCGTCTTCCACCTTTAACAACTTTTGCAACTCTATTTATAGTCACTAAATGTTCACTAAAATCTTTATTTTCATTATCCATCATAAATATACCTTAAAAGTTTAAGCCTTCTGTTCTTGCTGAATCTGCTAAAATTTTTATCAGACCATGATATTTGTACTTCCCTTTATCAAAAGCTACGTCTTTAATACCTTTTTCTATCAATCTTTTTGCTATATTTTTTCCAACTAATTCTGCTAATTCTTTTCTATCACTTTTAGATTTAACTAAATCTTTTTCTAAAGTTGAAGCACTAGCAAGAGTAACACCTTTTACATCATCAATTACCTGCGCGTATAAATGATTATTAGACCTAAATACGGAAAGTCTACTTCTAGAAGATACTTTCTTAAGATTATATCTAACTCTTTTTGCTCTTTTATCACTCATATTATAAACCTTTATTTTTTCTTACCTTCTTTTCTGAATATAAACTCATCATCATATTTAATACCTTTACCTTTGAAAGGTTCAGGCTTTCTATATGATCTAATTTTTGCAGCAGTCGCTCCTAAAATCTCTTTGTTATAACTAGATAATTTAATAATGTTTTGCTTTGGACATTCAATCTTAACTTCTTTTGGAACAACGTAGTCAATATCGTGACTATAACCTAGTTGTAATTTGAGAGTTGTTCCTGAGATACTTGCTCTATAACCAGTCCCATTAAGCTCAAGAGTTTTAGTAAAACCTATGCTGACACCTGTTACTATATTTGATATTATAGACCTAGTCGTACCCCAATTTGGATTTAATTTATCTTTTTCATTAATTGGGTTAACAAAAATTTCATTATCTTTAATATCAAGAGTATAAAGTGGATTGACTAAAAAATTCATCTCACCCAGCTTACCTTTAGCTATAAAATTACCACCTTCAAATTTACAAGATGTATCTTGATCAATTTTGATACTATTTTTTGCAATTCTAGACATAATTAGAATACCTCACAAAGCACTTCGCCACCGACATTATTTTTTCTTGCCTGATTATCAGACATAACACCTTTGGGAGTTGATAAAATTGATATTCCAAGACCACCATAAATTTTTGGCAAATCAGAAATTTTTGAATATACTCTTATTCCAGGCTTGGAGACTCTCTTTATATTTTTTATAACGGGAGTGCCATTATAGTATTTTAAATCAATTTGAATATTACTGATTCCTTTTCTAATTTCTATATTTTTGAAATCTCTAATATATCCTTCTTCTTTAAGAACAGTCAAAACGTTAGTATTTAATTTAGATTTATAACATGCAGTAAAAGACTTTCTTGCTTTATGTGCATTTTTAATTCTAGCTAACATATCTGATAATGCGTCATTAAATGCCATCTTTTACCTCCTACCAACTTGACTTTACTACGCCTGGTAAATCACCTGACATAGAAAGCTCCCTTATTTTAATTCTAGAAAGACCAAACTTTCTATAAACCCCTCTAGTTCTTCCAGTTAGTTTACATCTGTTTCTGTAACGTATTGAAGAACTATTACGTGGAAGATCATTTAACTTGTTTAAAACTTTTAATCTGTCTTCAATGGATAAATCTTTTTTCATAATTTTATCTTTTAAAGATTTTCTTCTATTACTAAACTTATCAATAAGTTTTAGTCTGCTTGAATTTTTTTGAATTGAACTTAGTTTTGCCATCTCTCCCCTAGTTTGTTTCCTCACCTTTAAAAGGCATATTAAAATTTTTGAGTAACTCTAAACCATCTTCGTTATTTTTTGCTGTAGTGCATATAGTAATGTTTAATCCTCTGACTTTATCAATTTTATCATAATTAATTTCAGGAAATATTATTTGTTCCTTTACTCCAAAAGAATAATTTCCACTGCCATCAAAACTGTTTGGACTTAATCCTCTAAAATCTCTAATTCTTGGTATTGCAATATTTACTAACCTATCAAGAAATTCATACATGATTTTATTTCTCAAAGTCACTGATACTCCTAAAGGCATACCAGCTCTGATTTTAAAACCTGCAATTGCTTTTTTAGCTTTGGTTTTAATAGCTTTCTGACCTGCAATTAGAGTAAGTTCCTCTTGAGCTTTATCAACAATTTTAACATCGTCTTTAGCCTCACCAAGTCCAATATTTAAAATAATTTTAGATATTTTTGGAACCTCATGAACATTATTACAATTAAGCTTATTGAATAAATTTTTTGAAATTTCTGCTTTATATTGCTCTTGTAATCTACTCATTTTATATTTCTTTTCCTGATTTTTTATTTATTCGGATTTTTTTACCATCCTTATCAATGGAATAACCTATTCTAGTACCTTTATTTGAGTCAATATCAAAGAAAGCAACATTAGATATATGCATAGGCATATCTTTCTCAATTATTCCACCCGGTTCATTATTTCCAGGTTTTTGATGTTTTTTATATTTATTAATATCTGAAACAATTACTTTTCTAACTTCTGGTATGACTCTAACGATCTTACCTCTCTTGCCTTTATCTTTACCCGCTAACACAATTACCTCGTCACCCTTTTTAAGTTTAATTTTATTTTTCATTAAAGTACCTCTGGTGCTAAACTAATTATTTTCATAAATTTTTTTGTTCTAAGTTCTCTTGTGACTGGACCAAAAATTCTTGTAGCAATTGGTTCTTCCTGTTTATCTAATAAAACTGCCGCATTTTTATCAAATCTAATAGTTGAGCCATCTTTTCTTGTATATTCTTTAGATGTTCTAACTATGACTGCTTTAAAAACCTCTCCTTTTTTAACCTTACCTCTTGGAATTGCATCTTTGATAGAAACAACAATAATATCTCCTATTGATGCAAATCTTCTTTTTGAACCGCCAAGGACCTTAATACATTGGATTCTTTTTGCTCCTGAATTATCAGCAACAAACAAATTAGATTGCATCTGTATCATTGTTATTTGTTCTCCTGACTATCATTTATAACAATCCATGATTTAAGTTTTGAAATTGGTTTTGATTCAATTATCTTTACGTTATCTCCAACCTTGTAATTATTATTTTCATCATGGGCATGATATTTCTTTGAAAGACTAATAATTTTTTTATATAATTTATGTTTTACTCTTCTGGTAACTTTTACTACAATTGTTTTATCAGTATTTGAAGAAACCACTGTTCCAGTTAATATTCTTTTAGGCATTGTTTTCTCCATGTATTTTTGAAATCTCAGTTTTTAATCTAGCTATTTTCACACGCACATTTTTTATCTCTGAAGTTTTTTCAAGCTGACCAGAGGATTTTTGAAATTTAAGATTCATTAATGATTTTTTTAAAATTAATATTTCAGATTTTATATCTTTAATTTTTTTGTTGCTACCAGCCATTATATATTTCTCTCTACAAATTTACATTTAATTGGAAGTTTAGCTGCGGCTAATGTCATAGCTTTACGAGCATCATTAATGTTAACGCCATCTACTTCAAACATAATCCTTCCAGGTTTTACTCTGCAAGCCCAAAATTCATTTGAACCCTTACCTTTACCCATTCTAACTTCTGCTGGTTTTTTAGATACAGGAACATCTGGAAAAATACGGATCCACATTTTTCCCGCTCTTTTTAAATGTCTAGTTATTGCTTTTCTTGCAGATTCAATTTGTCTTGCTGTTACTCTTTCGGGTTCAAGAGCTTTTAATCCAAAGCTACCATAATTAAGAGTGGAGTTTCCTTTAGCAGTACCATGAATTCTTCCTTTAAATTGCTTTCTAAACTTTGTCTTCTTAGGGGACATCATGTTCATTACCTAACACTCCCTTGCTCAATTTGTTTCTTTTCACTTGCATATGGATCTTTATTCAGAATTACACCCTTATTAATCCAAACCTTAATCCCACAAATTCCATAAGTAGTTTGAGCTTCAGCAGTTGCATAATCAATATCAGTTCTTAAGGTATGGAGAGGGACGCTCCCTTCATGAAATTTTTCAGTTCTTGCAATTTCTGCCCCACCTAATCTTCCACTGCACATAATCTTAACACCTTTAGCTCCAAGTCTCATTGAAGATTGTACTGCTTTCTTCATAGCTCTTCTAAAAGAAACTCTTTTTTCTAACTGACTTGCTATATTTTCTGCTACTAACTTTGCTTCAACTTCTGGTTTTCTAACTTCTTTTATATCTAAAAAAACTTCTAAATTAGATAATTTTGTAAGTTTGTTTTTAAGATCTTCAATATCGGCTCCTTTTTTACCAATTATAATCCCTGGTCTAGAACTATAAATAGAAATTCTAAGTTTTTTTGCTGCTCTTTCAATATTTACTTTGGAGATACTGGCATTTTTTAATTTATTTTCAACATACTTTTTGATTTCTAAATCTTGATGCAAAAGTTTAGAATATTCAGATTTGGAGAACCACCTAGAAGACCATGTTCTATTGATGCCAAGTCTAATACCGTTTGGATTAACTTTTTGACCCATTACTTATCCTTGTCCTTAATTGGTTTTGATCTTTCCTCAACAATAATGGTTAGTTTACTGAAAGGCTTTACTATACTAGCTGCACGTCCTTTTGCCCTTGGTCTAAATCTTTTCATAGACAGGCTTTTTCCAACAAAAGCTTCTTTAATATACAAATTATCAATATCTAACTGTTTATTATTTTCAGCATTTGCAATTGCAGCATTTAAAACTTTTAATACATTATTAGAAATTCTTTTATTAGAAAATTTTAATTGATTTACAGCATTATTAGCTTTTTTATTAACTATTGATCTAGCTACATTTGCAAGTTTCAATGCACTCGTCCTGATAGTATTATCTTTTGCTATAGCTATTAGATCTTGGTTCATTTTCCTGCCTTTTTATCTGATGCCGTATGACCTTTAAAAGTTCTAGTAGGAGAAAATTCTCCAAATTTATGTCCTACCATATGTTCAGAAACACTAACTGGTACAAACTTTTGCCCATTATACACACCGAAGGTTAATCCAACAAACTGTGGTAAAATAGTAGATCTTCTTGACCAAGTTTTAATAACTTCTTTTCTACCTGAATCTGCAACTTTTTGAGCTTTTTTGATAAGTGTAACATCAACAAATGGGCCTTTCCATACAGATCTTGTCATTATTTCTTCCTTCTTTTAATTATAAAAACATTTGTTTTTTTATTACTTCTGGTTTTCTTACCTTTAGTACCAACACCCCAGGGAGTAACTGGGTGTCTACCACCTGAAGTTCTTCCTTCACCACCACCATGTGGGTGGTCAACTGGATTCATAACAACACCTCTAACTTTAGGTCTATTTCCAAGATATCTATTTCTACCAGCTTTACCTAATTTAGTATTTTTATTATCTGGATTAGATAAAACTCCAATTGTTGCAAGTGAATTTCTATTAATAAGTCTAATCTCTCCTGAAACTAATTTAATTTGTACATTAACTTCTTCTTTTGAAATTAGCTGCGCTGATGTCCCAGCTGATCTTACAAGCTGTCCTCCGGCACCTGGTTTCATTTCAATATTATGAACATTAGAGCCAACAGGAATATTTTTAAGAGGCAATGTGTTACCATCTTTAATTTCTACATTGTCACCAGACACAATTTTATCTCCCACTTTGATAGTTTTTGGTGAAAGAATATATCTATATTCTCCATCCTCATATTTAACTAATGATATAAACGATGAACGGTTTGGATCATATTCATTCCTAATAACTTCTGCATTAATATTAAATTTATTACGTTTGAAATCAATTTCTCTGTATTTTCTCTTTACTCTTCCACCAATTCTTCTTGAAGTAATTCTACCTTGATTATTTCTTCCACCAGTTTTATTAATTGGTTTAGTAAGAGGTTTATAAGGGCCCTCATTAGATAAATGTTTTTTTGAGACTAAGACAGTACCTCTTTGTCCTGGTGTGTTTGGCTTAAGTTTAATTAACATTATTTTATCTCCAATGAAGAGTCTATAGAATTACCTTCAGCAAGAGTTACTATTGCTTTTTTTTGATCTTTTTTAGAACCTACAGATCCTTTAAAAGATTTAAGCTTGCCTCGTATAATAAGTGTATTTATTTTTTCTACCTTAACCTTAAATATATTTTCTATAGCCTGTTTTATTTCAAATGAATTTGAGTTTTTTGATACAAAAAAACTGTATTTATTAAATTGATTTAAATTGGTTGATTTTTCAGTCATTAAAGGACTTTTAATAATGCTGAGAGAACGCTCATTTGAAATAGTTTTTGTTTTTCTCATGACAATCTCTCAGAAATTTTTTCTACTGACTTTACTTCAATAAATATTTTTTCATAAGAAATAATATCTTTAACATTTATTCCTTTATGGCTTAGTGAAGAAACCCTAGGAATATTAGAAGATGCTTTTTTGAAATTATCATTTATCACATCATCTCCGTAAACAAAAAGTGCAGATTTATAATTAAAGTTAGCAAGCTTACTATTTAAATTTTTAGTCTTATGTGTTTCAACTTTAAATGAATCAATAAAAATAATACTATCTTCAGAAAATTTAGCAGATAAAGCAGATTTTAAAGCTAGTTTTTTTTCTTTTTTATTAAGATTAAATGAATGATCTCTAACTACTGGTCCCATCGAAGTTGCTCCACCTCTAAAATGTGGTGGTTTACTACTACCCTGTCTTGCATTACCAGTGCCTTTTTGTGCAAAAGGTTTTTTTGCCCTTCCATTTACCTCAGATCTAGTTTTTGTCTTATGCGAACCTTGGCGAGATTTTGCATTTTGAAATCTAATATATTGATGTATTAAATCAGGAAAAACTTTAAGGCAGAATATACTTTCATTGATCTCGATATCATTGATTTTCTTGTTTTCAAAATTAACTATATCTTTTTTCATAATTAACTCTTTTTAACGGCGTCTTTAATAAAAATTATTGAATTTTTTTTGCCTGGAACTGATCCTTTTAAAATCAACAAACTATTTTCTTCATCAACCTCTACAACCTTGAGATTTTGGATTGTTACTTGAGTTGCCCCCATATGACCAGCCATTTTTTTACCTTTAAAAACTTTTCCAGGATCTTGGTTTTGACCAGTTGATCCATGTGATCTATGAGAAACAGAAACACCATGAGATGCTCTTAATCCTCCAAAATTATGTCTCTTCATGGCACCTGCAAAACCTTTTCCTATTGATGTGGAAGTTACATCTACAAATTGATACTGTTTAAAATGTGTGACATCTAAGTTTGAGCCTATCTCTAAAATATTTTCTTGATCAACCCTAAATTCTTTAATTATTTTTTTTGGATTAATCTTCAAATTAGCAAAAAGTTTTTGCTGAGGTTTTTTTAATTTTTTAACATCTTTTTTACCATCTATTGAAGCTAGTTGAACTGATGAATAACCATTTTTTTCTATAGTCTTAACATCAGAAACAATACAATCACTTATTTTTAAAATTGTAACAGGAAGAGATTTACCTGATTCATCATAATATGAAGAATTGCCCATTTTGGTTCCAATTAATCCAGATCTCTTAATCATGCTAAATTTTAATATCCACTTCAACACCTGCAGATAAATCTAATTTCATCAACGCGTCAACTGTTTGAGGTGTTGGATCAATAATATCTATAAGTCTGTTATGAGTTCTTATCTCAAGCTGATCACGACTTTTTTTATCAACATGTGGAGACTTATTAACAGTAAATTTTTCAAATCTAGTAGGAAGAGGAATTGGTCCTTTTACTTTAGCTCCTGTTCTTTTAGCAGTATTAATAATATCACCAGTACTATTATCAAGCAACTTACTGTCGAAAGCCCTTAATCTAATTCTAATATTTTGAGATTCCATTATGCTAGCTTTGCTTTTACTTCTTCTGCAACATTTGAAGGAACTTGCTCATAGTGATCAAATTGCATAGAATAATTTGCTCTACCTTGTGATAGAGATCTTAAGTTGTTTACATATCCAAACATATTAGCAAGAGGCACCATCGCATCGATGACATTTGCATTTCCCCTAGTTGACATTTCTTGCACTGATCCTCTTCTGCTATTTAAATCACCAATTACATCTCCCATATATTCTTCAGGAGTAACAACTTCAACTTTCATCATAGGCTCTAAAAGAACAGGGCTTGCTTTAGCCATACCTTCTCTAAACGCTGCTCTAGCAGCAATTTCAAAAGCTAGAACGCTAGAGTCTACATCATGATAAGCTCCATCATTTAATGTAGCTTTAAAGTCTATGCAAGGAAACCCAGCCATTACACCAGTTTGCTGCTGAAAAATTAAACCTTTTTGAACACCTGGAATATACTCAGTGGGTATGTTACCACCTTTAATTTTATTAACAAATTCATAGCCCGATCCAGGCTCACCAGGCTCAAAAGTAATTTCAACTCTTGCAAATTGACCAGCTCCACCTGACTGCTTTTTATGTGAATAATCTACATCATATGATTTAGATATAGTTTCTCTATAAGCAACTTGTGGTGCTCCAACATTTGCCTCAACCTTAAACTCTCTCTTCATTCTATCAACAAGAATTTCTAAGTGAAGTTCACCCATACCTTTAATAATTGTTTGACCACTTTCTTCATCGGTATTAACTCTAAAACTAGGATCTTCTTGAGCTAGTCTAGCTAATGCCTGTCCCATTTTTTCATGGTCAACTTTTGTTTTTGGCTCAACAGCAACTTCAATTACAGGGTCAGGAAAATCCATTTTTTCTAAAATAATAGGTTTATTAGGGTCACAAAGCGTTTCACCCGTAGTAACATCTTTTAATCCAACTAAAGCAACAATATCACCAGCTCTTGCTTCTTTAATTTCTTCTCTGTTATTAGCATGCATTAAAAGCATTCTTCCAATACTCTCTTTTTTCCCACCAGTTGAATTCAAAACACTATCTTTAGTTGCTACTGTTCCTGAATATATTCTTGCGAAAGTTAAACTACCAACAAAAGGGTCAGTCATTATTTTAAAAGCAAGAGCACTAAAAGGTTCTTGATCATCACATTTTCTAACTAATTCAGTAGTTTCATCTTTAACATCAACTCCTTTAACTCCCTCAACATCAATAGGCGAAGGCATGTAGTCAATTACAGCATCAAGAAGAGGTTGAACTCCTTTATTCTTAAAAGCTGATCCTGTTAATATTGGAACAAAAGAACCTTTTATCGTACCTTTTCTAATACATTTTTTTAAATCATCAATTGATGGTTCATTGCCTTCTAAGTAATTTTCCATTACTGCATCATCTTCCTCAACAGCTTTTTCAATTAATTTTTCTCTATATTCTTTTGCTTGTTCTTTTAAATCTTCTGGAATATCAACTATATCAAACTTAGCTCCTAAGCTTTCATCTTGCCATACAATCGCTTTGTTTGCGACTAAATCAACAACCCCTTTAAAGTCACTTTCAATTCCTATGGGTAATTGAAGTACTAAAGGGTACGATCCCAATCTATCAGGTATCATATCTACACACATGAAAAAGTTAGCTCCAGTTCTATCTAGTTTGTTAATAAAACACATTCTAGGGACGTTATATTTATCAGCTTGTCTCCATACTGTTTCTGATTGAGGCTCAACACCAGCAACTCCATCAAAAACTGCAACTGCTCCATCCAGAACTTTTAAAGATCTCTCCACTTCAATAGTGAAATCAACATGCCCTGGAGTATCAATTATGTTTACTCGATGATCATTCCAAAAGCAAGTAGTGGCTGCCGAAGTAATTGTTATTCCTCTTTCTTGCTCCTGCTCCATCCAATCCATGGTTGCTGCACCATCATGAACTTCTCCAATTTTATGAGATTTACCAGTGTAGTATAGAATTCTCTCTGTAGTAGTTGTTTTACCAGCATCAATATGCGCCATTATTCCAATATTTCTGTATTTATCTAAAGGATGCGTTCTTGACATTATTACCACCTAAAGTGAGAGAATGCTCTATTAGCCTCAGCCATTTTGTGCGTTTCTTCTCGTTTTTTTACTGCATTACCTTTATTATTAAAAGCATCAAATATCTCATTAGCAACTCTTTCCCTCATGGTCTTTTCATTTCTTTTGATAGCTGAATCAACTATCCATTTCATAGCAAGAGTCTGTGCTCTTTTTGGTCTTACTTCCATTGGAACTTGATAAGTTGCTCCACCTACTCTTCTAGATTTTACTTCTAGACTAGGTTTTACATTATTAAGTGCTTCATGAAAAAAATCAATTGGAGCCTTATCAGTTTTCTTTGATACAATATCAAAAGCTCCATATACAATTTTTTCAGATTTAGATTTTTTACCATCAAGCATTATTCTATTCATAAATTTAGCAAGGACAATATCTTTAAATTTATGATCTGGTAAAATAGTTCTTTTTTCTGCAGCTCTTCTTCTAGACATAAATTTCTACTTTGGTTTTTTAGCCCCATAAAGAGACCTTCTTTGTTTTCTAGCACTAACACCTTGGGTATCGAGTGTTCCTCTTAAAATATGGTATCTAACACCGGGCAAATCTTTAACTCTTCCACCTCTAAGTAGTACTACTGAGTGTTCTTGCAAATTATGCCCTTCACCAGGTATATAAGCAGATACTTCTTGACCATTTGTTAATTTTACTCTCGCGACTTTTCTAAGGGCAGAGTTAGGTTTTTTTGGGGTTGTAGTATAAACCCTAGTACAAACGCCTCTTTTTTGAGGACAAGAAGCTAAAGCTGGGACTTTATTTCTCTTTTTTTGAGCTTTACGACCCTTACGTACTAACTGGTTTATAGTCGGCATTAAATAATCCTCTGTTAAGCGTTTGGAATTTATTTTCCACCACCATCAACAACAAATCGTAGGGGTCTTTATAAATTGACAAGAAGAAAGTCAAGCAAATATCTTACTATTTTAAGTATTTTGTATATTTTCTGCTTGTTTTCTTTTCTCTAAAATTTCCTTATCTTTTACAGATGCTATCTTCTCATACTCAGATGTTATTCTTCCTGTTCCTGCAGGTATAAGTCTTCCCACTATGACATTTTCTTTTAAGCCTTTTAAAGGATCAATTTTACCCATAGTAGCTGCATCAGTTAATACTTTTGTAGTTTCTTGAAAAGAAGCTGCTGATATGAAGGACGATGTCTGCAAACTAGCCTTAGTAATACCTAGTAATACAGGCTCATATTCTACAATTTTCTTTCCATTTTTTTCAAGATCATCATTTAATTTCAATATATCTCTTTTTTGAGCCTGTTCACCAACAAGTAAAGAGGAATCGCCAGCTTTCTTAATTAAAACTTTCTGAAGCATTTGTCTTGCAATAGTCTCAATATGCTTATCATTAATATAAACACCTTGGAGCTTATAGACTGATTGCACTTCTCGTACCAAATATCTAGCGAGTTCTTCTACTCCTAAAATTCTTAAAATATCATGAGGTACAGGGGTTCCCTCAACTAAAACATCACCTTTTTTTACAAAATCACCTTCTACTACATTTAGATATTTAGCTCTTGGAATTAAAATTTCAAAAGTATTAGTTTCATCTATGCTAGTAATTACTAGTCTTCTTTTATTTTTATAATCTTTTCCAAAAGAAATATTACCATCAATTTCACACATAATAGCTGGATCTTTAGGCTTCCTAGCTTCAAACAACTCAGCAACACGAGGTAATCCACCTGTAATATCTTTTGTTTTAGATGACTCTTTTGGAATTCTTGCAAGAACTTGACCAGCATAAACTTGCTGCTCATCCTCAACACTTAAAATTGTATCAATTGACATTGGATAATTGATAAAATTATCTGCATCAACTTCTTCTGAATTTAATGTTTCCTGGACATTAATTGCAGGTTTAAAGTTTTTAGACTTTGGATTTTGACTCCAGTCAATTACAATCTTACTTGAAATACCAGTGGTATCATCAATGGACTCTCTAAAAGAAATTCCTTGCTGTAAATCAACATATTTTAAAAACCCATCTCTTTCTGCAATAATTGGTAAGGTGTAAGGATCCCACTCAGCAAGAGTTTGGTTTGCCTTTACTTCCTGATCATCCTTAACAAAAATTTTGGAACCAAAAGGAATATTGATAGAAAACTTTTCAACCTTATTTACTTCAATTTTTATTTTTGCATTTCTGCTTAAAATAATTGAATTTGAAAACTTATCCTCAATTAATTTCAAATTTTCAAGTTTAACTAATCCATCAATAGGAGCTAATGAGTTTGATTGCTCTACAGAAGAACTAGCTGCTCCTCCTATGTGGAACGTTCTCATTGTAAGCTGAGTTCCTGGTTCACCAATGGATTGAGCTGCAATAATACCGACAGCTTCTCCAACATTAACTTCAGTACCTCTTGCCAAATCCCTACCATAACATTTGGCACAAATACCATCTTCAGTGGTGCACGTTAGAACTGATCGTATTTTTAAAGATCTTATTCCTAAATTTACAATATCTTCTAAATGTTTTTCTTCTATTATCTCACCAGCCTTTACAATTACTAGATCATCAATGTTATGAAGATCCTGGCAAGGAGTTCTCCCCAAAACTCTTTCAGTTAAAGGTGATGTAATATTTCCTGACTCAACAATTTCCTCAACCATTACTCCATTCTCTGTGCCACAGTCTACTTCTCTTATAACAGCATCTTGAGCAACATCTACTAATCGTCTTGTGAGGTAACCACTGCTCGCAGTTTTTAATGCTGTATCTGCCAAACCTTTTCTAGCTCCGTGAGTAGACGTGAAATATTCTAGAACTGATAAACCCTCTTTAAAGTTAGACTTAATTGGATTTTCAATAATTTCTCCAGATGGTTTTGCCATCAGGCCTCTCATACCTGCTAACTGTTTTAACTGTGCCGCTGATCCTCTGGCACCTGAGTGAGCCATCATAAATACTGAATTAATTGGCTTATCATCATCAGGTTTTGATATTACATCAAGCATCTTGTCTGCAACTTTATTTGTACACTCAGACCAAGCATCAACAACCTTATTGTATTTTTCACCTTGGGTAATTAGACCGTCTTGATACTGATTTTCATATTCTTGGACTTTATTTTGAGTATCATCAAGAAGTTGTTGCTTTTCATCAGGAATGATTAGATCATCTTTACCAAATGATATTCCAGCTATTGCTGCATATTTGAAACCAATTTGCATTATGTGATCAGCAAAAAGTACTGTCTCTTTTTGACCACAAAATCTGTAAACTGTATCAATGATGTTGCTCACTTCTTTTTTTGTTAAAACTTTATTTATTAATGAAAAATCAATTTTTTCATTTTTTGGAAGAGCATTTGCAAGTATCATTCTACCAGGAGTAGTCTCAACTTTTGAAATTTCTCCAATTGAGTTTCTTATCCTAGAAATAATTTTAGTATGCAAAGTTACAACTTTATTTTCTAAAGCTTTTAAAATCTCATTAGTATCTAGAAAGGATCTATTCTCACCTTTTTGATTATTTCTCATTATCGAGAGATAATAAATCCCTAATACAATATCTTGTGAAGGTACAATGATAGGCTTACCACTTGATGGTGATAATATATTATTGGTACTCATCATTAAAACTCTAGCTTCAAGTTGAGCTTCTAAACTTAAAGGAACATGGACAGCCATCTGGTCACCATCAAAGTCAGCATTAAAAGCAGTACAAACTAAAGGATGAAGTTGTATAGATTTACCTTCAATTAAAATCGGTTCAAATGCTTGAATTCCAAGTCTATGAAGTGTTGGTGCTCTATTTAATAATATTGGGTGTTCTCTTATTACCTCTTCAAGAATATCCCATACTCTTGGATCTTCTTTTTCGACAAGTTTTTTTGCAGCCTTAATAGTATTAGCCCATCCATAAATATCTAACTTGTGAAAAATGAAAGGTTTAAATAATTCTAAAGCCATTTTTTTTGGAATACCACATTGATGAAGCTTTAAAGTAGGTCCAACAACAATGACTGATCTGCCTGAATAATCTACTCTTTTACCAAGTAAGTTTTGTCTAAATCGACCTTGCTTTCCTTTAAGCATGTCAGATAAAGATTTTAAAGGTCGCTTATTAGTTGATGTTATGACCCTTCCCCTTCTTCCATTATCAAAAAGAGCATCAACAGATTCTTGGAGCATTCTCTTTTCATTTCTAATAATTATATCAGGCGCCCTAAGATCTATAAGTCTTTTCAACCTGTTATTTCTATTTATAACTCTTCTGTAGAGGTCATTTAAATCACTAGTTGCAAACCTTCCACCATCAAGAGGAACTAATGGTCTCAACTCAGGAGGTATTACAGGGAGGACTCTTAATATCATCCATTCTGGTTTATTTTTTGAAACTATAAAAGATTCTAGAAGTTTTATTCTTTTTGTTAATTTTGTTTTTTTAAGCTCAGACTTTGTCTCCGTCAGATCAATTTTTGTTTTTTCAAAATCTGAAGATAAATCAATGTTTATTAACATTTGTTCAATTGCTTCTGCTCCAATAGCCGCACTAAATGAATCTTCACCGTATTGATCTTGATAATCGATGTATTGATCTTCAGAAATCACTTCACCTTTTTTTAAATCAGTTAAGCCAGGCTCTACAACGATAAATTGCTCAAAATACAAAACTTTCTCAAGATTTTTAATAGTCATATCCAACAGAGTTGCAATCCGACTTGGTAATGATTTCATAAACCAAATATGAGAAACAGGGGCTGCAAGCTCTATATGGCCCATCCTATCACGTCTAACCTTTGATAGAGTTACTTCAACACCACATTTTTCACATATAATTCCTCTAAACTTCATTCTTTTGTATTTACCACACAAACATTCAT
>ENA-OREN01000711-OREN01000711.1-marine-metagenome-genome-assembly--contig:-NODE-711-length-45124-cov-5.212378_pt1 | contig 45124 bp, 41 predicted proteins | sample MGYA00248624_ERZ508555 | MGnify/ENA primary metagenome ERZ508555 (study PRJEB26222, sample SAMN06267773) | marine metagenome | isolation source: Saanich Inlet, British Columbia, Canada | place... | reverse complement strand
TACAGAGGCCTTATGAGACGTGGTGCAGGTGATGAACTTGCTGCTGGCTGTGCAAAGAGTCAGATGTTCCATGATGCTTCTCAAGCAACAATGTAAGAGAATTAATCTCAAATTTTCTATTCAAAAGAGTAATAACACTTTAAATAATTATTTGATTGTTGGATTCTCAAACTACTTTATTTCAAGTCAGTAGTTTCAATTTTAAATTAAAACATCTTTTAGTAGTTGGCATACTTGTATTATCGTTTTCAGTATCTTTTCTAATAAGATCTCAACCTGCAAATTATGGATTTGAATTAAATGAATTTGATCCTTTTTTTAATTTTCGTGCAACTGAGTATATTGTAGAAAACGGATTTTCTGAATATTTTCAATGGCATGATGATAAAAGTTGGTATCCTACAGGACGTGATATTTCTGCAACTTCTCAAGTTATGCTTCATAGTACGGCAGCTATAACTTACCAAATATTTGGTGGAAACTCATCATTATATGATTTCACGATATTATTTCCAGCAGTAATTGGCTCATTAACTGTAGTTGTTATTTTTGCACTAGTAAGATTATTTGCTGGAACGACTGCGGGTCTTTTTGCTTCTTTATTATTTGCAGTATCTCTTCCAATAATTATTAGAGGTTCTATTGGTTGGTTTAAGTCAGAACCCTTAGGAATTTTTTATGGTTTATTAGGACTGTATTTATTTTTAAGTGCAATTAAATCTGAAAATAAAAAAGTTGCAGCATTAAAAATTATTTTTGGTGGAATAATTATGGCTTTTGGAATGGCCTCATGGGGAGGAAATCAATTTTTTATAATTCCATTGGGATTATTTATTCTTGCATTACCATTTCTTAGAAAAGATCATAAATTTCTATTATGGTGTATTCCTCTCTTTGTAGGAATATTTCTTTTAATTTCAGGTTCATTTGAAAGACCTGGGTTAAGTTTTGTATTTGGTTTAGGTGGACTCACATTAATTATTCCAACTGTATTTTTAGTGAGTAGTATATTTATTCAAAAAATAAGCAAGGATGAAAATAAAATAAGAAATAGTTTATTTTTATTAATTGCTATAATTGTAATTGGATCCTTTTTAGTAATAATAAATGATGAATCAAATCTTTTACCACTGCCTAGTTTTAGATATCTAAATGCAATTAATCCATTTTTAACATCTACTGATCCACTTGTTGATTCTGTTGCAGAACATGCTAGTACATCCATCCATCTTTCATTTCTATTTCATTCTGTTTGGATGATTTTTGCTGGACTTGGTATCTGGTTTATCTTATCTAAAAAAATATCTCAAATTTTTGTTAAAAATGATATGAAAGCATTTGTATTAATTATTGGAATTAGTGGGGTGTATCTTAGTTCATCGTTTATTCGGCTTGAAGTCTTTGCCTCTATATCTTTGATTATTCTTTCTTCTATTGCTTTATCTATTTTGACTAAAAATATTTTCAAAATTAAATTTTTTGGAATAAAAAATTATTTGTTCAAAATTTCATACGTTGTAATTATAATATTTTTATTTACTCTTCCACTTGTTTTCCCAGAAAGTGGTAATTGGATTAGTAATGCGGATACACCCCCAATAATCCTTACAGGAGCAACATCTTCTCCGCCTACAAATGATTGGTTGGACACTTTGGAATGGATTAAACTCAACACCCCTGAAAATGCAGTAATTGCATCTTGGTGGGATTATGGTTATTGGATTACTGTCCTATCTGATAGAACTACAATAGTTGATAATGCAACATTAAGTACATTACAAATCCAAAAAATGGCAAAAATGTTGATGAGCGCCCCTAATGATAGTTGGAATATGCTTAAAGAAATGAATGCTGATTATGTAGTTGTATTTCTGAGTGCTCAAAAAATAAATGATAATCTTGAAGATAAATTATATGTTTTAGGTGGTGGTGGTGATGAATCTAAAGTTATATGGTTTGCACGAATTGCTGAACTTCCAGCTGAAAAATATTTAAAATCTGATGGTATTACTGGTACAAACTATTTTCATGAACAAACAATGCTAGGTAAAATGATTCCATTTACCACTGCAATATACTATAATCCTAACACTCAAGAAAACTCTGCAATCTACAAGCCTGGATTTGTTGAAATTGTTAGTAAAGATATTGCATATGATTCTGATAATGATCCATTAAAGTTAGTTTATGCATCACCCAGTTTTATGAGGGAGAAAGGCGGACATATGAGTATTGTATTAGTTTATGAAGTGAATAAAAATTATATTCCAATAACACCTCTTACATAAAATTTTAATTAAAAATATTTTTTATTTTTTTCCACTTTCAATTGATTTTAAAAATTTCCTAAGATCTTCTACTTCTTTTTTAGATGCTTTTCCTTCTAAAAGATCTAAAAGAACTCTAAAGTTTTTTGCCATTAATGGACTTTGTTTCATAGATTGTTCATGTTCAATTCTCATCTGAGTTTTTCTGTGCCAATTTCCAATCAAAATAGCAGCTGGAATGTATATTACTAAAAATACAGCAACAAATATCCATAGATTAGAAAAAAGATCTCCCAAAAAATCAATTTGTTCTATTAATAATCTATAAAAAATTAAAACAAAATTTACAAATGACATTGCAAATACTAGATACATTCCATGTCCTTGACGAAAATCATACCATCGTCGTCTAAACCATGTATTATTCATAGAATTTTATAGATTTTAATTAATTATGAACTATGTAGTTTAATTTTTTCAATAATGAGATAACATATATTTTATGGAATTCTGAATGAATGACAAATTTTGTTGGATGCGGTATATGGTTAAATGTTTTATGACCTAATACAAAAAATAATGTAGAAATTAATATTTTTTAGTTTAATCAAAATTTATACATATAAGAAAAAAATTGATTTTATGAAATTTATTGTGACTGGTGGAGCTGGATTTATAGGAAGTCATCTTACAAAATTTTTAATAAATAATGGTCATGATGTAATTGTAATTGATGATTTAAGTCGTGGAAGTATGAATAATTTACATGATATTAAAAATAAAATTGATTTTAGACAATTGGATATATCAAATTATAATTCAATCCAAAACGTAACCCAAAATGTTGATGGCATATTTCATCAAGCAGCATTGGGTTCAGTTCCGCAATCATTTCAAGAACCTAAAGAATACTATAAAGTAATTGCAATTGGTACAGAAAATATTTTAAAACTAGCCAAAAAATTAGATTGTAAAGTAGTTTATGCTAGCAGTTCAAGTGTATATGGTAACCAAACAAAATTTCCAATTTCTGAAGATGCTGAAAAAACCCCACTAAACCCTTATGGGGAATCTAAACTTCAAGCAGAAAAATTTGCTCAAAAATATGCACAAGATAATGTTAAGGTGATTGGTTTACGTTACTTCAATGTTTTTGGAATTGGTCAAAATCCAAATTATGCTGGTGTTATTCCTAAGTTTATTGAACGATTATTGGAACATAAACCCCCTATCATTGAAGGTGATGGTACTCAAGTCAGAAATTTTACTTATGTTGATGATGTAGTTCGCGCAAATTGGATGGCATTTACTAGTTCTGTAGATCATGCATTTCTTAACATAGCAACAGGAATTACTACTTCTGTGAATGATTTAGCAAAAATAATGATTAATTTAGCAGGTCAAAAATTAGAACCTGAATATGTTGATTCAAGACATGGAGATATCAGAAAAAGTCAGGCAGATACTAGTCTTGCAAAAAAATTGATAGGTTGGGAACCTGTCTTTTCTTTAGAAGAAGGTTTGAAAGAAATTTTCCCCAAAAATAATTAATTACTGTTTAATCAATTTTTCATAGAATTCAATATATTTTGGAAGCAAAACATCCCATGTCATATTCTTAATGATAAAATCATAGCCATTTTCAGTAATCTCTTTAATTTTTTCATTATTATCTAATAATTGATTAATTGCATTTGTTAATTTTTCTGGTTCTTCATTGGAAACTAAAATACCGTTAACATCATTTGTTATAATTTCTGAAATTCCTTCAATATCTGTTGCAACTACTGGTATTTTTAAAAAGAAAGCTTCTTTGATGACATTAGGTATATTATCAATTCTTGAAGGAACTACAACAATATCTGATAATTTTAAAACCTGCATTGCTGATTCCCAATCTAAGTTTGTACAATATACTACTTTGGCATTTATTTTCCCTTCAATTTTTTTTAAAATATCCATTCCTTTCTCATAACTATTTCTTCCAATATACACAACTTGTTTTTCATTTTTTGTAATTTTCCCTTCAATTTTTTTTAATTTCTCTATATCTATTGGCCCATAAATATAATCAAAGTCTAAATTCAATTTTTCTTTATAGGCTTGCTTAACATTTTTTGAATTTGTTAATAGTTTATCTGCCCATTTTAAAATATTAGCTTCTTTGTTTTTTACTTTTGTTGAAGTTGTTTTAGAATGTAATGCATCAATTTGTTCTGAATACACCCCATGAATAGACAAAACTTTTTTCTTTGCTTTTGTATACTTCATCGCAAAAGCTGAAGGAAGATTAAATGCATGAACAATATCATATGTTTTTCTTCCTGAAATTGTTTTTAAGACACTTGACACTGCAAAAGTTGGATTTTTCAGCTTTTTTATAGGAACATGCGGGGCATGCATTAATTCTACATCGAATCCATTTTCCTGAAGTTTATCTGCAACTCTTTTTGCATGACCTCCAATACCTCCAGAATATTTAGGTGCAATGAAAAGAATTTTCATAACTATGCTCTTGATATTAGGTTATTAATTGAAATGCTTTTGTGTAGACAAAATATGAAAATTTAGAAAGTAACATAAGGTGAAAGATTCTTCATAATTCTGTATTTATGAAAACTGTTATTGTTCTTGGAACCAGGCCTGAAATTATAAAATTGGCCCCAATCATTAAAAAATTGAAAAATAGTTCCCTAATTTTTACTGGTCAACACTATGATTATGACATGAGCTTACAATTCATTAAACAGTTAGGATTACCTACACCTAATTATTCTCTAAACATCTCAAAAACCAATCCTTCTCAACAAATGGGTGAAATAATAATTAAATTATCAAAAATTTTATCAAAAATTAAACCTGATACAGTAATCGTTCAAGGTGATACTAACACTGTATTGGCTGCATCAATTTCTTCATTAAAATCAAAAATCCCCGTTAGTCATGTGGAATCAGGTCTTAGAAGTTTTGATTGGAGAATGCCTGAAGAACATAATCGAATAGCAACTGATCATATGTCTGAATTACTTTTTGCACCTACAAAAAATTCCAGAAAAAATCTTGAAAATGAAAAAGTTCATGGAAAAATTTTTGTTACTGGAAATACTGTGATTGATTCCATCAATATGTATTCAAAAATATCTGCAAAAAAAAGTTCTCTAGAAATACTGCATGATGAATATATTCTAGTTACTCTACATAGAGCTGAAAATGTTGATAATAAAACAACACTTTCTTCAATTATTAGTGCAATTCTAAAATCAAACGCAAATTTTATTTTTCCAATACATCCTAAAACAATTAAACGATTAAAAGAATTCAAATTATATGAAAAATTAAAACAATCTAAAAATGTGATTTTATTGAATTCTGTTGGTTATTTTGAAATTTTAGAATTAATGAAGAATTGTTCTTTCATACTTTCTGACTCCGGTGGAATTCAAGAGGAAGCTACTGCTACATCTATAAGAAAAAAAGTGTTGGTTATGAGAAAAACCACTGATAGACCCGAATCTGTAAAAAATGGTTTTTCTACAGTTATTGGAACTCAAGAATCAAAAATCATGAAAAATATCAAAAAAACACTAGATGATCCTAAAATAAAATCAAATAATATGCCATTTGGCAAAGGTAATTCCAGTGAAAAAATAATTAAAATTTTAAAGAATAATTTTTAATATCTTCATATGATTGAATGATATCTGACACGACTTTTTCCCAAGAAAATTTTTGAACCATTTTTAATGATTCATTCCCCATAGAATCTATCTTTTCAGAATTTTCTAATAATTCACAAATTTTTACTTCCAATTCTTTTGAGTCATTAACAAAATATCCATTTTTTCCATGAATCAAAACATCATCTGGTAATGTTCCTGATATTGCTAAAATTGGTAGTGAAGATGCCATATATTCAAGAACTTTGATAGGTAATGCATTTTCGGTTACTGTAGTTCTTTTTAATGGTCCTATAGCTATTGATGCATCACTAATTTGTTGTGGAAGTTCATTTCTGTTTATCCAACCTCTAAATTCTACATTACTTTCTAGATGTTTTTCTTTTACCATACTCTGAAGTCTTTCCATCTCTGGTCCATCCCCTAATAACACTATTCTCACATCTGAAAATTTTTGAATAACCTGTGGAAGAGATTCAAGCAATACATCTAATCCTCTATGGTGATACATTACACCCGAAAAAACAATTTTTTTTGATATCTTTGTTGTTGATCTGAAAAATTTTAAATCAACTCCATTAGGTATTATTTCAATTTTCTCAAATGGAACATTATAGAATGTGTGCATAATTTTTTTTGTATTTTTATTCACAACAAGAATTTTTGTTGCATTTTTTAATGCACGAGTACTAACCATTTTTTCTATTCTTCTTTGTAATGATTTTATCCCTGATGATTTATCATAAATTGCATCGTCAATTTTGACTAAAACTGGAATTTGTAATTTTTTTGCACATGTAATTGCAGCATTTGGAACAAGATGGAATGGATGAAAAATTGTTAACACAAAATCAAATTTTTCCTTCTCACCTAGTTTGATTCCTTCTTTTTCAAGATTTGACTTACATCTTCTAGCAGCTACTTTAAGATTTGATTTTGAAGGGGTTTGTACATAAACAATTTTAATATTTGAATGAAGATTAGGAGAATACTTTTCTCCATTTAATTCTAAATCAGGTGTAAGTACAGTTATTTTGTGCCCTATTTTTGCTAAATTGTTTGCTATTTCAGTTCCAACAATAACTGAACCTCCACTATGAGGGGCAAAACGAAACACCATGAGCAGAATGTTCACTATGTTTAACCTTTTATTTAAGCACTAAAATGTTATGCTATTAATTGTCATTAAATTATGAAAACCTAAAAGATTGGATATCTAATTCTGAACTAATCGTTTCCAACACTAATAATGAAAATTATGGGGGTGTTTATTCATTTTATGATGAGAGTAAAAAAAAATATAGTTTTCTTTATCCTGAAATTACGGGATATTCTGCAAGCACTCTAAGTTTTCTACATGAAATTTCTCCTGATTCGAAATTAGATGAACTAGCAAAAGCAAACACAACTTGGCTGATCAATATTTTTCAACAATTTGATTCAATTGTACAGGGAATTTCTTCTGACAAAAAACGTCAAAAATTTGCGTATACTTTTGATGCTGCAATTTGTGCAAAAGGATTGTTGGATTATTATAAAATTAATAACTCTTCAGAATTATTAGATGCCGCAAAATCCCTTTTGACTTGGATTGTACCTGCAATTAACAATGATGGCACCGTTTTACCATACAAAAACCTTGAATCAAATAATTTTGAAGAAGATTCAGATGTTTGGTATAGACAAAAAGGAAATTTACACATCAAAATCTCTATTCCTTTTGTACAAATGTATGAATTAACAAGAGATGAATCCTTTCTTAACGTTGCAAAAAAATTGTGTAATACATACCCAAAATACGTCCAAAGAGATGGTAGTCTTTCTATGCATGAAAATACAGATGTGATAAATCTTCATACTCTTTCTTATGCTCTAGAAGGATTGTTGTTTTCATATGCTTCTACAGGCTCAAAACAATATCTAGAATGCTGTATGAATTGCCTGAATTGGTGTTCAAAACAAATAGATAATGATGGAAGCATAAATTTATGGTTCAATTCTAAACATTCTTCAAAATCTATCTATCCAATTGCACAAATTGTACGTTTAATGTTGCTTGTAGATTCTATAGATAAAACAAACCATTATTCTGAAAATGTCAAAAAATTAATTGAATTCATGCATTCTCTTCAAGCAATAAACTCAGATACAAAAATTAATGGTGGATTTTATGAAGAATTTTACAAAACAATATTTGGATGGAAGAAAAGAAAAAAGATTAATTCTTGGGGATCTATGTTTGCTGTTCAAGCATTATTTTGGTATGAAAACTTTGAAACAATTGATTTTAAAAAATCTATTTGGAGCTTATACTAGTTTTTTCCAAACATTTTTAGAACCGTATTTGAATTATTTTTAAATTTAATTTTTCCTACACAGTCATAAATCATTTTAACTTTTGATTTTTCATAAATATCATTTATTACAAAATTATCAATTGAATGATTTTGAACAAGACAAATACAAGAATATTTTGAAATATTTTCATCAGTTAATTTTTTAATATTTTTAAATTCTAAACCATCCAAAAAATTCTCAATAAGATATTTTTCAATTAATTGTGGATTGAAATAAGGATCATATCCTCCTACTTTAAATCCCCTTATTGTTAATTCATTCAAAATTTTGAAACCTGGCGAATCTCTCATATCTCCAACATCTGGCTTGTATGATAAACCACAAACTAGAACAGATTTTTCAATAGAATGATTTTCTAAATACTCTTCAATATTTTGGCATATGTGTTTTGGAATATCTAAATTAACTTGAAGAGCGTTTTCAATAGTTGAAAATTTTAAGTTATTTTCATTAGCTGCTTGGAGTAAAAATCTTGGATCTTTTGGAATACAATGACCTCCCGCACCGGCTCCTGGGTAAAAAGGCATAAATCCAAATGGTTTTGTTTTTGCTGCATTAATTACTTCATTTACATCAATTTTTAATTTTTCACATAAAATTCCTAATTCATTTACTAATGATATATTCACAAGTCTAAATGCATTTTCATATGATTTTACAACTTCAGCAATCTTTGCTGAAGAAACTCTGTGAAGATTAGAGTGATTTACTGGATTGTATAATTTTTGAGTTATTTTGAATGTAACATCATCTGAACAATATATTATTCTTGGAATGTTGTCTAGATTCCATTTCTTGTTTTGTGGATCGATTCTTTCCGGACAAAAACATAATCCAAAATCTTCTCCAATTTTATATCCATATTCATGAATAATTTTTTCCATTTTTTCAGTTGTACCTCCACCAATCGAACTTTCAATTACAATTATGTCTCCTTTTTTAGATGTAGCAAGAAATTCTTTAATTGCATTTTTTACGTATACATCTGATTCAATACTCTTTGTAGAAATTGGTGTATGTACACAAATAATTCCAATTTTATTATTTTTACTTTTTTTAGAAAGATGTGATAAAGCCAGTAAGCCATTTTTTCTAGCGTCTAAGTATTCTTTTTTAATATTTAATTCTGTTTCATTTAATTCATTATTTTCTAGTCTTTTGATTCTATTTTGATTTATTTCAATTCCTATGACATTGAATCCGCCATTAGATAATTTTACTGCTAATGGAAAACCCACATAACCTAAACCAAAAATCTCTATCAGGCATGAATTCTTATTAATTGATTCTAAAGTCTCATGTAACAAAATTTTGCCTCTTTTTAGTATGTTCCATTTTCATCCTAAACCTATTGCTCTATAATTTAATTTATTAAATTTTCTTGGATCTAATACTCTTCTTGCATCAATGATATTTTTTGTTCTCATATTTTTAGAAAATATCTCGGGTTTTAATTCTGTGTATTCTTTCCAATCTGTAAGAATTATGCAACAATCAGTATCTTTTATGCAATCTGAAATTTTTTTATAGTAATTAATTTTATTCTTGTAAATTTTTTCAAAATTTTCAATTGCCATGGGATCATGTACATTAATTTTAAAATTCTTTTTTAATAGCTTATTTACTAATTTGATTGATACTGACTCTCTAATATCATCAGTGTCTTTTTTGAATGACAAACCAAGAATTGAAATAGCCATTTTATTATTTTTTAGTTTTAAATCTTCTAAAATTTGTAAGATTTGTTTTGGTTGTGATTTGTTTATTTTTTCAACTGCTTCTAATAATTGATTTGGACTGCCAAATTTTTTTGAAAAATTTATCATTGCAGAAAGATCTTTTGGAAGACAGCTTCCTCCAAAACCAGGCCCAGCTTGTAAAAATTGTGCACCAATTCTGGGATCTCTTCCAATCGCATGTGCAATTTGATTAACATCTACAGAAGGTAGTTTTTGACAAATATTTGCTATGGAATTTATAAAACTAATCTTTGTTGCCAAAAATATGTTATTTGAATATTTTATCATCTCAGCCGTAGTAAAATCAGTTTCTATTATTTCTGGTAATTTTTGATAAAATTGTTTATAGTATTCTTTGAGTATTTTGTGTTCGTTTTTTTGTTTGGATCCAATTACAATCAAATGAGGATATTTTAGATCATTTATTGCTCTTCCTTCTCTAAGAAATTCTGGATTTACATTAACTATTACGTTTGAATTTTTTTTAAAAATAGGCAAAACTATCTCAGATGTTGTAGTGGGAATTACAGTGCTTTTGATTACAACCACATGTTGTGATTTTTTCTTTTTTAATGTCTCTGATAATTGAAAAATTGCCTTTTTAAAATTTTTTAAATCAATTTTTCCATTTTTATCAGATGGTGTTCCCACTGTTACAAATGTAATATCCGTATCAAGTATGCTTTCAAATTTATTGGTAAAGGAAATTGTTTTCTTTTTTAATGAATTTCTTAATAATTTTTCAACGTCTGGTTCATAAAAATCAGGTTTTCCATTTGCTATTCCATCTAATTTTTCCTTATCTATTTCAATACCTGTTGTTTTGTTACCTAAATTAGCATTTACTACCGCTAAGGATAATCCCACAAATCCTAGTCCAATAATTGAAATTTTGATTTTTTTCATAAATTCTCACTTTATTTTCGTCTCAATGAAACAAGAACGTCTACATAAGAGTCAGGAGTACCAATATCTACTCTCTTTTCATTTTTATTTAATAACACTCCTATAATTTTTTTATTTTCTTTAATTGCCATATTGAATGCTTTAGCAAGTTGATTTTCTGCTTTGGTATTTTTCTTAACTTTTTTTAAGTATTTGAAAATTATTGGTTTGAAAATATAGATGGCAATTATCGCATATTTTGATTTTGGTTTCTTAGGTTTTTCTTGCATTTCTTTAATCTCAATTACTCCTTTCTCTAATTTGGGACCGTTTACCACCCCATATTTTGATGGATCAGAAACTTCCTCTAAAAGAAAAGCAAGATCTGCTTTATGTTTATTGAAACATGATTCTAATCTTCTTAAATGATTATTATTTCTTGAAATTACAATGTCATCTCCTGCATGTAACAAAAAGTAATCATTACCTACAAATTTTTCCCCTTTTTCAATTGCATCACCAAAACCTATTGGTTTTGGTTGGTAAGTAAATGAAATATCGCATTTATCTAATTTCTTAAAATAATTTTCTAATTCTCTAGCTAACTCCATTTTCTTTTCTTTTTTTAAGAATTTTACAAGATCCGTGTCTGGTGTAAAATGATCTTCTACTGCTCGTTTAGTTTTTCCTACAACGAAACAATAATCTTTAATGTTGTATTCAAATAATGATTCAAAAATTACTTGAAGTATTGGTTTTAATGTTAATTCTCCTTTTGATGTAGTTGAATAAATTGGCAACATCTCTTTTGGTAATTCTTTTGTTAAAGGTAATAATCTAGTACCTAACCCTGCAACAGTTAAAACACATTTCATACTATTTCACTTAATTCCTCTTAATTATCTCCTAAGTATTTTCCTTTAATCAACTCTTCATAAATTTCAGCTTCACGTTGTTCCGTACTGTTTCCATCAAATGATTTTGATTTCTTTAGTGCTTTTTGTGACAATTCTTTCTTCAAATCATTATTTTCTAAAATTCTTAAAATTTCTTTTTTAACTGATTCTGGCTTGATTTCTGAATAAATAACTGAATCTTCTAATCCATCTGATAAATGTTCAACAGGTTTTGACACAATTGCTGGTAATCCTGATGCCATTGCCTCCAGAACTGGTATGGGGAGTCCTTCGATAGATGGATTGTACATAGATACAAAAAGATCTGCAGAATTATAGTAGTCTTGAATTTTATCATTATCTACACTTTTGATGAATTTAATTTTCTTTTCTAATTTAAGAAAATTAGATAAATTAACCAAATTTTCATATTCTTCTCCGTCTCCAATTATCAGTAGAGTTACATTTAGATCTTTTATTGCTTTGATAAGACAATCATGATTTTTTCTGGATGTTAGTCTTCCTACAGTAATTATTATGGGTTTTTCATACTCAAAAATTTTTTTCCCATTTTGAAATTTTTCAAGATTTATTCTATTGTATAATATCTCTGGTTTTTTTTGACACATTTCAATTACATATGGTTCAATAATTTTGTAAACAATAGTTATTTTATCTGCTATTTTTAGAACAAATGGTTCTATGGATTTTCTATAATATTTCAATGCAAGATATTTTTTATAATTTCTTTGTTTTTCAAATTTTCTTTTTGTATCATATTGAACATGCAATGAAACAAAAAATGGAATATTATATTTTTGACTACATTTTGCACCAATCCATCCCTCAAGTAATGCGTTATAGGAACGTATTACATCAGGACTAATCTGTTTGATAATTTTTAATACTTTATTTTTCTTAGAGTTTTTATTCAACAAATTGATTTTTCCAACTGAATGGATTTTTAATTTTGCATTGCCTACAATTTTTTGAACTTTTGTTTCATCTATGTCTTTTTCTGTAAATGAAATTATATGAATTTCAGAAAAGAAATTTTTTGGATTGAAATACCTGTCTTTAATTTCCCCCTTTTCATAATATGCCATAATGGGGTCATTTGGAAAAATACATAATTTCATTTTATTTTCCTCTCAGAATCTTCTTTAATTGTTGGCCATGGAAGTGGACGTTCTAATAATTTTTCAAGTTTTTTAACATCTTCTAAAAACAAATCCTGAAGTTTCATTTTTGTCTCTTTAGACATTTTTGGTTTTTTACCTTTTTTATTTAATATTGTACGAAGCATATTTTCTCTATTTTTATTTGGAAAAACTTTTTTTGCAATTTTTGAAATAGTTTTATTTTTTGCTATATTTGTTCCAAAACCTCCAAGTGGCTCAGAATACGCGTTATATTGTTTTTCAAAATTTTCTGGAATCTGTCTCTCTATATCCAAAAACTCTAAAACATCTTCAATAGCTTTTTTTGTATCTTTTATCGTCTCTTCAAAAATCAATATTTTTACACTCTCTTTTCCAAATATGTTAAGATAATTTTCCACTTGCTCAAAAAACATACTTACTGGAATTGATTTTTTCAAATGACTCTTTTGTTCATCATTAGATAAAAAGTTGTGGAAATCTTGTTCAAATGTTCTTTTAACATTCCCTGTTCTTAAATTATTCAAATAATCTGAAAATGTTCGTTCAACAGGATCTCTTAACGTAATAATGATTTTTGCATGGGGTATTTCTTTTTTTATTTTGAGTGATGCTTCGCGACTTGCTAAATATCCTGCACTAGCCTCCCCAATCATGATTTCATCTTTAACATTTTTGAAAAGTTCTAAATATTTTTTTTTAGTAAATCCCCTAAAATCATTTGGTATAAAATATCCTGGTTCCTTAACAGGCGACATAAAGATTTCAGGAATTGTTTTCAAATAATTATAAAGTGAAGTTGTTCCAGATCTGGGAGCCCCTACAATAAAAAAAGTTGGCCAATTATTTTTAGTCATTTTTATCTCCTTTACTCATTATTTTTATTTCAGATATTGCTGATTTGAAAAGTTTTCTTGTTTTTTTATCTATTAGATAAGTCATTCCTAGATATAATCCAATTGCAAAAATTACATATGGTATCACACTTGGCAAGAATTCAAAAATACTTTCTTTATAGACCAAATTTTCTTTTATCAAATAATACACAATACCAAATGATCCTATACTTGTCAACAAATATTTGAATATGGCATATTTGTCTAATGATGGTGAAAATTCCCTTCTTACTAATATGTACAGATAGAATGTATATGGAATATGTGTGATTAGAGCTATAAGTGCCCAAATTTCAACCATTTTTACTTCCGACATCACACTGTCATTTATTATCAGTAAAACTATGACTAATGAAATGCTATATGCCAAAGCCTGATAAAGAGCCAACGTTGGAATAAAAAATAATTTACTTTTAAGATATGACTTGAAAGATGCCTTTTCATTCATATCTACTTTTTCAACCCCTTGTAAAACTGATGAAAATACTTTCACTAAACTGAATTGAAAAATTAGCGGTACAAGGAAAATCACCACTGATACGCCTTCTCTATACAATGGATTTAACGTAAATAGTCCTGGTTCGGCGAAAACTATTGCCATGGCACACATTGGAAAAGAAAAGTACAATACACGACTAAAGTTTTCTTGAAAAATCTCTTTTTTTCCACCCCCTAGAAGTTTTGGATAAAGTGCTACATTGATTTTTGAAGCATGTACTACTGACTGAGAAATTGCAATTGCTGCGCCCCAATATGCCACTGCACCTACTGCCCCTGAAATTAATGTAAAAATCACTATATCTAAATTGTAAATTAGTCTATTGAGTTGAGGATATGTTGGAATCCAAAAAAGCTTTAACCATTTTTTTAATTTACTAAAACTAAATTCTTCAATCAATTTACCTTTAAGTTTGAAAAACAAATAACTCAAACTAGCAATAGTTGCCCCAAAAATTGTTAAAATGGCACCTATTAACCCTAAATCAAGAACATAAACTAATCCAAATCCTAAAGGAATTTTTGCTAGTTCAAAAATTAATAAATTGTATTCTACCCATTGAGGTTTATACCCATAACCAATTGCCGAAAGAACATTTCTAAAAAAATATGTTGGAATAAGAATTACAGAAATTAAGATAACTGATAAATCTATGTTCACATTTAAACTCATAATCAATATGAGTACTACGTAGGAAGTAATTCCTAATAATGAAAATAGTCCTGAGGAAATAATCGCAGTACGACCGGAATTAGTTCCTCGTGCAATTTCACGAGTAACCCACATTGTAGTAATTGGCGAAATGATTAGAACATATGATGTTAAAACACCGATTAAACTCCAAGTACCGAATTCATCTTGACTTAACTGTCTAGTGACAATTAATGTAAATACTAATCCTGTAAATACACTTGCTATTGAAATCACAAATGAAATTAAACCAGAATATGTTACACGAATATTTGACAATTTACATTTTCCTTTTATTTTTAAAAGATTCTATAATTTTTCTATTTACATACAAATTTTTATGAATTAAAATATTTTTCATTTCATGATCTCCTTTCACATATCATAATAAATGAACGTCCATTTTTTAAATATCTTTTTGAACGAAGAAAATTAAAGAGAATTTTTTCAAATAGTTTTTCATTAATTATGTCCGGAATATTAAACAAAATTTTTTTAAGTCCAAACATCAACCATTTTGGATGAGGATCATACCCTTCCACTTTAATTTCATACTCATTTTTAAAAAATTTTTCCTGTTGTGAATAGTTTAAGTAAGATCTTTTTTCTTCTATTGTATATCCTTTGAAATGTTTGCTCATTTTGTTATTTCCATTTAGAATTATTTTACAATTTTTTCCCGCAACTCTTTTTGTTTCTAAAATACTTCTTTCCCAATCTTTCCCAAGACCTTTTAAGTCTTGAAAAATTTGAACAGCTAAAATATTTGGAAAAACATTATCACGAAATGGTAATTTTGTCGCATCGGCACAAATAAAATCTGAATTTGGATTATGTTTTTTTGCAATTTTTAATAATGAAAATGAAATATCTAACCCAATTTTTTGTTCCGCTTGTGTAAAATTTAACAATACTCCTGCACTACAACCTATATCTAATACTAATTTGGAATTGAATTTTGAAGATAAATATGCAATATAAAATCTCGAGTCAAACCAATTCCTCCAAAAGGAACTAGGATCTACTTTCATAAATGTATCATAAACTTGTCTTATCATGAAATAACCTGTGATTTTCAATCGTTAAAAGAACAATAAAACAAAATTTGTCCACAGATTTCAATTTTAATATAACAAGAGAACTAAAAACACGTAAAATGAGTCAATCATTGCAATTCAGAACTATAGTCAGTGATGAAGTGAATGAAGAAGAGTGGAATAAGTTATTGTTACAATCCCCCTATTCCAATGCATTTCAAGAAGCCACTTTCTTTAAACCTGATAAATTAGCATTTAATGCCAAACAAGTTTTCATCCAAGTCTTAGATAAATCTGAAAAAGTTGTTGGACAACTTTCTGGTGTTATTCACTTTAAAGAACACAGAAAAATCTCAAATCCTATTTCAAAATCCATATTTGATAAACTCAATTTAGGTTCAACTTTTACATGGAAAGTGGGTCCAATTATTCATGATCCTGACAATCATGATTTTATCTGTTATGAAATTTTTGATTCAATTAACAAATTATGTTTTGAACATAAAATTGAAAAAATTAAAGGGACTACTCCTTCGTTAGATGCTAACTTTTCAGAAAAGTCTTTTTCAAATACCAATTTTTTGGTAACTCCATGGAAAGATCATATTATTGAATTACCAAAAAATTCAGATAGTTTTCTTTCATCATTATCAAAAACAATTAGATACGATATTAGAAAAGGTGAAAAAAATAATTTAACATTTGAAATTGCAAAAACTGTAGATGATCTTAATGACTTTGCAATGTTGAAATTTAAGAATAGGGGAGAAAATCCAGAAGAAGTTGTTGAACATGGAAAAAATGGAATAGATGCAACATGGGAAATTCTTTACAAAAATGGACTTAGGATTTTATTTTTAGCAAAACATGATGGTGAAATTGCATGTGGAATAAATGCCATAATTTTTAATAAAATTTTATATCAAACAACTGTAGTAAATTCCCCAAAAAAATATCTACAGGCTGGAAGCTTTCTTACATGGAATTTTATTAAATGGGCAATAGACAATGAATGCTCATATGTTGATTTGAGTGGGGCTAATCCTAATCCAAGTTCTAAAAAAGAGAAACAAATTGATTTTTATAAATCAAAATGGGGTAGTAAAGAATACAAAATGTATCGCTTAACTAAAGTGATTTCTAAAAAAAGATCTAAATTTGGTAGTCTGCTAAAACGGTTATAGGTGCGATTGATGAAAAAGAAAATTTTAATTTATCTGGATGGTTGGTTTACCCATTTTGGAATTTCAGAATTTTTACAAAAAAAATATGATTGTGAACTCTTTGGAATTGTTGATTTCGGTAAAAAAAGTCTTGATTTTTTTAAAAATCAAGATATTGTAAAATTTAACAATTTGTGGTACTATAATACATCTCTAGAGAATCTTCCTAAATCCCCTGACATTGAATATCTCTCATCTTTTGAAGAACGTTATGGAATTGATATCTGGAAACTTGCTTATGAAGATAGAAAATTCTACCATAGATATAATGAATTTTATAAATTTAATGGTGATGAAATTTTATCTATTATTGAAAATGAATGTAAATTTTTTGAATCAATCATAAATGAAACAAAACCTGATTTCTATTTGACATTTTACACACAAGGACATAACCACCATCTTCCTTCTGAGATATGTAAATCAAAAAATATCCCTGTTCTTATGATGTCTCCTGTAAAATTTGGTTATAGAATGATGATTTCTGAAGATCCTTGTCATTTTGATGCTGATCTCAATGTTGATACAAATCCCTCTCAAATACCTCTGGATTCTTTTTTAAAAAAACATGATAATTATGAACAAACTAATCAATTGAAAGATGTTTCATTTGAATCAAAAAAATTTGAGAGATATAATGCCCTTCTAAATTTCTTTTTAAAATACAAAATTAATCAAAATTTTCATTTTTCATACTATGGAATGACAAAATTAAAAATTATCAAGAGTAAAATAAAACGTAACTACCTAAGAAACAAACGAACTTCATTTATTGAAAAAAATTTTAAAAAAGATTTTGATGATGAATATCCGTATATTTACTTTCCATTACATTATGAACCTGAAAGAGTTCTTTTCCGTGATGCATACTTTTATGCTGATCAATTAGCTATAATTACAAATATTGCAAAATCATTACCAATTGAGTATAAGCTATATGTCAAAGAACATCCAATGATGAAAACAATAGGGTGGAGAGATTTATCGTTTTACAAATTTTTAATGAAATTACCTAATGTAGAACTAGTTCATCCTTCAATTCCTCCAGAAAAAATCATAAAAAATTCTTCTATGGTGATAACAATTGCAAGTACAGCTGGGCAAGAAGCAGCATTTTATAAAAAACCAACTATTGCATTTGCGGATGAATTGTATACTACTTTACCTTCTGTACAACGAATTGGGAGCATGGAAGAATTACCTTCAAAAATACGTAATGGATTATCTACTACTGTATTTGAAAAAGATCTTGAAAATTTTATTGGAAAGATAGACAAAAAGACATTTGAATTTGATATTCATGCTTTTACAAGCGACTTTGCATATCGATTTGGATTTAAAGGTCCAATAATGGATTCAAATCTACCTAAAGATGAAATACGTAAGTTTCTAGATGATCATAAACAAACATTAGAACACCTGGCTGATGAACACTGGAAAAAAATAAATTTTTTTAAAACTAAACAAAATGTTGTTTAAATCATGACATCATTTTTCAAAAATGCTTTGATTTTTTATTCTCCTTTCTACCAAAGCATTATTAACAAATTGTTTAAAAATCAAACATGAAAGTCCCTTTTTATGTTCCTTGGATCAATGATGATGATAAAAAAGCAGTTCTCAAAACTCTTGATCAAAGGTGGCTTACAAATGGTCCTAATTTAAAAAAATTTGAAGAAAATTTTCACAATTTTATAGGCACAAAATATTCGATTGGTGTAGGAAGTGCAACTCAGGCATTACATCTAGCTTTAAGAACAATAAATATTTCAAAAGGAGATGAAGTAATTGTTCCTACTTTTACATTTGCAGCAACAGCTAATGCTGTGTTATATTGTGGAGCTAAACCTGTTTTTTGTGATGTTGATATGGATTCTTACAATATTCTTGCTGATGAAATTAAGAAAAAAATCTCCCATAAAACTAAAGCTGTTATTGCTGTACATTATGGGGGACAAGCATGTGATATGGATCAGATTAAAAAAATTACAAAAAACAATGATCTACATCTAATTGAAGATTGTGCTCATGCATGTGGTTCAACTTACAAAAATAAAAAATGTGGAAATATTGGAACTATGGGATGTTTTAGTTTCTATCCGACGAAAGTTATTACAACTGGGGAAGGTGGAATGATTTCAACGAATAATAAAAAATTTTCTGAAAAACTAAGAATGCTACGTTCACAGGGATTATCTATACAATCAAAAGATCGTGAGAAAAAAGGAAAATGGAATTATGATGTAGTTGATTTAGGGTATAATTATAGACTTGATGAAATTCGTTCATCATTAGGGATATCTCAATTAAACCGAATTAAAAAAATAAATAATTTAAGGAAACGAATTGCTGAAAAATATGATAAACTTCTAAAAGAAATTGAAGGAATTTCAATTCCTAAAAGAAAGTCTAATCGAGATCATATTTTTCATCTATACACGATAAAGATTGAACCCAATTATCATGAAACACGAAATAATTTATTTAAAAAATTGTTTGATAAGGGAATTGGAACTGCTGTTCAATATGTTCCTCTACATTTGATGTCTTATTATAAAAATTATTTGTCAAAATCTGATTTATTTCCTAATGCTGATTTATTAGGAAAACAAGTACTTTCTTTGCCAATTTTTCCAACTATGACCGATAAACAAATTCAATATGTTGTAAATCAACTAAAATAATTTCATTTTTTGACAATCTTCAATATCTCTTTAGCTACCCTCTTTGAGCCTTTTTGATCTAAAGTATTCTTTTTTATATTTTTAAAATTGAAATTTTCTTCTTCGATATTTTTCAAAAATTTCTTTATTTTTCTTTCAATATTTTTATCAACCAATCCTAAATTCTTACAAATCCCTCTCTTTTCCCATTCTCGGGCAGTAAGTAATTGGTGTTTGTGTTGACAAATTATGGCAAAAGGAATTTTGCCCAATGCAAATTCATAAGATGTTATCCCCCCTGAACAAATTCCTACTTCGGCTTTAGAAATTTCACCAAACATATCAGTTGTTGATTTTATTATTTCTAAATTTTTTAGAGATTTTATCTTCTTTTTAGTTAAATCTTTGTCAGTGGATGGTCCTACAATTATTTTTGTTTTGAACTTAATTCCATGTTCTCTGATTTGTTCACTTAATATTCCTGAAATATTTTGAACATCATATCCACCAAAAGTTGCTAATAATTTGAAATTCTTTTTTTGTTTTGAATATTTTCTAGGTTTGAAATCATTAATAATTTGAAATTTTGGACCTAAAAGACATCTTGTACCAAACCTATTTTTTTCAATTTTATTTTCAAATCCTATAAAACCATTTACTAATAAATCAGCAGAATAATCCTTCTTTTTTAAATCTGTAATTACAACTACACTTACATATTTTCTTAAAGAAGAAACAAATTTTCTATTAACTTTATACTTATCAATTACAACTAAATCAATTTTATTCTGTTCAATAAATCTACGTGTTTCATCTATTTCATTTTCTAAACTTTGATTAATTTTTGCTGGAAAACATTTTCGAAAACCATTTTGTTTTATAACTCTAATAGCTCCTCCATAATCTTCAACCAAAAAATTTTTTTTTACTGGTTGCATTTTTTTTGCAAGGTTAATACATCTAAAAATATGTCCTAATCCTAACTCTTTTGTTTTTGTTTTTCCACCAGCTGTTCTGAATAATATACTAATTGATTTTTTCTTCAATTTATTTTGTTTTTTATTTTTTTGTATATATTTTATCATATTTGTCTACTATTTTTAATTTCATTAAAGAATAGATATTGTATCATTGCTAAGTTTTCTTTGCCTATTGTTATTCAAACATTGATTGCTTTTTAGAAAATCAGTTTTTGCTTAAAATCTTAATCTTTCTAATATGCTCTTCAGCCAATTTGTCAAAAGAATCACGATATTTTTCTAAATAAGAAACAATTTTATCTTCAGAATATTCTGGATCTTGATTAAAACCTGGATACGGAAATATTTTTTCAAATCCATACATCAATTCAACTGTATTATGTTCCACACTATTATCATCAATTTTTTTTAAATATTGAACTACTTCGGATTTTTTCACTTTGGTTTTTAAAGCGTTTTTTATTGTAATTGGTAATTCTTCAATGCTCTTAAGAGTGAAAATTGATGATATTTCAGTAAAGTCTGCGTCATTAAAAATAATGGATGGTTTATTTTCTATTGCAGCTTCTAGTGCTGATGAACCCTTAATTGTTATAACTAATTTACATTTTTCAAGAATTTCATCTTGATTAACTGAATGATGAATTAATTCAACATTTGGTAAATCAATTATTTGTTTGTAAAAGTTTTTACTTCTTACCCACATTGTTGTTTTTAACATTGCAGGATGATCTTTTACAAATAATCTATATTTTACGGGAAGTGATTTTGCTATGTTTTCAATTACTTCTAATTGATTTGTATAGAACGGGGCACCAATTAATAAAGAACGTTCAGGTTCTTTATGTAATGGGAAATAAACAAAAGGAATATTATTTTTTATATCATATATAGAATTTTTATCAACAAATGATTTCATACTTTTTTTCCTAAAATGTAGTCTTATTGCGGTATTTTTTAATAAAATATTTTTTCTAGTTTTACCTAAATTTCTAAAATCCTCAATCTTATTATTTAAAACAAAATTGAAAAATGATTTCATTTTTTTATTCCATCCTATTTTATAATTTGTTTTTATTTGTTCTATTTCAGTTCTAAAATTAAATTTTTTTAAGTATTCTTTTGGTTCTAATTCTGATTTATTTTTTATTTGTATGTCAATTGAATCTAATTTATCAATCTCCTGTGAAATAATTGATTTAAATCCAAATCTTGATGGTCTAAGCATTAAAATTTTTATTCCTAGATTTTGACACATTTGATATAATAAATGATCATTGTGAGAAACTGTTGTTTTTATAAATAGAAATTTTGGTTTTGATTCTTCTAAAACTTTCTCACATAATCTACAAGCTTGTTCCATAATTAACAATATTTCATCATGTGAAAAATTATAATATCTATTAAAATAATTTATTTTCCTATCAACAAAAGCTGTTTGCCAAAGATTTATTTTGTATTTCTTTTCAAATTCTTTTAAATAATCCATGTCTGGTTTTCCTAAAATGTCTTTAGTCTGAAAAGAAAAATACCAAATTTTTTCAAAATTAATGATTTTTTGGTCTTCAAGAAACCTTTCTGACCATTTTTCTGCATCTGATATTGCATATAGATTACAATCAAATTTTTCTTGAAGTGATTTCACAATCCCAAAATGAGTAAAAGTGTTCCCAATTGATACAAGAATATTGTCCTTCAAAAATTGTTCCACCTATAGTTTTCTATTTTTTTTAATACTGTTTCTGTAATGAAGTATGTCTTCTCTCCTTGGCCAATTTTTCTTTCATCGATTTCTATTGTTACCATGATGTCCAACCTCCGTCTACAACTAAATTAGAACCAGTCATATACACTGAAGCATCAGAAATTAAAAATAACATAGAATCAATATAGTCATTTTTAGATGCCATTCTTCCTATCATGGTTTTTGTAGAATAATTTTTTATGAAATTTGGATCCTGACCATTTTCTACTCCTCCTAATGACAATGTATTAACTCTAATTCCTTTATTTGCCCAATAGGCAGCCAAATAACGTGTAAAATTGATTATTCCTGCTTTTGTAATTGCATAAGCGGCAGTAGAATTTAAAGAACTTTTATCATAAATCCTTTGATCTGCACCAACCATTCCATAAATTGAACTAACATTTACAATAACTCCTTGTTTCTTTTTTGCCATAATTTTTCCAACTTCTTGACAACAAATGTAGGTACCTGCAATGTTAACTTGAAAAACTTTTTCAAGATCTAATAATGGTGTTTTTTCAAATGGGATGGTTCTTTCTTTCACTCCTTCTGGATATGCAGCATTATTTACAAGTACATCAATTTTTGAGTATTTTTTCATTACTTTTTGAACCATTTGTTTGACACTATCTTTATCCGTCAAATCTGTTTTGATTGCAAAGGGGTTAGTTTTGTATTTCTGTTTGATTTTTTTTTCTAATTTTTTTGCTGTTTCAAAATTTTTGTCTACAATTACAACATTGGCACCGTGTAAACTTACTGCTTCTGCATATCTAGAACCTAAAACTCCACTTCCTCCAGTTATGATGATAACTTTTTTAGTCAAATCAAAAGAATCTGTTAATGTTTTTTTCATTTAAGATCCTCCCATAATTTAGTAAAAAAATTGTCTGCTTTGTAAATCTGTCCATTTACTTCTATTTCTGAAATAAATAAAGACTGATTTTCAGAAAATTTGGTTCCACAAGAAACTATAATCCCACCATCTTTTCTAGCACATATTCTTCCTGGCGGTCCTCTAAAATCATCTTCTATCAATTTTGCTTTCTTAACCAAAATTTTTTTCTCATTAAAAAAGAAAAATGCATTAGGATAAGGATCTGATAATCCTCTAATCAAATTATTGATTGATTCTCTATCTTGATTCCAATCTATTTTCCCATCAGATGGAAATCTTTTTGAGCAAAAAAACCCTTTCAGATTTTTTTGATTTACTACTTGATAATTATCTGATTCAATCAAATCTAATACCTCAGTAATCATTGAGGGATATAGTATGATAGTTTTCTTGTAAATATCAAATGCTGTGTCTAAAGATTCAATGTCAATTTTCTTTTGAAGAATAATATCTCCTGTATCTGCATTTTCATCAATGAAATGTATTGTAATTCCTGTCTCTTTTTCACCATTTATTATTGTCCAATTTATTGGAGATGATCCTCTGTATTTGGGTAAAAGTGCAGGATGAATGTTAATAGATCCTTTTTTTGGAAGAGAAATTATTGATTTTGGTAATAATCTTCTCCAGTGAACTGAAAAAATCAAATCAATAGGAATTTTTTTAAGTTCGGGTATATCCCTCTCAGTTAGATTATTTCTTTCAACTACTGGAATTTTTAATTCTTCACAATGATTTTTTACCGACTTGTGCCATGATTTTTTATGCTTGTCCATTCCCGATGGATGAGTATAAACTCTAACAATCTTGTGATTTGTTTTTAAAATTGCGTTAATTGTTTCTATTCCCCAATTTTGATGTGTTAATAAAACAATATCCATTTTCTTTCCTTATTTTGCCCAAGGTGTTGATTTAATATTTTTTAAAATTATTTTCTTACTCCAATTTCTGTTTTGTAAATACCATGAAATTGTATCTTCAATTCCTTTATTGAAATTAATACTTGATTTGAAATTTAATTCCTTTTTGATCTTTTCTGAATTAATAGAATATCTTTTATCTTGGCCAGGACGATCTTTTACAAAGTTAAGTAAGTCTGTAGATTTTTTCATTTTCTTTAATATTATTTTTACAACCTCGATGTTAGGTTTTTCAACGTTTGATGAAATATTGTATATTGATGAACTTTTCCAATTTGAAATTATTTTCAAGATTGCATCACAATGATCAAACACATGAATCCATTGTCTTCTTGCTAATCCATCACCATGAATAGGAATAGATTCATTTTTTAATGCAGATAAAATGGTTCTTGGAATCAGTTTTTCTGGGTATTGTCTAGGTCCAAAATTATTTGCACATCTTGTAATTACTATGTCTAAACCATAAGTCCTTTTGTATGAATTTATCAACATTTCTGCTGCAGCTTTTGTTGACGCATATGGGTTTGATGGATTTAGTTGCCTACTTTCTTTAAAACTTCCTTTTAGACATTCTCCATATACTTCATCTGTTGAAATCTGTAAAAATTTTTTATCATCATATTTTCTTAATGCCTCTAGAATAGAATGTACTCCTAAAACATTTGAATGGATAAATCTTTTAGAATCAACAATACTTCTATCTACATGAGATTCTGCTGCAAAATTTATTATAATATCTACATCTTTGATTAATTTTTTAATTAGATTTTCATTACATATGTCTCCTTTAACAAATTTGTATTCTTTTTTACTTGGTTTTTGAAAATTTAGATTGTTTGATCCTGTATACATTGCATCAAGATTAGTTATTTCAAAATCATTTTTTAAATCAAAACAACGATGAATGAAATTACTTCCAATAAATCCACATCCACCAGTAACTAATATTTTCATTTTATTTCACTGATCTCTCCTCTCATTAATAATTTTATTTTTCACATGCAATATTTTTGAAATATATTTAAACAATATTTTATTCTAATTTTACTTGTATTTAGAAAAATATATGATAAAATTGTCTACATAATAGAATTTTATACTCGTATCTAAAATTTGTTCAGTAAAAACTGCAGTTATCACGATGGGTGGACTTGGAACTTGACTCTTAACATATACGAAAAATAATCCAAAAACCATGTTGCCTTTGTATGAAAAGGATAAATACAAACAAGGCGATCTAGTTTTAATTAAATTTCTAATCTTTATTACCATTCATTCATCATTTTAATCATGAGCCATAATTACAAATATTTTCCAAATGAACATGATAAAGATTTTTACATAAATTCTATGAAGAAATATGTTGATACAAAACAGAAGATCGATCTTAAGTTAGAAGAATTATTAAATCCTATTATCAAGAATGAAAGCTTTCAAATTTTAGATGCATGTTGTGGTATAGGTCATTTAGATTACTTTTTTAGTTCATTAAGTCCTAGTTCAACTTTTTTTGGTATAGATCAAACTCAATTTCTAATTGACGAAGCAAAAAAACTATGTATGGATAAAAATAATGTTTCTTTTGAAGTTGACGATATTTACAATTTGCCAAAAAAATATTCTAAATTTTTTGATATTACTATTAATTGGAAAACCATCTCATGGCTTCCGTATTATGATGAATGTATAAAGTCACTATTTACTGTTACAAAAAAACACATCTTCCTAAGTTCATTATTTTATGATGGTGATATTGATTTTGAAATTAAAGTTAGAGAATATAAAAAAGAAAAAGCAAAAGAAGGATTTAATCAATTTTATAATGTATACAGCTATCCTAGATTTGAAAAATTTCTATATGATTTAGGTGCAAAATCAGTCAAATCATTTAATTTTGATATTGATATAGATCTTCCAAAACCACCCATCGATGATATGGGAACCTATACTCTGAAATTGGATGATGGAAAACGAATTCAAATCAGTGGACCAATTATGATGTTATGGAAAATAGTACAAATTGATTTGTAGAATTTTAGATATTATCTAGCATGATTTTTTTGTTGGTGGTATCTTCATTGTCCATACAGTAGTAGGCATTTTTCCTTCTAAAAGTTCACTGAAATTTTCATTTTTTACCTGATTTTGAATTTTTTTACACACTCCATCCAGTATATCTAAAGTTTTTTGAATATCCTCATTTGTATGTGAATATGATATAGCAATCCAACTTGGAGAAATAAATATTCCATTTTTTACCATCTCTTGCAAAATTAATGCCTTTAATACTGGAGATGAATTATTTTTTGAATCAAAACACTGCATATCCATTCTTACTGGATATCCCGAAATTATTGAATTCAAATTATTTTCTTTAGTAATCTTATTCCACCCATTAAAGATTTTTTCACCGATTTTCCAACATTTAGAAATTGTATCTTTTTCCTTCATTTCATTAATTACTGCAACTGTTCCTGCTAATGATAATGATTCACTGTTATTTGTAGAAGATACCCATAATTCATCAAAAATATTCATGAATTCATCAGGACCAGATATAGCAGAAATAGGCAAACCGTTTCCCATACCTTTTCCAAAACATGTTAAATCACCTTTAACATTAAAAAATTTCTGACCTCCTTGAAGATCAAATCTAAATCCTGTAATAACTTCGTCTAAAATTAACAGTGCTCCATTTGAATCTGCAATTTTTCTTACTTTTTGTAAAAACTCTTTTTTTGGTTTTACAAAAGATGTTGGTTCCATCACAATTGCTGCAATTTTATTGGGATAGTCTTCAAAAATTTGCTCTAATCCTTCTACATCATTATACTCAAAAATTTTAATCAGTTCAGCATTAAACTTTGGAACCCCTCTGTCTCTACTTACCATCACTGCTTGCCAATCATGCCAAACCCCACCTCCACCACAATACGCAATAATGTCTCGGTTTGTAATAGCTCTTGCAGCTCTAACTGCACCTGTAACAGCGTTTGAACCTGTTTTTTCAAATTTTACTTTGTCTGCATAAGGAATTGTTTGACAAAATAATTCTGATGCTTCTACTTCAATTCTATGAGGTAAAGAAAATAAAATCCCTTTTTTTAATTGCTGAATTATCGCATCATTTACTGATTTGTAATTATATCCTAATGTAATTGGTCCTAAACCGCATAAATAATCAATAAACTCGTTTCCATCAACATCTGTAAAATGAGAACCATTAGCTGATTCAATATATGAAGGATATACACCTTCTACAAAGTGTGACGCTGAACGACTAAAAGTACCTGTTTGATGTGGAACTACCTTGTTTGCCCTTTGTTTAAATTCATCAGAACTAGAAATTTTTGGTGACACTAAAATAAATAAAATCTTTAATTATTTAGCCCTATCTTTTTAATAGATTATGATTTTTTAAAATACATTTTTTTTAAACTAAACTTTGTTTATATGAATATGTTAATGCATTAAAATAATGATTAGGTCTACCAATATCAAACCATTTATTGATTCCATAATTATGACTCAACACTTTCTTCTCATTTTTCACTAATGTCATAATTGCATCAGTTATCTGAAGTTCTTTATTGTATCCTTTGTTAGTATTTTTTAATGCATTAAAAATATCTGATTTAAAAACATAAAGTGGAAGAATTGCTTGGTTACTTTTGGGTTTTTTCGGTTTTTCTTCTAAATTAATTACTATCTTTTCACCTTTTTGTTTTTTTGTTTGAACTATACCATATCCTTCCAATTGGGTCATTTTTTTTGTCAAGATACTTGCTGATGTATTATTGGAATTTTCCTGCATTGAAACAAATTTTTTCAAAAATTGATAATTTGGAAAATATGTATCTCCTGCATGTAACAAAAAGGTTTCATTTTTAACAAAATTTTTTGCGCCAAGTAAAGCATCTCCAAATCCACTAGGAGTGTCTTGAGTTATCCATTTAATATCACAGTTCATTACTTTAGTGTATAATTTTAAAAGAACATTTTTGAAACGCTTGTCTTCTGGAGCATTTCTACTCTTAAGTAATTTGATAAATTTTGAGTCCGGTTCTAAATGATTAATTATAGAGGATTTTGTTTTGGAACCTACAATTACACAAAATCTTCTAAATCCATAATCATACAAATTATCAAAAATATACTCTATCAAAGGCTTGAACATTGGAATTGATGATGAATCACTAGATTTTGTGTATATAGGTAGCATTGTTTTTGGATTACTTTTAGTAAAAGTTAACATTCGTGTACCTAAACCACCAGTTGTAATTACTGCAGTATTCATAAAACTAAATTTTTTTAAGTAGTTAAAAAATTATACCATTTTTACCATCCAAATTACCCATAATTTGAGAAAAAAAATGATGATTATTCTGGTTTAATTCTTTTTTTTGGCTTCTGACGCTTCATAGAATATGACAGGTTGAAGTCTTGTTGTAGATGGGGACTAGACTGCATATGGTGATAGTATAATATATCGCGTAAAAAGTAATTAATGATAATATATGCAAAACAGAGATGACTATTGAATTAATAATCGATAATAAAAAAATCGGTTCAAAACATAAACCCTTCTTTATAGCTGAAGCAGGATTAAACCATAATGGAGATATCAATATAGCTAAACAAATGATTGACAAAGCAATTGAATCTGGAGCTGATGCAATAAAATTTCAGACCTACAAATCAGAAGAATTTTTAACAGAATCAAGTGAATATTTTGATTTTTTTAAAAATGTTGAATTATCGTTTGATGAATTCAAAGAATTAAGCGAATATGCAAAAGAAAAAAATTTTACTTTCTTTTCAGCCCCATTTGATATTCCAAGTGCTGATTTTCTTAATCAGATAGATGTCCCTTGTTTCAAAATTGCATCGTCTGATCTAACTAATCTACCTCTAATTCGTCATATAGCAAAAATGAAAAAACCTATGATAATTTCTACAGGAATTGGTACTATGAAAGAAGTAGAAGAAGCCATTAATTGGTGTCTTTTAGAAGGTAATAATCAAATTGCATTATTACATTGTGTTGCAAATTATCCCACATTGCCCGAAGAAACTAATCTGAATACTATTAAATCTATGATAGAAAAATTTAGTTTTCCTGTAGGTTACTCTGACAATGGAGAATCTACACTGGTAGACCTTGCAGCTGTTTCAATAGGTGCATGTATTATTGAAAAACATTACACTCTAGACAAAAAATTTGATGGTCCAGATCATTCATTTTCTATTGAACCTGTTAATTTGAAACAATTAACTTCACAGTTATCACTAATCGCAAAAATGAAAGGAACTGGATTAAAAATACCTACTGATTCTGAAATATCAAACAGAAATACACTTAGGAAATCCATTACTGCTAAAACTGATATCCAAGAAGGAGAAAAACTATCTGAAGAAAATTTATCTATAAAACGTCCAGAAGGTGGAATTGAACCCAAATTTTGGGATACCGTTGTTAATAAACAAACAAAAAAATTTATCAAAAAAGATTCAGTAATTAAATGGAATGACATTTTATAAAAAATTATTCAAAAATATTTCTAATGATGTCTGAAAAAAAAATTTCCGTTATGATCCAAGCCAGAACTGGTTCTAGTAGATTACCTGGAAAAGTTTTATCAGAAATAGAAAACAAACCAATGATCTGGCATGTAATTAATAGAGTAAAAAAAATAAAATCGGTTCAACAAATTGCCTTAATTACTACTAAAGAAAAGTCAGACAAAGTTTTACTGGATATTGCAGAAAATGAAGGAATTATTGGATTTACGGGTGATACAAAAGATGTTTTAAACAGATATTATCAATGTGCACAAAAGATTTCAGCAGATCCAATAATTCGAATTACAAGTGATTGCCCCGTTATTGATCCGTACCTAATCGAAGAAATGTTGCAATTTTTTCTAAAAAATGATTTTGATTATGTTTCAAATATTCATCCAGCAACATATCCTGATGGTTTAGATGCTGAGATTTTTTCATTTCAAACCTTGGAGAAAACAGCCTTAAGCGCAAAACTAAATTCTGAAAGAGAACATGTCACCCCATATATTGAAAAACATCCAGAATTGTTTAAAATTTATAATTTTGAAAATAACACTGATTTATCTCAAATTAGATTGACAGTAGATCAAAAAGAAGATTTGAAACTAATCCAAAAAATCTATTCATTGATGAGCCCAAAAAATGATTTTAGATTAAATGAAATTTTAGATTTAATTTCTAAAAACCCTAAACTTTTAAAAATAAATTCAAAATACAAGAGAAATGAAGGTTATTTAAAATCACTAAAAGAAGACATTTTTCTGTAGAACGATTATATTCTCTGAATCTATTCCAAAAAATCATTTTATTATTTTTAAATAATTTTTTTATTTACAATTACCAAATCATAAATTAAAATAAATACACGTCATTTCTTATACCAATATTGGATAAAACTATTGTAATTATTGGAGGGGGTTTATCTGGATTAGTTTCAGCAAATATTTGTTCTCATCTTGGAATTGATACAGTCCTATTAGAAAAAAGTAATTTGTTAGGGGGTGGAAATAAATCTCAAAAAGATTCCCAAGGAAATATTTTTGATTATGGTTACCATGCCTTAGATGAAAATAGATCATTGGTTGCCACAAAATTTTTTAAAAAAGTATTAAAAAATGAATTTTATCGACTTAAACTTAGTCGTGGTATTGTTATCAATAATAGCTTATTTCCATATAATGAAAAATTTTCTAAATGGCCTAAAGAGTTTCAAGACAATTTCAAAATTAGTAATTTAGATGATGATATTAAAAATAATTTGAATAGAAAAAATATCTCAAAAATTTACGGGAAAAAATTTACTGATTTTGCATTTGATAAAATTGCAAAATCATATCCTACAATTAAATGGTCCATTGAAAATGGAGGAAAAGAAGAAGACTTTATTGGATTTGTTTATCCCTGGTTTTTTCCAAGAAAAAATAAAAAAACTCCACGAGATTCTGAGTGGGACTATTTTCATGATAAAAAAAGAATGTCATTAGATCATTATGTTTTATATCCAAAAAACAATGGATTTCAGGGTTTCATTGATGCAATAGCACAAGATATTGAAATGAAATATTGTAAAATCAAAAAAAATGTAAAAAATCTAGAATTTAATACAGATTCCAGAACAAATAATATTTTGAGCATTAAGGCAAATAATGAACTAATTACAGGTGACCTATTTTTTTGGTGTTCATCTCCAATTTCACTAGCAAAAATCTTAAAAATCAAATCATCTGTGACCACATCTGGGATACCTCAAACAATTATTTTTGGGAATTTTGTCTTTGAAAAAAATATTTCATCTAATTTTCATGAAATTTTAGTTGGTGGTTTGGATCATCAAATAAATCGAATTTCATTCCCAGGAAAAATCATGAAAAAGAAAAATAATCTTATTCAAGTGGAATATTCCTTTCCAAATAATTTATTTGAATTTAAAAAAAATTCTTGGAAACAGTCATGGCTCAAAAGTCTGCATAGTTTAGGTCTTGTTAAAAAAGATAATTTACTAAAAAATTTTAACTTTATTTCAGAAACTCGTGGATTTGTTTCAAAATATGATTTACCCTTTTTAACAAATACACTAAAGAATAAAATAATGAGATCTATTGGAAATAACATTGTAATTCCCGGATTTAATTTAGGTCCTGAAAATATCAATAGAGTAATTCCTGAAGTAATATTAAATACAATTAAATCTGTAAATACTCTAGATGGGTAGAAATTATGAAAAAGTCAAAACAAGATGATTATTATTTAAAAGTTGAAGGTAATAGTTTTTTCCAAAGAAAAAATTTTAAAGATAAAAAAGTTCCAGAACTGCGTCTCACAAAACAAATTATTTATGACGAAATTAAACAGTCTAACATAAAATTTAACAGAGTATTAGAGTATGGGGGAAATTATGGTGACTTGCTAAATTATTTAAAAAAAAATGAAAATATTGATGAAGCTATATGCATCGATGCATCTAATGAAGCATTAGAATTTGGAAGACAAAATTATGGTGATTCAATAAAATTTTCTCATGGAACAATTGCCCATAATCAAATAAATGATGATCCAGATTTTCAAAATTTTTTTGATTTGATTATTATCGATGATGTTTTTGGATGGGTATCTCGTGAAACACTGTTCCAATCAATTTCTAATATTGATAATGTTTTAGCCGATGGTGGATTTTTATTTATTAGGGATTTCTATCCTGACAAACGAATAAAGAATCAAAATCACCATGTTCAAGAAGGATTTGTTTATAATTACAAAGTACCAAATTCACATGCAAGCTTATTTCTAACTTCTGGCATTTATGAAATTGAATGGCAAAAAGTATTTTTTGACGATATAGGAATGTCTACAAATTACAAAAGTAATGATCGATTTATTTACCGATGGACAGATATTATCTTAAAAAAATCATACTCAGAAAATTTTTTTGAAATAAAACCAATCAAAACTTAGAACTAGGGGTTTGAACCACAAGTTTTACTTCAATAAGGGTCAATTGGATTCTTCAAAGATGGTTTTTTTACAAAATCTATTGAGTTTACTGAAGAAGGATCAATCCCTGATTTTACTGCAAGGTAAATTGTTGAATAATATAACACATATGTCAAACTGATTAATTTTGTTAAAATACTTCCTTTACCTGATTGAATTTCTTTAAAATCTTTTTCTTTTTTCTTAAAAAAATTCTTTGATTATTTCCTATCTTTCTTTAGTTTTTTATAAAATCTTCTTCATCTCTAATTAAAATTGGCATTACATTAGATGATCCTTCCCAAGCAACAATTCTGTTATGACCATCTTCAATCATATCTTCTATCATAATGTGAATTTTAGAATTTTCTTGTAGGCAATTTTTAAATCTAATTGCATCTGCTTGTAACCCCCATGGATAAAAGACTGTAGATTTTATTCTTATAACACGAAGTAATATAAACAAAATAAATTTTTAAAGAATGTAAGAATTGGAAATTAAAATTGATGGGAAAAAAATTGGTAACAATAACTCCTGCTATACTATTGCTGAGGCAGGAGCAAATCATGATAACGATATTGAAAAAGCTTTCAAATTAATTGATGCCGCAAAGGAAGCAAAAGCAGATAGTATCAAATTTCAAACTTATAGAGCAGAAAAACTTGTCACAAAAACTGCTCCAAAATATTGGGATGATGGAAAATCAAATGAAAGTCAATTTGATGTATTCAATAAATTAGATGGACTCACTAAAGACCAATGGAAAGAAATTTTTGAATATTCAAAAAAAATAGGTATTACATGTTTTTCAACTCCCTTTGATGAGGATAGTGCTGATTTATTATATGATTTACAAGTTCCTGCATTCAAAATAGCTTCTGCAGATATAACACATTTACCTTTAATTTCACATATTGCGAAAAAAAATTTACCCATTTTCATATCTACTGGAATGGCTTCTAATGATGAAATTTTAGAAGCGATTAATACGATAGAAGATCAAGGAAATCAAGAAATCATTTTGATGCATTGTATGACATCGTATCCAACAAAACCTGAAGATGCAAATTTAGAAATGATTAGAACTCTATCAAAAAAATTTTCTAAGTATGTTATTGGATATTCCGATCATACCCTAGGAATTACCATTCCTATGTGCTCAATATTATATGGTGTAAAGGCAATAGAGAAACATTTTACCTTTGATAATGAATTAGAAACAAGTCCTGACCATTGGCTCTCTCTAAACACAAAATCCTTTGCAATGATGGTAAATGGAATCGGAGAAGCTGAGATTTCTGGTGGTAGTGAAATTAGAAATAATTTTGAAGCTGAAACGGAAGCAGTAAAATTTGCTAGAAGAAGCATTGTATCTTCAAGGAAAATTTTCAAAGGAACAAAAATCACAAAAGACATGCTTGAAATTAAACGTCCTGCAACTGGAATATATCCAAAATTTATGGAAAAAGTAGTTGATTCAATTGCAACAAGAGATATTGAAGAAGATATTCCGATCCAATGGGATGATATTAATTAAAATTGAAACCCAGAAGAACTCTAATTAATGTAATTGCTAACGAAAAAATTGGACTAGGTCATGTTTATAACATCCTTACAATTTTACCATATTTTTCTAAAGATGAAATTTTAATTGTAATGAATAAGGAAAACAGTTTGGGTAAAAATAAATTTCAAAATAAGGGTTTAAAAATTAAATCTTTTAAAAATGAAAATGAATTATTTGACATCATCAAAAAATTTGATCCTCATATAATTATGAATGATACCTTAGATACAAAAATAAGATTTTCAAAGAAATTACAAAAAACAAATTGTTTTATCGTAAATTTTGAAGATATGGGCCCTGGAAGTAACTATGTAAATTTAGTTTTCAATCCAATTTACAATCAAAAATCTACCACAACTAAATTTTTTGGAGAAAAATATGCATGTGTAAGAGAAGAATTTAGAAATAAAATAACAAAATTAAACAAAAAATCAATCGTTATTACATTTGGTGGTGCAGATCCTAAAAAAATTTCATTACGACTATTAAAAATATTTCAAATTTACAAACCTGAATACAAGATATACGTAATAATTGGAAATGGTTTTTCTCATAAAAATCAAATTCTAAAAATTATAAAAAAATTAAAACAAAATAATTTGGAGATTGAAGCTGTTGTGAAAACCGATAGAATTTCAAAATATATAGACAAATCAATGTTTGCAATAACTGCAAATGGAAGAACTGTGTTTGAAGTGGCAGCAAGAAATGTTCCTATAATTTCCATTTCTGCAAATCAAAGAGAAGAAACACATGAATTTTCTAAAAATAAAAAAATTGGATACCATCTAGGATTGCATTCTAAAGTTTCAAACGAAAAAATTCTTGAATCAATTAAAAAAATGGAAATTTTTAAAAATAGAAATAAATTTGAAAAGAGATTACAAAAAATTAAAATTCAGAATTCTGTAGATAATGTAAAAAATCTTATAGAAAAACATTACAAAAAATGGTCCCAATCTATGAGCAACTAATTGATGTTTTTTTAATGTGATAATTTGATATAATATATTAAGGAACTTTTTGTTGAACATTACAATTAATTTTTAATAACTCGGGTTTTTCTAAAATAAGATTTACAACATCTTCATATTTGATAAAATCACCTTTAGTTGATAATTTTGAATAAATTTTCTGAATTAATTCAAAATCCTCTTCCGTATCTACTGTTAATCTCCAATCTGGATGAATTAAGTTTTCTACAACTGAAAAATTTTCTACCATAAATTTATCCTGATTTTGAATAATATGCCATGTTACATGTTCTCGTTCTTGAGTAGTTTTTGATATTTTTTCAATTTCTACAAGCGCTTTGGTAGAAATAATTTCTACAACATACCCTAAAGGATATGTCTTGACTAGATGATTTGATATATAATCTGGTTGTGATGAAATAGCTCTGTCGATAACAAAATCAACGATTTCAGGATCTGTGAGTGGATTATCAGCAGTTATTCGTACAATATAATCTGCAGGAAATTGTGCAACTGTATCCACGTAGCGTTTTAAAACATCATTTTCGTTTCCACGAAAATATTTCCAATGATTTTTTTGAAGATATTCTACCAATACATCATCAGAAGAGTTTGTGGTTGTAGCTACAATCAACTCATCAATTTTTTTTGAGAAAGTCAGTGAATTTAACAATTGTGCAATCATTGGTTTTCCTGATAAGTTTTTCATTATTTTTCCAGGAAATCGTTCAGATGCCATTCGAGCTTGAACTATACAATTAATTTTCATGTAATTGTTTCTTACAAATCAATTAAAAGTATTTGTAAAATTACAACAAAAATATTCTTCTAGTTGTTTATTATTGATAAAATTTGATAAGTGAATTATCTTTATCAAATAAAGTTTGGAATTTCTATACTTTTTCTCTTTGAATCCTGACTTAGATATCTGATTCTAGATATAATTTTCGTCACTTAAATGAGAGATAAAACCTAATTTTTTATCTTCTTCAAATGATTTGTTCCAACCTTGACCTGAAATAATTTTTTGATTTTTTTTAATAATTTTTGGATTTTGTTTTGCCCATTTTATTATGTCCTCTAAGGTAAAATTTTGGTTTTTAGGATACAATTCTTCTAAAATAGATCTCATAACCTCAAAATCCTCAAAATAATCTATAACTAATCTGAAATTAGATAAATTTTCTTTATAATCGAATCTAAAAATTTTATAATCTTTTGGATTTTTTCTTACAAAAAATGTTACATGTTCTCTTTCTGATGGTTTTTTTGCTTGAGAGTCTGTTTTAGTTAAAATTTGATAAGAAAAAATTTCTACGTCCATTCCAATTGGATATGTTCTTGGTAGTGGAGTTATGTTGCTAACAAAGTCATAATTATTATTAAGATAAATATTAATTCCACGATCAATTATTTTAGGATCTATTAGTGGACAATCCGAAGTTAATCTAACAATTATTGATGCTTCTGTATAATCTGCTGCTTGTTTGTATCTGCCAAGAACATCCTCTCTAGAACCTCTAAAATAATCAATTCCTTTCAGTTTACAAAATTCTACTATTACATCATCAATTTTATTCGTCGTAGTAGCAACAATAATTTTTTCTATTTTCTTAGATCTTAACACTCTATCAACCATGTGTTCTAAAAGTGGTTTTTCACAAACCTTTAGCATTGCCTTTCCTGGAAGTCTAGTTGAGTCCATTCTAGCTTGAATTATTGCAACAATCAATACTATTCTAAAATTTCTGAGTACTAGAATTTATGTAATTTCAGTATCTTTTCCTATTGATTAATTTAGGTGTCTTCATTAAAGTATGATAAAAAATGAAAGATAGTAAAATTACTGTAATGATTCAAGCCAGAACTAGTTCCACTAGATTACCGCGAAAGGTTCTGGAATTCATTGATCATAAACCCATGATTTGGCATGTGATTAATAGAGTTAAACAAATCCCTTCTGTTGAACAAATTGCTTTAATTACTACTACTGATAATGATGACAAAATCCTACTAGATATTGCCAACGAAAATAAAATCATTGGTTTTTCTGGACAAAAATTTGATGTTTTAGATAGACACTATCAATGTGCAAAGCAAATTAACGCTGATCCAATTATCCGAATAACTAGTGATTGTCCATTAATAGATCCTTTCTTGGTTGAAAAAATTCTAAAATTTTATCTTAAAAATAATTATGACTATGTCTCTAATATCTTTCCTCCTTCTTTTCCAGATGGTCTTGATACTGAAATTTTTTCATTTGATGCATTAGAAAGAGCTGCAAAATCTGCAAATCTTGCATCAGAACGTGAACATGTATCCCCATATATCACAAAAAATCCTTCGATCTTTAAAATTGGAAATTATGAAAACAATCAAAATCTCTCAGATTATAGATGGACAGTTGACAAACCACAAGATCTTGAATTTGTAAAAACCATTTATTCAAGAATGAAACCTAAAACAATTTTTTCTATGGATGAAGTTTTGAATCTAATTTCTCAGGAACCTACATTGATGGAAATTCATAAAGGTAGTTTCAGAAATGAGGGATATGCAAAATCAGTTAAAAATGATTATGAAATTTCATAATAATTTACATATTTTATTTACTGAAATTTTAAATATTGAAATTCTGGAATTTTAATGTGTCATTAACTAAAGTAAATTATAATCTTCCAGAAAAATCAAAGCCAAATTATGATCCTGAATTTCAAGAAGGGTTGGAGAGACAATAACTTAAAGAAGAATTTCAAAATACATGTATTGAGAACTAAAATATCTGTTTGATTGATTTTTCAGAGAATTTTTCACATTTGACAAATCTGAAGTATTAATATCATTTTTAGAGGACGTGATCACTATAATTTCTATAGGTTTTGTGCCTAATTGCAGCTCATATACTCGTAAATAATTTTTAATTAAAATAATTTATATCCGTTAAAACAAAATTATTTAGAAAATGAAATTATTTGTATTAATGGGATTTTTGATGGCTTTTTCCATTCCTGGATTTTTCATCTCTGATGCATTTGCATACATTGATCCCGGAAGTGGTAGTATGTTTATCCAGGCTCTCATTGGAGCCCTTGTTGGAATTGCAATTGCATTAAAAATTTACTGGTACAAGTTTAAAGAAAAGATCCTTGGAAGTTCACAAAAGGATGAGTAATTACAAAATTGAAACTAGTTCATTTAGAGATTCAAGCGGATTTCTTTTTTATGAAAACGAAATTCTCTACAGACAAATAAACAAATCTTATTCTGAACATTATGATTTTTTAATGAATTCTGGACTTTATGAAAAATTAGTTTCCTTAAATCTTTTAGTTTCACATTCTGAAGTTGATCATGCTCCTCCTAAGAAAAATAACGCATACAAAATTATCCAACCTGAACTTATTCCTTTTATCTCGTATCCTTATGAATGGTCATTTACTCAATTAAAACAAGCCGCGTTAACTACATTACAAATTCAAAAAATAGCAATGAAATATGAGATGGTACTTAAAGATGCCACATCTTATAATGTCCAATTTAAAGAAGGAAAACCAATTTTCATTGATACTCTATCTTTTGAAAAATATGAGGAAGGAAAACCATGGCAAGCATATAGACAATTTTGCCAACATTTTCTTGCACCCTTAGCATTAATGAGTCACAAAGATATCCGGCTAGGACAATTGTTTAGAATTTTTATAGATGGAATTCCTTTAGATCTTGCGAGTAAACTTTTACCATTAAAAACCCGTTCTATGTTTTCATTATTAACACATATTCATGCACATGCAAAAAGTCAAAAACATTTTGAAAATAAAAAAGTTGATGCAAAAAAAAGTCATCTGAGTAGACGTTCTTTTGAAGGAGTTATTGCAAGTCTTAATTCCGGCATTTCAAAGCTTAAATGGTCATTTGAAGATACAGAATGGGGAGATTATTATTCTGATACAAATTATTCAGATTTTGCATTTAATGATAAAAAAAACTTAATTCAAAAATTCATTGAAAAAAATAACCCCAAAAATGTTTGGGATTTAGGTGCTAATACTGGAGTTTTTAGCAGATTGTCTAGTGATCATGAAATTCCTACAGTTGCATTTGACATTGATCCTGTTGCAGTTGAAAAAAATTATCAAATAGTTTTAGAAAAAGATGAAAAAAATCTTTTGCCTCTTTTACTTGATCTGACCAATCCCAGTCCTTATCTTGGTTGGGAAAATAATGAAAGAAAATCATTTTTGGACAGAAGTCCAGTTGACATGGTTCTTGCTTTAGCGTTAATTCATCATTTAGCAATATCTAATAATGTTCCATTAGAGAATATTTCCCGATTTTTTAAAAAAATATGTAAAAATCTTGTTATTGAATTTATTCCAAAATCTGATTCTCAAGTCCAAAGATTGTTAGTAACTAGAGAAGATATTTTTAATGACTATGACATTGAAAATTTTGAAGAAGAATTTGAGAAAAATTTTATCATTTTAGAATCTTCTAAAATTGGTAATTCAGAAAGAGTAATTTACTTGATGAAAAACAAAACATTATAAAATTGAATTTTAAACATTCGCCGTTTTATGTGGTATTATTTGCAGCATTTCCGATATTTTTTATTTATTCAAATAATTTTTTCATGATTTCTGTTGATGAATTAGTTTTACCCTTGATACTTAGTATTTTGTTTTCAGTAATAGCCTGGTTTGTTTTAAAATTTCTTCTAAAAAATAGCCGAAAATCTGCAATTATTGTATCTATATTTTTAATCCTGTTTTTTACCTATGGTCATTTGCATATTGCAGCAAATGGAGTAATATTTGGAGATTTTGATACATCCAAACACTACATATTCGTTATACCGTTTGTGACAATTTTTGTTTTAAGTACAATTTTTACAATTAGAACAAAAAGAATCCTTGATAATGTAACAGCTATAGGAAATGGTGTTGCAATAACTCTAATCATTGTTAGTGCTGTAAATATTGGAATTTTTGGACTAGAAAATATTTCTTCAGATTCAAATTTTAATGTCTCTGATATTGAATCTGAACTTAATCCCAACTCTCCTGATATTTATTATATTATTCTAGATGGCTATGCAAATTCAAAAACTCTTCACAAAGAATATGAATTTGATAACTCTGATTTCGTTCAAAATCTTAAACAGAATGATTTTGTTTTACCCACTGAAACGTATGGAAATTATCCTCTAACTTTCATGTCTCTTGCATCTTCATTAAATATGAAATATATTAATGAAGAATCTGGTTTTGATTCAAAAGACTCTGCTCAATTGAATGGACAAAAATTAATTCAAAACAATGATGTAATGAAAAAAATGAAATCAAAAGGATATACAGTAATCAGCTTTGATAGTGGTTCTTGGTATACCAATTCCATTAATCAGGCAGATTGGCATGTGTGTGGAACTAATTATCTTAATTCTGAATTTATAGGAATGGTTGTAAGGACAACTATGCTTAACCCAATTCATGTAAAATTATTAGAGTCTGACGTTCGTGAAGGAATTTTATGCATATTTGATGAACTTCCAAAATTAACTGATCGTACAGAAAAACCCATATTTGTTTTTGCACATGTTATAATCCCACACCCTCCTTACATTTTTGATGAAGAAGGAAATCTTCCAAAAATAGATTCTCTTTCTCTTACAGAAGGATGGGGTGATAGAACCGGATATTTGGGACAATTACAATTTGCTAATCTAAAAATTAAAGAGGTTGTTCATGAAATTCTTTCTAAAGATAAATCTTCTATAATAATAATCCAATCTGATCACGGTCCTAGAGCAATTGATTGGGAAAATCCTGATAAAAATATGATCAATATGGTATTTGGAATTTTTAATGCATATCATTTCCCAAATGGTGGAAATGAACAAATCTATGATAAAATTTCTCCAATAAATTCATTCAGAATATTGTTCAATTATTATTTTGATGAAAATTATGAAATTTTGGAAGATGAATCTTTTTTTAGTTCTCCTGAATTTCCAAATAAATTTGATCCTGTCTCTAAATTTTTAGAAAACTAAATGTGTAAATTCTAAACACAAAAGTGTGGAATTATGTTTTTTATAGTTTCAGAAATAAAATCTTCATTTTGGATCATTTTTCTGAAAATCATAGATAATCCTTTATTCCATAAATCTTGACCAAAACAACCATCTACTTTAGTTTCATTATTTGTAATTACTCCTGTGATATCTGAACTATGATAATACAAACCTGTCAAATCCGCTCCTGAAAAGTCGACGTACGATAAATCTGAGTGTGATAATCTAACATCTTTGAGATTTGCACCTGAAAAGTTTCCATATGTTAAATCTGAATCTCTTAAATCTGAATATGATAAATTAGCATTTACTAAATTTGCATGTGTAAAATTTGAAGATTTAATTTCTGATTCTTTGAAATTAGCATTTTTTAATTCTGAATTTCCAAAAAATGTACCTAATAAATTAGATTTTGAAAAATCTGCATTTTTGAGATTTGTACCATTAAAAATTGCATGTTTTAAATTAGATTTTGAAAAATCTGCATTCTCTGAAATTGTTCCATAAAATTCAACGTTGAGCATATTTGCTTTAGAAAAATTAGCATTTGAGATATCCGAACCTGTAAAATTAGCAAATCTTAAATCTTTACCGACAAAATTTTCTGATTTTAAATTTTTATATGTCAAGTCTCCGAATGGCTTAATTTCATTGTTATTTTTTTCAGAATCTGATGATGGAACTATGCGATAAATTTTCCCTTCTGGAAAAATTGAAACAATGTATAACATGCCATCTGGTCCTATTTCCAAATCTGTAATACAACCAAATCCAGTTCCAAAAATTATCTCTTTCATACTATCCATATTATTAAAAACATTATCTTGTAGTTCTTTACTCTCAAAAACAAATCCGTTACGTTCATCATTTAATTTAAATTCATAAATATTTCCATTTTGACAATCTGCTACTAATAAATTATCTTGATGATTTGAGAATTTTTCTGAATTTACAAATATCAATGATGTTGGTGCAACTGTCTTTTGCCATGTAAATTCAGGATCACTATATTCAAAATCTTCAAACTTTGGAAGTGATTCTTTTTGTTCTAATGTAGCCATCCCCATAAATTTTTCCCATCCACTGTTGAATCTTTTTTCTACAAGGTTTATTTCATCAAATTTCCATGACCCATTTTCTGTATCCCATAACTTTCCTGTAACTGGATCAACAGCTAATCCAAAACCATTTCTGATTCCAATTGCTTGATAATGTTCAGTGGGATTATCTGATTCTATAGGTTTTAAAACTGATCCATCTTTAACTATTTTCAAAATTATTCCAGTGTCTCTTAATGGTGCCTTTTGAGAATTTTGTGTGGGTCCATCCAAATCATCGTATGAAGAATCCATATCTCCAATTAATACAAAAATTTCATCTTCAAAATTTTTTATCATTACTCCTCCAACATGTTGAGCTCTGTGTGATGGTGGAAATTCATGAATTATTTTTTGATCAGTTAGTGAATCCTCATTCCAAGTATATTTGTAAATTCTATTTGCAATCTGTTCTCCACCATCTTTAATAGATTCAGTCACATAAATGAAAATTTGTTTACCATCAACCAAAATTCCTACTAATCCTGTTTCTCCAGATGGCATTCCATCTACATTAAAATCTAATAATGGTGATTCTTGTAAAACCCCATTTTGAATCAATCTTACCTGGCCCGAATTCTTTTCTAATATGATCACTTTATCTTCAATAAATCCCATTGTTGTTGGAAAAGATAATCCGTCTACAAATGTCTCCACAGAAAATCCTGAATGCTTTAATGTTGGTTCTGCAAATACATCTATCGCCACAAACGGAATTATTAAAAAAATGATAAGTAATTCATATTTCATTTCTATTTTTTGTTATTGTGCCTGAAATAAAAGTTCTATTGTGGCAACATGATAAATTGATTTTGGAATTATGGTTCTGATTTTTCTAATTTTTATTTTCTTTATACTTAGTTTTAGTAAAAATTTAATGCATATTATTCGTATAAAATTTCCATTTAGTTGTTTTTACCATTTTAAATATATTAAAGAAATTAAGTATCAACAATAAAATAATCAATTATTTTAAAATATCATAATTTGTTTTTTACAAAATTTATGGCTGCTACTGGTGTAGGATCTATATTTGAAATTACTGCTTTGTAAATACTTGTATAATCTAAGAGATATATTAAATTAATTATTTTTGATAAAATACTGCCCTTAACAGAAAAAACTTCTTTATACTCTATTTTGTTTTTTTCAAAAAATTCCTTTAAAATCATCCATCTCTCTTTAGTTTTTACATAATCCTCTTTGCCTTCTAATAATATTGGTTTAAGATTGGTCATTCTTTCCCATGGAACAATTCCATTATGGCTGGCTTCTATGACATCTTCGGAAATAGCATGCATTTTTGCATTTTCTTGAAGTGAATTTTTAAATCTTATGGCACAAGATTGTAACCCCCATGGGAAGTAAATTACTGGAATTTCTGTTATCCAATAAGCTAATGATAATGCAGGATTTTGCTCATTCAGATTTTTTGAAGAAATTTTTTTTCTAAGATTTTCTAATTCGTGAATTGATTCCTGGATGTCATTTTCTGCAATTGGTATTATTGGTTCTAAAATCTTTAACATAGAAAACAAAAATTTTGTAAATGAGGCTCGTGGAGAATGAATCATTGAAATTTCTCTATGTTCTATACTATTTTCCTCACAAATTTTTTTTATCTTTCCTCCATCTGAAAAAGCTATTATATTGCATCCTAAATTAATTGCAGATTTTAGTACACTTATTGCTTCTTCAGTATTTCCAGAAGTGCTTGTAATTACTACTGTACTCTTAGAATCTACCGTTTTAGGTAAAAGATATCCTTTTACAACATCTACGTGAATATTGGTTTTTGATAAAATAGATGAGAATATGTCTCCTATTGCACCGGAACCTCCCATTCCCCCAAATACAATATGATCAGTTTTTTCAAATGTAATTTGTTTCAAATTTGTTTTATAGGCATCTCTCGCAATATTTGGCCAATCATCATATATTTTGCACATTGAATTAGTATCATTTTTTTCAATATCTGAAAAAGCTATCATTTACTATTCATATTTTTTTTAAAATATATGTCTGATGAACCATTCTAGATTCATTTAAAATGGCCTTAAATTTCTTAAAATTAGTGACTGAACTAGAATCAAAAACAGATTCATCTATTAGAACAGTAGAATGGAAAAATAATAAAGTTGTAATGATAGATCAGACGAAATTACCAAATGAATTAGTTTTTGTTGAATTTGACGATTTTAATCAAGTTGCAAATGCTATCAAAACATTAATTGTAAGAGGTGCTCCTGCAATTGGAGTCTCTGGTGCGTTTGGATTGGGATTAGCTGTTTTACAAAGTAAAGCAACAACAAAAGATGAATTATTATCTGATTTAGAAG
>ENA-OREN01000708-OREN01000708.1-marine-metagenome-genome-assembly--contig:-NODE-708-length-45173-cov-4.123692_pt1 | contig 45173 bp, 38 predicted proteins | sample MGYA00248624_ERZ508555 | MGnify/ENA primary metagenome ERZ508555 (study PRJEB26222, sample SAMN06267773) | marine metagenome | isolation source: Saanich Inlet, British Columbia, Canada | place... | reverse complement strand
GAAAAACGCCGATCCAGGCTGTCAGCTGAAATTCGTCGGATATCGACGGCCTGGTTTTTGGGCGCCGCAAGCCCCGTCGAAGTCGATTTATTGAATATCCATCATGCGACGTTACTGGCGATGCGTCGGGCCATTATCGGGTTAAGTACGCTTCCTGATTTTATTCTGGTCGACGGCAAGTTTTTGCCTGACATAAAGATTCCGGGTCGCGCTGTTGTGGGGGGTGATGGGTTAGAAGAAGCAATTTCCGCCGCATCAATTGTGGCCAAGGTATATCGGGACCAATATATGAAGTGGATTGACCGTGTTTTCCCGGGGTATGCGTTTGCGCGACACAAAGGTTATCCTACTCGGATTCACTTGGACGCACTTCAGTCGCTGGGACCTTGCGCTGTCCATCGCCGCTCTTTTGCTCCCGTAAAAGCATTACTTACCTAGCTCGGAATGAAAGCAAGAAAATGACTTCGTCGCCCCAATTTGTCCATTTGAACGTTCATACCGAATATTCATTAAGTGAGGGAATTGCGCGCATAAAAGATCTCGCTATTGAAGTCCATTCGGCCGGGATGCCTGCAGTGGCGATGACTGATATTAATAATCTTTACGCAGCGGTTAAATTTTATCGGTCGTGCTTGAACGCTGGCGTGAAACCTTTATTCGGAGTCGAGTTGACGCTGGGCGCGGTAACGCCTGTGGATCCGGGCGGGAAAATTATTCTGCTTTGTTTGAGCAATCGCGGGTTTAAAGGAGTCAGTGAATTACTGACTCAACTTTATACCCAACCCAGAGAGGGTCGGGAGTTGATTGCCAGTTTGAATCAAATTGAATCGGTGGCCGATGACGTGATTGCCTTGACAGGATTCGAAGGCGCTATTGGCGCGTTAATTCGGTCAGGCCACGTCTCGGAAAGTCTGCAAGTCGCAGAAAAACTGATTCAGGTATTTAAAGATCGCATATTTTTTGAACTCACCCGCACAGGTAGGCCCGGTGAAACCGTATTTGAAGACGAGGCTTTGGTGATTTCGCGAAAGCTAAACATTCCGTTAGTTGCAACGAACGCGGTTCGTTTTCTGAAGGCAGATGATTTTGAGGCTCATGAAATTCGAACTTGCATTCACCAAGGGCGAATTCTAGACGATCCGCGACGGCCCCGGCACTTCACCGCCGAGCAATATCTTCGCAGCAGCGAAGAGATGTCCAAACTTTTCGATGATTTACCAAGTGCGATCATTAACACCTCAGAAATTGCCAAGAAGTGTAATGTTTTTTTAGATTTTGAAACGACGCACATGCCGAGATATCCCTTAGCGGATAATGTCAGCGCTGATGATGAATTGATTCGGCTATCAAATGAGGGGCTTGATCGATACCGGGAGCTTTGGCCAGCAAGAGTTGACGACAGATATGCCCAGCGTCTGCAGATAGAAACTGACACGATCAATCGTATGGGATTCGCAGGCTACTTTTTGATTGTGGCTGATTTCGTCCGGTGGGCAACAGAGAATGATGTGCCGGTTGGACCTGGCAGGGGCTCGGGCGCAGGATCATTAGTCGCTTTTGCGCTCGGGATTACTCGCCTTGATCCTATCCATCACGGACTACTGTTTGAGCGATTTTTGAATCCCGATCGCGTTTCATTGCCTGATTTTGATATTGATTTTTGCATGGTTGGCCGAGATCGGGTCATTGATTATGTTAGTCAGAAATATGGCGCAGACAAGGTTGCTCAGATCATTACCTACAACACATTGGCCGCTCGAGCCGTTGTGAGAGATGTTGGGCGTGTGATGGGCATGCCCTACGGGTTCTGCGATACGCTCGCCAAACTGGTTCCGTTTGAAGTGGGGATGACGCTTGAAAAAGCGCTTGCGCAAGACGATGAACTGCGGCGGCGTTTCAAAAACGAAGCGGAAGTGACTCAACTAATCGAGAACGGTCTAAGACTTGAAGGTATACCGCGAAATGCGGGTAAACATGCGGGCGGTCTTGTCATCGCGCCAGAACCGATCTCAGAGTTTTCGCCACTCTATTGGGAGCATGGCATGAGCCAGGCGGTTACCCAATTCGATAAAGATGATCTTGAATCTATCGGGCTTGTGAAGTTTGACTTTCTAGGATTGCGAACCCTGACCGTGATCGATTGGGCTGTGAAACTGATCAATCATGATCGTGTCGAGGCAGGGGAAACCGAGCTTGATCTTGAACGGTTAGAGCCTAATGACCCTGACGTGTATAAGTTGATTTGTACGGGCCGGACGACAGCGTTATTCCAGTTGGAATCCAGAGGCATGCAGGAGTTAATCCAACGATTGCGCCCGGATCGATTTGACGAGTTAGTGGCTTTGGTTGCGCTGTTTCGTCCGGGACCCCTCCAGTCAGGGATGGTGGATGATTTTATTGACCGGAAACATGGCCGGCAGCCCGTGTCCTATCTGCATGATACGTTGAAAACGGTTTTAGAGCCTACTTATGGCGTTATTCTTTATCAAGAACAGGTTATGGAGATCGCGCGATCCCTGGCGGGTTTTTCGCTGGGATCAGCAGATTTACTGCGCCGTGCGATGGGCAAAAAGAAGCCTGAGGAGATGGAGCGGCAACGGCAGATATTCATCGATGGCGCGACAGAACGAGGGGTTAAGGCTGAAAATGCTGTTCACATTTTTGATCTGATCGAAAAGTTTGCAGGTTATGGGTTTAATAAATCTCATTCAGCGGCCTATGCGTTGTTGAGTTATCAGACCGCATGGCTGAAAAAGCACTACCCGGCCCAGTTTATGTCGGCTGCGCTATCAGCCGACATGGAGCACACCGATAAAGTTGTCATATTGATTAACGAAGCCAAAGCGCTTGGGCTCTCTATTCAGTCCCCAGATATAAACCAGGGATCTTTAAAATTTGCAGTAGATTCAGACGGCAGCATTATTTACGGACTCGGGGCAGTTAAAGGGGTAGGCGAAAAGGCGCTCGAGAATATCCTCGACGAAAGAAGTCTAAATGGAGCCTTTACCGATTTGATGTCTTTTTGTCGACGAGTTGACTCGCAAAAAGTGAACAAGAAAACATTTGAGGCGCTCATTTGTGCCGGCGCACTCGACAGCTTTGGTTCTGCCCGATCCCAGTTGTTTGGTCAGCTTCCTCAGGCGATGGAGGCCGCCGGTCAACACATTGCAAACCTCTCTTCAGGCCAAAATGATATGTTTGGACTTCCCTTGACCGAAGAAATTGTTTCGCTTAAGTCCGGCTTTCCAACCTGGACTGCCCGGAAAGCGCTCGAGATGGAGCGGCACAGCCTCGGATTTTATTTAACCGGCCATCCGATGGTGCATCACCGGTCTGAAATTTCCCAGCTGGTCTCGGAGTCAATCGCGCAAACTCGACCAACACCGGAGCGCGTGGTTACTCTGAGCGGCTTGGTCCAGGGTTTGCGGACATTTCAGAATCGTCGTGGTGAAACCATGGCGTTTTTTCAATTGGATGATGGGACAGGTTTTGCAGACGTGAGTGTTTTTCCGGATACCTATGGACAATTTAGGTCAGCGCTTTCCAGTAACGGAATCGTGTTGACGAGGGGGCTCACCGGGGTTGACGATCGATCGGGCCTCTTATCGTTAAAAATAGAAGGGATCTGGACGTTAAAAGAGGCTCGGGAACGCGCGCTAACGAGTTTATCCGTTTCGCTTCCACAGGGAGTAGCGGGCGCGAAAATTATCGAGGATCTGCAAGGGATGCTTCGGAAGTTCGTGCCCGGGCCAACGAATATCAATATCGAGTATCTAAATCAGGAAGGGGACAGCCTTTCAATGTCATTAGGGGATCAATGGCGTGTTCAACCTGACGAGGATCTAATTGAGTCACTTCTTACTTTGGCGGGAGAGTCTGGGGTAAAGTTTCTGTATCGTTCAAGTCTTCTGACTGCCCAGAACCTGTCAAAGATTGATAACCTGGCGGCGTAGTTTTCAACGCGCTTTCCATAGTTACTGAAGGTAAAGTTAATCATGAATAATTCTCTGGATTTCGAACAGCCGATCGTTGATCTTGAGGCCAAAATTGAAGAATTGAGGCGGGTAGATTCGGATGGCGAGCTGGATCTGCAGCGAGAAATTTCTCGACTTCAGACAAAGAGTCAAAAACTCACTCGAGAGGTATTTTCTTCGTTAACCCCGTGGCAGGTGACTCAACTAGCTCGTCACCCTCAACGTCCACACACGCTTGATTATATTCCTCACGTATTTACCCATTTTCAGGAATTATCAGGAGATCGGATGTATGCCGATGATCAGGCAATCGTGGGCGGGTTAGCGCGACTCGGCGGTGTTGGCGTTGTCCTAATCGGTCATCAGAAAGGAAGAGATACCAAGAATAAAGTTAAACGAAATTTTGGAATGCCAAGCCCCGAAGGATATCGAAAGGCCCAGAGACTAATGAATCTTGCGGATCGGTTTAAACTGCCGGTGGTAACGCTGATTGATACCCCAGGGGCTTATCCCGGCATTGGCGCAGAGGAGCGGGGCCAAAGCGAGGCGATTGCAAGAACGATTGCAGTAATGGCGGGTCTTAAGGTGCCGATTATTTCCGCGGTCATTGGGGAAGGGGGATCTGGAGGCGCATTGGCAATAGGGGTGTGTGACCGTTTGATTATGCTGGAATTCTCGACATACTCGGTAATCAGCCCCGAGGGTTGCGCGTCAATTTTATGGAAGAGCCCCGACAAGGCGGAATCCGCAGCAGCAGCGATGAAAATTACATCAGATAGTCTTTTTGAAAATAAGCTGGTCGATGAAGTTATTAAAGAGCCTCTCGGCGGTGCTCATCGGGATCTCGATCAGGCTGCATACAGCCTAAAGGAGAGTCTCAGCCGCCATTTGGAAGATCTGAGTCTCCTATCCCCAGAAACGTTATTGAATCAACGAGAAACCAAGTTGAGGTCGTTCGGGCGGTTCAAGGGCGCCTGAAGTTAAAAACGTTTTGCCGCAAAATGTTATCGAAGAAAGAGTTTGGTCTGCAGTTCATCATTATGGCGGGTCGGAAATCAATGTGGCATTTAGTGGCGGGGTTGATTCGAGCGTGCTTTTGGATGTCTGCGCCAATCTTCGAGGACGATTTTCGTGTCCGGTGCATGCGCTTCATGTGAACCATGGCTGGTCTTCTGGTTCGGACCGATGGGAGTTGTCCTGTCGACGTCAAGCAGAAGCGCTTAAGATCAAATTTAAGAGTATTCGACTCGTTGAGCAAAGCCGGTCTAAACCTTCCGAGTCGATCGCCCGCGAAAATCGCTATCAATGGTTTTCCAAAGTGTCGAGGCCAAACGCTATTCTGTTGACGGCCCATCATGCCAATGATCAATTCGAGACTTTTTTATTTCGATTACTCAGGGGCGCATCAGTCTTGGGTCTTGGGGGGATGCGTGAGATTCAATTATTGTATGGGATGAGGGTTATTCGACCAATGTTGAAGGTCACCCGCGACGAAATCTACGCCTACGCTGAAAATCATAATGTTAATTATCTGCAAGATTCCTCAAATGACAATAATGCGTACGATCGAAATTACATCAGAAATCAGGTTATTCCAAGTATCGAACGAAGGTGGCCGCACACCCAGTCGGTTGTTTTGCGAACGAGTCAGGGATTTCGTGAAATTCAGAACATTTTGGATGAGACAGCAAGCCAAGATCTTCAATTTTGCGGACACGTCGACCATTCCTGTCGACTTAAAATAGATGGATCGGTGGGCAAGGCACGTTTTTTATGTCTCAGTACCGACCGGCAGAGTAACCTGTTGAGATATTGGTTTCGTATCAAAGGATTCCATGTAGCAACCGAGAAAGCACTGCAAGAATTTCTTCGACAGGTGAGAGTGGGTGCTGCGGGCTCCCGTCTTGTTCTCCGTCATGAAAAATATTCAGCCCTTGCTCGAGTGAACAAAGAAGGGATCTTCATTGTGCCAGGCGGAATAGATGAGTTCTGTCGAGATTTGAAGGTATGGGATTGGCCGCGTGAGGAGGTGGTAGTGACGGAATCGAATCTTGAAATCAGGTCAGTTCAGGTAATTGGAAAAGGCGTTTCGATAGAAGCACTGGGTAACTATTCGCTGGAATTGAGATGGAAACGAGGCAACATTAGAGTTCGGCCGGCCCACGCCAATCACCGGACGCGAAGCCTGCGAGTCCTGCTTCAGGAGATGAGAATTCCCAGTTGGGAGCGGGCGCGAATCCCAATGGTTTACGCCCGTGACCAATTTGTTTGCATGCCGGGCGTTGTTACCGAGGCTAAGTTTGCGGCGACCGAAAATCAGCCCGGAGTTGATTTTTTGCTGCGAGATTTGAGTGGTTTTCAGGCATCAGGTGAGTTTTGAATTTACGCCCGCCTCGAGTTCTGTTAACCTTTCCGTCCGTCGGGATTACTGACTTTAACGCCCTTTATCGTGATGGCGTCTTTAGAGCCCGCCCAGAAGAGTAAAACTATGCCCGACGGACTTTTCCCAAAATATGCCTTTATCACCGGTGGTGTTGTGTCTTCCCTCGGCAAAGGGCTTTCTGCTGCTTCTTTAGGAGCGTTGCTCGAGGCCCGCGGCCTCTCTGTGACGCTTGTAAAGCTCGATCCCTATATCAATGTTGATCCTGGCACCATGAGCCCTTTTCAACATGGCGAGGTGTTCGTTACCGATGACGGGGCTGAGACGGACCTTGATCTGGGTCATTATGAGCGGTTTGTTCGGACTCAGATGGGGCGAAAAAATAATTTCACAACGGGTCAGATCTACGAAACCGTGATTCGAAAAGAGAGGCGGGGCGACTTTCTTGGGGGGACGGTTCAGGTTATTCCTCATATTACGAATGAAATAAAAGCGTCGATACTGTCGGCCGGGAAAGGTTACGACATCTGCTTGGTTGAGATTGGGGGGACGGTGGGCGATATTGAATCGTTACCCTTTCTTGAGGCGATTAGGCAAATGCGCATTGAACTTGGACGTGAGCAAACAATATTTCTTCATCTTACCTTGGTCCCAGCGTTACTCACCGCCGGAGAAATCAAGACCAAGCCAACACAGCATTCCGTTAAAGAATTACGCAGCATCGGAATTCAGCCGGATATCGTACTTTGTCGAGCCCAGCAACCTCTCCCGGCTGATGCTCGGCGAAAGATTTCTCTATTCACAAATGTTGAAGAGAGTTCGGTAATCTCCGCTGAAGATGTTTCAAATATTTATTCGATTCCGCGTCGGTACCATGACCAGGGTTTAGACAGCACAGTCGTGAAGCATCTAGGGTTAAATAATCACCATATTGACTTAAATGAATGGGACAGCGTTGTGTCAGCGATGGAAACTCCTGAAACAACCGTGACAATTGGCATGGTTGGGAAATATGTCTCATTGACTGAATCCTACAAGTCGCTTTCTGAGGCTTTAGTTCACGCGGGGATTGCCAATCGGGTGAGGATCAACGTGAAATATTTTGATGCCGAAACGCTTGAAACATCCCACGATGCGAAGAAGAATCTAACAGGCGTCGATGGCATTCTTGTGCCCGGTGGATTCGGCGAACGCGGGACGGAAGGCATGATTAACGCAGTTGAGTATGCCCGGAGCGCGGCAGTCCCTTACTTGGGCATCTGTCTTGGACTTCAAATTGCTGTTATTGAATACGCTCGAAATGTGGCGGGAATGGGCCATGCCAACAGTACAGAATTTGACCAAAAGACACCGTTTCCAGTGGTTGCGCTTGTAACGGAGTGGACAAAATCAGACGGTGGCACAGTCGCGAGAGGAGGTGGCGACGATCTGGGCGGTACTATGCGCCTTGGCGCGCAGCGCGCTTCGCTAAAAGAAGGATCAAAGTGCGCTCAGATCTATGGTGCGACCGATATTTATGAGCGTCATCGACATCGCTATGAGGTGAATAATACGTTTCTTGCCGAATTAGAAGAAAAAGGGTTGTCGGTCTCGGGAAAATCGATCGATAATCTTGTCGAAATGGTTGAAGTACCGTCTCATCCGTGGTTTGTGGCCTGTCAGTTCCACCCCGAGTTTAAGTCCACACCGCGAGATGGACACCCACTTTTTTCAGCATTTGTTGCGGCTGCGGGCCGGCACATAAAAGGCGATATCGATAATAGACGGACGGCGAAGGTCTCGAGCGAGTGAGCGTGTTTGATAGACCGGTTGGCCGTAAGCACCCAATCTTCTTAATAGCAGGCCCGTGCGTGATCGAAAGTCGTGAAAATGCATTATCTACGGCTTCACGTTTGGCGGAGATCGCCCAGTCTTTGAACCTACTGGTGATTTATAAATCGTCGTTTGATAAAGGGAATCGATCATCGGGCACCTCTTATCGAGGACCTGGATTGGAAGAAGGTCTTCGAATTTTGGATGATGTCAGGCAGGAAACCGGTCTTCCCTTGCTGACCGACGTGCATACGCCAGAACAGGCAACCTTGGCCGCCGATGTTGTTGATGTTCTTCAGACACCTGCGTTTTTATGCCGACAAACTGATCTTATTGTTGCTGCTGTTAAAACTGGTTGTCCTGTGAATATTAAAAAAGGGCAGTTTATGGCCCCACAGGAGATGCGCGGCGTAGCAGAAAAAGCAAAGGCGGCAGGTGGGCAAGAAATTTTCTTGTGCGAGCGCGGAAGTTCGTTTGGCTACCACAATCTTGTGGTCGACATGAGAAGTCTCCAAATTATGGATGATCTCGGTTTTCCCGTCGTTTTCGACGCGACCCACTCAGTGCAACTGCCAGGGGCGGGTGGGGATCAATCGGGGGGGCAGCGCGAGTTCGTACCGATCCTCGCTCGCGCCGCGGTTGCCGCAGGCGTATCGGGCATCTTTATGGAAACCCATATTAATCCGGATAGAGCATTAAGCGATGGGCCAAATGCATGGCCGCTTGAACTGCTAAAGCCGTTGCTTGAAGACCTGATAAATGTTGATCGGGTCTTCACCAGTTGCCAGTCTTTTGACCATTTAAAGTAGGTTTTCTCATGCCCTCAAATGCAAAAATTTCTAAAATTTTAGCTCGAGAGATTCTTGATTCGCGGGGATTTCCAACCATTGAAACTGAGGTGCATTTGGCTGGAGGCGCGATTGGACGCGCGGCTGTTCCGTCCGGCGCCTCGACGGGTAGCCGAGAAGCGCTTGAGTTAAGGGATAGGGATCCAGATCGCTACGACGGAAAAGGGGTCACCCAGGCCGTCTTTAACGTCAATACTGAAATTGCCAGTTTGCTGAGAGATCGAGATGCCATGGCTCAGCCGGATATTGACAGCGCAATGATTGGGCTTGATGGTACGCCCACGAAGGAAAGACTCGGCGCAAATGCGATTCTCTCGGCTTCCTTGGCAGTGGCTCGCGCCGCGTCGGTTGCGAAAAATATACCGTTGTTTCGTCATATTTCTGAACTACATGACAATCCTAACCCTGATCGATTACCTGTTCCCCAGATGAACATTCTTAATGGCGGGGCGCATGCAGACAATAGCATTGATTTTCAGGAGTTCATGGTGCTGCCCGTTGGATTATCAAGTTTTAGTGATGCGTTACGCGCAGGCGTTGAGATTTTCCATCAGCTCAGAAAAGTGTTGATTCAAAATAAAAGTCAAACTGGAGTCGGAGATGAAGGTGGTTTCGCGCCCGATTTACCCTCAAACGAGGCTGGACTGGAAATTATTTTGGATGCTATTTCAAAGACCGGTTATCAATTGCCACAGGATATTGCTCTTGGGTTAGATTTGGCGAGTTCTGAATTTTATCAAGATGGAGAGTATGTTCTGGGCGCGAGTAATCAATCGTACTCAACCATTGAATTTATTGATCTCATTAAAGAATGGATCGACAGAGCCCCGATAATCTCGATAGAAGACCCTCTAGCCGAAGATGACTGGGAGGGTTGGGCAGCGCTCACTAAACTGCTCGGTGGGCGGGTTCAAGTGACAGGAGATGATTTGTTTGTTACTAATTCCAAATTTCTTGAGCGCGGTATTGATCAGGGCGTTGGTAACTCAATCCTGGTCAAGGTTAATCAAATAGGAACGCTAAGTGAAACGCTGGCGACGGTACGTCTTGCGCAAGCTAATCATTATGGGGTGACTGTTTCCCATCGCTCAGGGGAGACAGAGGATACGACGATCGCTGATCTTGCTGTTGGAGTGGGTGCGGAACAAATCAAAACGGGTTCGCTCTGCCGCTCTGAGCGTGTGGCCAAATACAACCGGCTCCTCTGGATTGAGCGAGAGTTGGGTGATCAAGCCCGATACGCGGGTCTGAATGCATTTGCGCATCTTCAGGCGAGTTAATTGGTCGTAGCCGCAAGTTGATGTGGGTCCGAACGCTTATCTCTGTACTGTGCGCGCTGGTGTTAGGTCTGCAATACGCACTTTGGTTCGGGAAAAGCAATGTCATCGATTTTTTTCGTCTCCAACAAACGGTGAGCTCGTTGCAGGCTGAAAATATCACGCTTCGAGAGCGGAATGATCAACTGCATGCCGATGTAAACGAAATAAAAAACCGGATGGAGGCGATTGAGGGCCGGGCGAGAGAGCAGTTAGGTCTTATTCTCCCGGGCGAGACTTACTTTCAAATCATACCCCCCGATTCATCAGACGGTGTTGCAAATGATTAATTATGCCGCGCCATCTACCGTTTCTGTCGGCACAGTGTAGGGTAAATCGATTCGTTTAATTGAGATTCGATCGGCTATTGCGTGCTGGGTCAAGTTTGAATCCAGTGCTGAGATGGGTACGGTTGCCAACATCAGAATGCGATCTTGAATAGAATCGTAGGTTCTGCACACGATCGTTGCATTTCTGCTATCTGAGTCATCTCCAAGATCGATCGCGTCACCAATCACGCCCTCGAAGGATGCCGGAAGTTGAGCCGCGATCATGCGTTGCTTGGGCTTTCCTCGATATCGAATTCGTGCGACGATCTCTTGCCCTGGGTAGCATCCTTTCTTAAAACTGACAGCCCCGATAAGGTCGAGATTAAGAGACTGGGGAAGAAATCTTTCGGTCATGCTTTGCTCGACCCACGCGATCCCATTCTCAGAGAGTGCTACTGCAAGATTTTGGTCCAAGACATTTTCATCGTCGATCTCTACCGCGGTTAACTGACTGGTTACTAAGGCTTGCGAGACTACGCCAAGTTTGATCGGCTGTGAAATATTCGCTCTCATATACTTAGCAAATGATTCCGGTAGGGTTTGCGGCCGGGTGGAGTATTCGCAAATCATTCGGCAATCGTGTTCAACTGTAAAATTGACTTTAGATCTCATTCTAAAAAGTTCGAATCGAGCGACTACGGCTTCCACGACACTCGCGTGAGTGACCAGATAGAAGCCTTCAGGGATTGGAAATACAGCAAAGGTGGCGAATAACCGGCCTTTCGCTGAGCAGTAACCGGCAAAACCCCATTGCTCTTGAGAAATTGACTCGATGTCTGCGGTAAGTTGATTCTGTAAAAAAGTTGTTGAATCTTCGCCGGTACACCTGATCACAACGGTTTCCATCTTAGCGACTCTCCAAAAAAAGGGTGTTGAAGCGAATTTAGATTGCGATCAGATGTGGTCCGATATCTGACGAAAATTTCACTGTTTTTGAATTAAGATTACGCGTCAACATGAATAAAAATCCGGGTTGCATCAGAAACCCGCAAGCGTCAAAATCACTATTGTTGCGGCGCACAATAAAGTCAATGACAGATTCTAAATCTACCATATCCGATATCAAGAAATCCGAAGCGCCTCGTCCGGACTCGGGGTCAAAAAGCGAGATTGAAATCCCATCGACAGAGCGTCGGGAGGAGTTATCTCACCCGGACCCAACCCGTTACGGGGATTGGGAGCGTCGTGGGCGCTGTATAGACTTTTAGTCTTTATCCTCTGTTCGAAATAAAAATGACCAACTCCAGACCCAGACCAATCTCGCCGCATTTGCAGATTTATAAACCGCAGTTAACGGCTGTACTGTCGAGTTTGCATCGAGTATCTGGTTTATTTCTTAGTGCTGCCGCGGTTGGACTTGCCGGATGGGTTATCACACTGGCGCTTGGGGAGTCGGTTTTTGCGATCGTCCAACAATTTTTGAGTAGCGGCTACGGCACGGGACTCATCGCGCTAGGGCTTTTTGGTTTCTTCTATCACCTGGCTAATGGACTCCGTCATCTTTGTTGGGATCGGGGATATGGATACGACATCAAAAATGTTTATCGGTCCGGATGGATCGTCGTTGCGTGCTCTATTACGGCAGGGATTGTTGCCATTCTGATCGCGCTTTAAATGATTATCTGGATCGCGAACTCGTGAACACACCTTCGAGCGAGCCGGGGCTTCAGCATTGGAGATGGCAACGAGGGTCAGCTTTGGTCCTTACCCCTTTTGGACTTTGGTTTATTTTCCAAATGCTATTGCTGCCTGACTTCGAGTACCAGACCGTAATCTCTTGGTTAGCGACAATGTTCAATTCATTTGCAATGACCGTATTGCTAATAGCGCTTCTAGTGCATTCGCTTTTAGGTCTTCAGGTTGTTATTGAAGATTACATTGCAAATCCACTTCAGCGAACCTTGATCCGAATCACCCGATTTATTGGAATTGCAATTCTCGCTGCTTCCATTACCTCGATTTTTACGATTTAAAGGCCGGATAAATGCCAACTGGAAATTATAAGATTCAACATCACCAACATGATGTCGTAGTGGTCGGTGCAGGCGGGGCAGGACTTAGATCCTGCTTGGGACTTTCGGAGGCGGGTTTAAGTACGGCTTGCATCACCAAGGTATTTCCAACACGCTCCCATACGGTGGCGGCGCAGGGGGGGATGAGCGCGGCACTTGCCAATATGGGTGAAGACGATTGGCGTTGGCACATGTACGACACCGTCAAGGGGTCGGATTGGCTTGGCGACCAAGAGGCCATTAGCTTTATGTGCAAGGAAGCGCCATCAGCAGTTATTGAGTTAGAGCATTATGGCGTACCGTTTTCCCGTACCGATGAGGGGAAGATCTACCAGCGCGCGTTTGGCGGAATGACAACGAACTTTGGTCAGGGTCAGGCGCAACGGACCTGTGCGGCGGCGGATAGAACGGGTCACGCGATCCTTCATACACTGTATCAACAATCTCTAAAGCACAACGCAGAGTTCTTCATCGAGTACTTCGCGATCGACCTGATCATGGAAGATGGAGAGTGTCGGGGCGTGCTGGCGTGGTGTCTTGAGACGGGCGAGCTTCACGTGTTCTGGGCAGGTCAGGTAATTTTAGGGACCGGTGGCTACGGTCGTGCGTATTTTTCAGCGACGTCTGCACATACTTGTACGGGTGACGGCAACGCGATGGCCTTGCGGGCCGGACTCCCTCTCCAGGACATGGAATTTGTCCAATTTCATCCAACTGGCGTTTACGGTTCAGGTTGCCTCATCACTGAGGGTGCTCGAGGAGAAGGCGGGTTTTTAACAAACGCGGACGGTGAGCGTTTTATGGAACGGTACGCGCCAAACGCCAAAGATCTTGCGTCCCGCGACGTCGTCAGTCGCTCCATGACTATGGAGATCCGGGCAGGTCGAGGGGTAGGCCGTGACGAAGATCACATCTATCTGCATTTGGAGCATCTCGGTGCGGATATTCTTGCTGAACGTCTGCCGGGAATCTCGGAGACGGCTCGAATATTTGCGGGCGTGGATGTTTGTAAATCACCGATCCCGGTCATTCCAACGGTTCATTACAACATGGGCGGCATCCCAACCAATATTCACGGCGAGTGCATCGGATCTGCATTCGGGAACGATACGGAGGTTGTGCCAGGACTCATGGCGATTGGAGAAGCAGGCTGTGTTTCAGTACATGGCGCGAACCGTCTCGGATCGAATAGTTTGTTGGATCTTATTGTCTTCGGCAGGGCTTCTGCTCGCCGGGCGGTAGAAAATGCGAAAACAAAACCTCTGGCTAAACGCGGAAACAACGCGTTGTTCGAGCCGGCCATCAGTCGATTTGATCATATGAGGTATAGCGATGGCGGTGTGTCGACTGCATCGATACGGCTAAAGATGCAGCGTGCTATGCAGTCAAACTGTGCGGTCTTTCGGAATCAACAGGTTTTGGAAGAGGGCGTTGACGAGATTGAGGCGACGATAGAGCGTCTATCCGATGTTGGAATCAAAGATCGTTCTATGATCTGGAACACCGACCTGGTTGAGGCGCTTGAGCTCGAAAATCTCTTGTCGCAGGCCAAGGTAACGGTCCATAGCGCACTTGCTCGTCAGGAAAGTAGGGGCGCTCACGCAAGAGACGACTTTCCGGATCGTGATGACGTTAACTGGATGAGCCATACAAATGCGCGATTAAATAACGGACTTGTGGGTTTATCTTATCGACCTGTCGTGCTGGAGACAGGTACAACAGAAGTTGAAACAATTGCCCCGAAAGCACGAGTTTACTAGGCAATTCAATAAGAGATTAAATCGATGGCTGAATTCAGACTACCGAAAAACTCCCGACCGCAGAAGGGTGCGCGCCATAATTCGGACCTGGGGATGAAGTCACCTCGGCGATTCGAGATTTATCGGTGGAGCCCTGACTCTGACGATCCACCAAAAATCGACGAACTGTATGTTGATCTGGCGACGTGTGGCCCTATGGTCCTGGACGCTATTATAAAAATTAAGGATGAAATTGACTCGAGCTTAACGTTTCGGCGGTCTTGTCGGGAAGGTATTTGTGGCTCCTGTGCAATGAATATCAACGGCGTAAATACTCTGGCGTGCACGCAACCTCTTGATGATTTTGGCGATGTCGTCCGGCTGTATCCTTTGCCTCATATGCCAGTAATTAAGGATCTTGTCCCGGATCTCTCTCATTTTTTTGAGCAACATCGCTCAATCGAACCTTGGCTAAAAGCGCCAGAAATTGTCTCGAATACCGAGCGTTTACAGAGCCCCGAAGATCGGGAAAAGTTGGATGGGTCGTACGAGTGTATTTTATGCGCCTGTTGTTCTACCAGTTGTCCGAGCTATTGGTGGAACTCCGATCGATACCTTGGGCCCGCGAATCTACTTCAGGCGTATCGCTGGATTGCGGACAGTCGCGATGAAGAGACCGGTTCGCGTCTCGAATCACTCAATGATAGTTTTTCCTTGTACCGCTGTCATACGATCATGAACTGTACGAATGCTTGCCCAAAGGGGCTGAATCCCGGGAAAGCGATTGGCGAGATCAAATCAATGATTGCGAAAAACGAGTCTTGACATCAGGCGCGTCTCACAATCGTCTCCGGTGGCGGGCCAGGCGGGGAGTGCGGGAGTTGGATGGCCTCCTTTTACCTTTTTCAGAAGTCATCATTTCTGAGGGCGATTTAAAAAGAATCAAATGCTTCGATGAATTGTTGTCGCTCCCTGATCCGGTTTTACTGGATTGGTTTTTTCAACGCGCCTCTCCCGACAAAGAAATACTGGCGGATCTGGTGCGAGAAATCCTAGATTACTCAAACGCGGCTACTTCGCGTTAATTTTCTCCCGACCTTAGCGGGGGCTCAAGACTGTGTCGTGCTGCTGGGCTTTGTCACTTGTGGGATGATCAAGCGTGTAGTGAAGTCCGCGACTTTCTTTTCGCATCGCGGCACATCTAACGATGAGCTCTGACACAAGAACCAGATTTCGCAGCTCTAGAAGGTCCTGATTAACTTTAAAGTTGCTGTAGAAGTCCCGAATTTCTTCTGTCAGAACGTTGAGTCTGTTGGCAGCCCGCTGTAATCTTCTGGAGGTTCTCACGATGCCGACGTAATCCCACATGGAGCGACGTAACTCGTCCCAGTTATGCGCCACCACAACGAGTTCGTCGGGATCGGTGACTTGACTCTCATCCCAAGGTTCGGGGTCAGCTGGATGACTCAGAGGCGTTTCAAGATAGTCGGAAATTGTGCCGGCTGCGCGTTCTGCGAATACAACGCATTCAAGAAGGGAGTTGCTTGCCAGCCGGTTTGCGCCGTGAAGGCCTGTACAGGCATTTTCGCCCAGCGCGAAAAGACCGGCCAAGTCAGTCTGCCCATTGAGATCAGTTGTGATGCCGCCACAGGTATAGTGGGCTGCCGGAACGACGGGAATTGGATCGATCGCCATGTCGATGCCAAAAGATAGGCACCGCTCATATATTGCCGGAAAATGTTTAGTGAGGTAGTTCTTCTCTTTGTGGGAGATGTCGAGGTATATGCAATCCAGCCCGCTTTTTTTCATCTCAAAATCGATGGCACGGGCCACGATGTCTCGCGGCGCCAATTCAGCTCGGGGATCATGTTGATCCATGAATCCGGTGCCATCAGGGAGCACCAGTTTCCCCCCCTCACCGCGGACGGCTTCCGATATAAGAAAGCTACCTGCATGAGGATGAAAGAGACAGGTCGGGTGAAACTGAACAAATTCGAGATTTGAGACTGAGCAACCTGCTCGCCATGCGATCGCGATACCGTCACCTGTTGAAGTATCTGGATTGCTAGTATAAAGATAGGCCTTTGACGCCCCGCCGGTTGCCAGCACGACGACTTCCGAGCGAATAGTGACAATCTGCTGGGTTTTATTGTTAAGTGCGTAGAGTCCGATAACTCTTTCCCGGCCGTTTTGCCGGTCAGAACTCTTGATTACGTCAATGCTTAAATGGTTTTCAAGGACTTGGATATGGCTCGATGCCAGGACCTGTTGGTCAAGGGTTTCAACGACTGCTCTTCCGGTTGAGTCAGCGACATGAGCCACTCGGCGGTAGGAATGACCACCTTCTCGAGCCAAATGGAAGGTACTGGATTTTTTTTCCTTTAAATCGAAATCAACACCCGCGCCGCTAAGCCAATCAATGGCGTCTGGTGCGCCCTCGACGACTGTTCGTACGGCTTCAGCGTTACATAGGCCGGCGCCTGCATCATGAGTGTCCTGAATGTGAGCCTCAAAACTGTCACCCGGATCCATCGCCGCGGCGATCCCGCCTTGCGCCCATAGACTGGATCCCGATGCCAGTGTGGACTTGGTGAGAAGCAGAGACTTTACTCCTAGATTGGAGAGGCGAAGCGCAAGGCTGATTCCGGCCAGCCCACTGCCCACAATGACAACTGGCGAGTAACGCGTCATCAAGATGAAATAAGATTATGTTGCACTTTCATAAGATTAAATAACAGTCTTTATGTAAATAACGTGCAAGCAAGTGGCCTGCGAGATAAAATTAGACATTAAAGTTTTTTTACCCGCCGCAGAGCGTCGCGCTGTGCAGCTTCCCCTAGCGAGAACCAAATGGCAAAGGCCGATCAAAGCCTGATTCGTAATTTCGCAATTATCGCCCATATTGACCATGGCAAGTCAACATTGTCTGATCGGCTAATACAGCGCTGTGGCGGACTATCAGATCGTGAGATGACAGCGCAGGTTCTTGATTCGATGGATTTGGAGCGCGAGAGAGGAATAACGATTAAAGCACAGAGTGTGTCGCTTGAATACCAGGGGAATGATGGTAATACCTATCGTTTGAACTTTATTGATACGCCTGGACATGTGGATTTCTCTTACGAAGTTTCACGTTCCCTCAAAGCGTGCGAAGGGGCGCTTTTAATCGTTGACGCGTCTCAGGGTGTTGAGGCTCAAACAGTCGCCAACTGTTATACCGCAGCAGATTTCGGTCTGGAGATTATTCCGGTTCTTAACAAGATTGATTTGCCCGCAGCTGAGCCCGATCGGGTGAAGGAAGAGATTGAGGACCTGATTGGACTTGATTGCAGTGATGCGCTTGAAGTGTCTGCCAAAACCGGCGCAGGCATCGATGGCATTTTAGAGAGAATTGTCGAGCGCGTGCCCGCGCCAGAGGGTGACAGGGAAGCGTCTCTGAAAGCATTAATTATTGACTCGTGGTTTGATAATTATCTGGGAACGATTTCGTTGGCACGGGTCATGCAAGGGTCGCTCACGTCACGAACTAAACTGCAAATGATGTCTACGGGTAAAAGTCACCAGTGCGAGCAGATTGGACGGTTCACGCCAAAACGAACAACGACCTCCGTCCTGAGCGCCGGTGATGTGGGATATGTGGTTGCCGGCATTAAAGATATTAAAGCGGCCCGTGTTGGGGACACAATTACCGACAGCAATAACCCGGCTGACATGAGTCTCGAAGGATTTAAAATGGCCAAACCGGCGGTCTTCGCAGGTCTTTATCCCATTAATAATGCCGAATTCGAGACTTTTCGGGACGCGCTAGGGAAGCTCAGCCTCAACGACGCGTCGTTAGTGTTTGAGCCGGAGGTTTCACCGGCGTTGGGTTACGGTTTTCGCTGCGGTTTTCTGGGTATGCTTCATATGGAGATCATCCAGGAGCGGTTGGAACGTGAATACAACCTCGAATTAATTACAACGGCGCCGACCGTTGTCTATCGCATTACAGCGAAGGATGGTTCGACTCAATACATTCATAATCCCTCCCAGATGCCTGACTCAGGCTCCGTTACCGAGATTTTCGAGCCATTTATCTCGGCGAATATCCTATGTCCATCTGGATATGTTGGGGCGGTGATCACGCTATGCATCGAGAAGCGGGGAGTTCAGAAAGAAATTTCCTATCACGGGCGACAGGTCGCGGTTGAATTTGACCTCCCGTTGGCCGAAGTGGTCCTCGATTTTCATGACAAATTAAAATCAGTCAGTCGCGGCTTCGCATCATTTGATTACGAAATGCTTGAGGATCGAACTGCAAATATGGTTCGCATCGATGTCATGATAAATGGTGACCGCGTTGAACCTTTATCTGCGTTAGCGCATCGGGAACACGCACCGTATCGTGCTCGCCAGTTAGTGTCTAGAATGAGAACGTTGATACCGCGTCAGATGTTTGATGTTGCGATTCAGGCCGCTATCGGTTCCAAAATTATCGCTAGGGAAACCGTCAAAGCATTACGGAAAAATGTGACTGCAAAATGCTACGGGGGCGATATTACTCGTAAACGCAAATTGCTTGAAAAGCAAAAAGAAGGAAAAAAACGTATGAAGCAAATCGGTTCAGTCGCGATACCGCAAGAAGCGTTCTTGTCGGTGTTAAAGGTGGGAGAATAGAATGGACTTTGAGATCGCACTTTTTATCGCGCTGGTGGTTGCAGGCGTTATCATTTACATTGATAAAATCTTTGGCGCACCTAAAAGAGCGGTGAATTCTAAACGGGGTAGTGGTGAGGCTACTCTTAGGATGCCGATTTTGGTCGAGTATTCCCGATCATTTTTTCCAGTACTGTTGGCTGTCTTTTTATTACGAGCGTTTGTGGTCGAACCGTTTCGAATTCCCTCGGGCTCGATGCTCCCGAGTCTGTTTATCGGCGACTTTATCCTTGTTTCAAAATTTAGCTATGGCGTTCGTTTACCTATATTAAAGAAGAAATTGATCCCGATGGGTAACCCCGATCGAGGGGATGTAATGGTTTTTCGATTTCCTCGAGATCCGAAGACTAATTTTATTAAACGTGTGGTGGGTCTCCCCGGTGACGTCGTGAGTTATCATAACAAGAGACTGATAATTAATGGAAAACCGGTCCCTATTGAAGCTTCAGATCTTATTGACTGGCCTACTAAGGATTCTTCTGAAGAGCGGGTGAGATCGTTCTTCGAGCGTTTTGGTGAGGAGAAGCACGCGATCCTGATTGATACTTTAAGGTCTGCGAACTCAATTCGGGTAACGGTTCCCGAAGGGCAATACTTTGTCATGGGTGACAATCGTGATCACAGCAACGATAGTCGCTACTGGGGCTTTGTGCCGGAAGAATTCGTTGTGGGCAAAGCATTTTTTATCTGGTTTAGCTGGGACAGCGTTGGCGAGAATTTTGTCAACTGGAAACGGATAGGATCCTTTATCCAATAAAAACAATGAATCCGGTTCAAAGACTCCAATCTGCTATTGGATATGAGTTCTCCGATCCTAGTCTGCTGGGTGCTGCATTAAGGCATCGCAGTATCGGAATGACTCATAACGAACGCCTGGAGTTTCTGGGTGATAGCATTCTTGGCCTAGTGATCAGCCAAGAAATTTTTACCCGTTTTCCTGACTCTTCCGAGGGAGAGCTCACGCGGATACGCGCCCAACTGGTGCGACAAGCGACTTTGGCTATTGTCGCCCGCCGACTTTCACTCGGCGAATTTCTAAAGCTCGGCCCCTCAGCCGGAAAGTCAGGTGGAAGCGATCGGGCTTCTATCTTGGCTGACGCGCTAGAAGCAGTCCTGGCTGCGGTCTTCCTTGACTCTGACTTTAAAATCGCACGGCGGGTCATTCTTGGTATTTTTCAGAACGAACTTGACACTATTCGGGCGGACCGGGTCAGGAAAGATTCAAAAACAACGCTTCAAGAGTATCTCCAGGCTAAGGGCGACCCGCTACCAACTTATGAGGTCATTGAGACGCGCGGGCAACCTCATAATCGAGAATTTGTCGTGGACTGCTCGTTGATCGGGTGCGAAATACAGGAAGTGGGATTGGGTTCGAGCCGAAAAATAGCGGAACAAAATGCTGCCTTGTCGGTTCTTGAAAAACTGGGCATTGCCGAGACTCTCGATGAGTGAGGCGCAATATTTTGGTGTGATCGCTGTTGTTGGGCGTCCGAACGTCGGTAAATCAAGTCTTATGAATCGACTTTTAGGCGAGAAAGTGTCTATCGTCTCCCGCCGTCCGCAAACCACATGGCGCGAGATTACCGGGATCGATACGAGCGCGAATGTTCAGCTGGTGTTTGTGGATAGTCCTGGCATGCATAAGCCAAAACGGCAACTGCTGAGCAAGAGAGCAAATCAGTCTGCACGCGGCGCTGGCACGGGTGCTGATATCCTTTGTATGGTGACGGACTGTCGTTATTGGACAAGCGACGATCAAAGAGTGCTTGAGCATTTTCGGAAAACACAAACCCCTATATGGCTTTTACTAAACAAAGTTGATTTGCTGGCTTCGATTGATAAAGTGCTTCCGAAGATTGCGAGCGTAAAGGGGGCGCATGACTGGGCTCAGATTATTCCGGTGTCGGCAAAGACTGACTATAACTGCAAGCATTTACTCAACATGCTCAGAGCAGCAGCGCCGTTAGGAAGCGCGGGCTATGACGCGGAATCTTTAACGACGATGCCTGTATCTTTTCTGGCGGCTGAGCTCGTTAGAGAACAAATTTTTAGACAAATGGGTGATGAGATTCCGTATGTCACGGGAGTAGAGATTAGCCGTTTCGAGGAGATTGATTCGGGTCGGGTTGAGATTGACGTCAGTATTTGGTGTGACACAACTGGACAGAAAGCGGCTTTAATTGGGTCCAAGGGCGCCAGATTGAAGAACATCGGGACCGCAGCCCGGCGCGGACTTGAGAAGCTTTTAGGTAAGTCGGTTTTGCTCAATCAAATGGTAAAGGTTAAAAAAGGGTGGTCAGATGACAGCCGGTCAGTCACCCGACTGGGATACAGTGACTAGGAAAACTCACGGCTAGAACCAGTATGCGGATCAAAGGAGAGCCAGGATTTATTCTTCATCGCAGGCCGTTCTCGGAGTCCAGTTTGTTGCTGGATATATTCTCGAGGGGGTATGGGCGCATTACCGCGATCGCAAAAGGAGCCCGCAAGCAAAAATCCCAATATCGCGGGATGATTCGCCCCTTTGCATTAACCACGTTGGGATGGTCCGGAAAAGGAGAAGTCAAAACCCTGACCCAATGCGAGTGGGCAGGCCCGGATTTTGGATTACGGGGGCCCAATCTTTTTTGCGGTTATTATTTGAGCGAATTACTGATCAAGTTCTTGCAACGGTACGATCCGCATGAGCGTTTGTTTGATCAGTATCTCAAGAGTCTTGTTCATCTTGGCGTTGATGGCGAATCTCAATCCACCCTTCGCCTGTTCGAGAAGGTGTTGCTTCGCGAAGTGGGCTATGGCTTGCGACTGGATAAAGATCATGACACAGGTCAGCCGATCAAACCCAATTCGAGCTACCATTATCGTCCAGGCCTGGGTGCTTTTGTGAATCAAGGGAACGAGGCAGGAGGTGTTGTCGTTCACGGATCATCTCTTATTGCCTTAAGGGAAGAGTTACACTTTGACGCGACGATCCTCCGCGAATTAAAACAGTTACATCGGGTGATTTTTCAAAGTCTTCTTGATGGGCGCTCATTAGTTACGCGTCAAATTTTTTCTCAAATTTATCAAAACGAAAAATTCCCCTTATCTGCGGAAGCGCTCAATTGAAAGGATAACTTATGGACCTAGGAGTAAATATTGATCATGTCGCGACTTTACGTCAGGCGCGAGGCACGTCGTATCCCGATCCGGTAGCGGCTGCCCTTATTTGCGAAGCCAATGGCGCAGATTTGATCACGTTGCATCTGCGCGAGGATCGTAGGCATATCGCCGATCACGACGTGGTTCGAATGCGTCAAGCAATTTCAACTCGGATGAATCTGGAGATGGCCGTAACGGATGAAATGAAAGCGATCGCTCTGGACCTTAGACCTGAGGATGTCTGTTTAGTTCCCGAGAAGCGTCAGGAGATTACGACTGAAGGCGGGCTGGAGGTATACGAGCAGTACGATAAGGTTGCACCATTTATCAGTCAACTGGAACAGGCAGGAATAAGAGTTTCTCTTTTCATTGATCCCGATGAGAAGCAGATTGACGCGAGCAGGCGCCTTGGCGTCTCTGCAATTGAATTGCACACCGGTGCGTTTGCAGATGCAAAAGATGAATCAGAGCGTGAGCGTCAACTCGAAAGGATCATAATAGCCGTGTCGATCGGTGAGGCGGCTGGACTTCGCGTGAATGCGGGCCATGGACTGAACTACAAAAACGTCGAGCCTATTGCCCGTATCGAAGGCATTCAGGAGCTTAATATCGGACATGCAATTATTGCGGAGGCGGTGTTTGAAGGGCTGGGACCCGCGGTTCGTAGGATGCGGGAATTAATAAATAACCCGGGTGAAAAATAACGATCTATTTCTTGCGTGGCGCAAAGCCGTCTGGAACCGCGCCTAACTCACCTTCGCCAAATAAGAAACCCAACATATGCTGCTTTAAAAGCTCTACCGCCTGTGGGTCCGCGCTGCTTAACTGGTTCTCGTTGATGATCAGAACCTGGCGTTCAAGCCATTTGGTCCAGCCTTCAGCCGATACCGATTCATAAATTCGTTGCCCTAACTCACCAGGGTAGGGCGGGGCCGACAAACCTTCTGCATCCTCTTTAAGCACGGTGCATTTGACAGTACGCATGATAATATTCCTAATGAGACGGCGTGGTCTTGTCGATTTAGATAAGTTGAGGTCAAATTTTACATATATTTTAACCTGATTCGGAAGGTAACAGACATGAATGTGGATATTGCTCAGAGCGAAAATGGCGGCGTAACGATAACGCCACCGGCGAAGGAAAAAATTGCGGAACTTTTATCAGGTGCCGATCAAAGCCAATCCGCCGTTCGGGTTTTTGTTTCCGGTGGTGGCTGTGGCGGGATGAATTACGGGATGACTTTTGCCGAATCAGTAGAAGAAACAGACCGCTTGATTCAGGATAGCTCTGGATGTTCAATCGCAATTGATCCCGTTGCGCTCGCTTATCTGGAGGGTGCGGAGATCGATTTTCAGGATGATGGCGTTAGCGCGACGTTCGTCTTTAATAATGTCTTTAAGGCGGTCGGCGGCAGTGGCGCCTGCGGCGGATGTGGCGGTGCACATTGATACCTCACCCCTGGGTGGGCGACTGTCTGTGTAACCGTTAGCTGCGGATTCGTTCAAATTCTGTAAAAATCTTCATTTAGGGACATCGATGACATCACGGTCGGTTGGGTCGCTTGCCGTTTCTGCGATTGGACTGGGTTGCATGAATATGTCGAGCGGTTATGGGCGTGGCGATGATCATGTCTCCAGACGCCTGTTAAATGAGGCGCTTGATGTCGGCTACACGTTCTTTGATACTGCAACGTTATATGGTGGCGGTCATAACGAGACGCTGGTTGGTACTGCTTTAGGCTCTCGCCGATCAGAGTTTGTACTCGCGAGCAAGTGCGGGCTCAGCCAGGCGAATGGAAAGAGCATTGTCGATGGTCGTCCAGAGACATTGCGAATCCAGTGTGAGAAAAGCTTAAAACGTTTAAAAACCGAAGTCATCGATCTTTATTATCTTCATCGAGTCGATCCAGGCGTACCGGTAGAGGATAGTGTTGGCGAGCTTGGACGCATGGTGACCGATGGTAAAGTGCGAGAGATCGGTTTATCTGAAGTTTCTGTCGACACTTTGACGCGTGCTCACAATACTCATCCTATCGCAGCGGTTCAATCGGAGTTCTCGTTGTGGTCCAGAACGCCTGAGTTTGGCATTCTTGAGGCTTGCAGGAAACTCGAGATCGCTTTTGTCGCGTTCTCTCCTTTAGGCAGGCAGTTTTTAACGGGTAAAGCAGTCGATGTTAGCCATCTATCTCCGGATGACATTCGGGCCACGGCCGCCCGCCCGCGTTTTGAGCCGGACGTTTTCGCCAAAAACACAAAACTGCTGACGCCGTTTGGCGAAATTGCGAAATCGCTAGGGCTCACCATGGCACAACTTTCGTTGGCTTGGCTACTGGCTTACCCCAAAGCATCCAACAATCTTTCCTTGATTGCGATTCCAGGCACTAAACATATTGAATACATGAATGAGAACTGGGGTGCTGTAGCTGCAACGATGTCATCTGAAGTGTTCGACACGCTTGATAACCTCATAAACGAAAAAACGGTGGAAGGTAATCGTTATTCCGATGCCAGAATGATTGATACTGATTCCGAACGGGATCGCCTCCGCTAGGTTCTATTCTTGTCCTCCTATCGATACTCTGGCCCCCAAATCTTGCAGCCGGCGACGGGGAGCAGCCACATGAAAAAGCGTCGCAGTTTTGACACCTAGCATCCTTCTGATTGCGCCGGATCGAAGTTACCGAACGGGCAGTTATATAAAAGCCGCAAATAGACTCGAGATTCCTCTGAGAGTGGCCTCGTGGGGTGCTTCGGATCTTCCGTCCTCCAGCCTAGGTCTGCGAATCAATGGCGCTTCCGATACCGAGTCATTAAAGATTATTAATGAACTTAATGATCGAAGCTTGATTAAAGCCGTTGTCCCCACTGATGATGTTACGGTAGATCTCGCCCGAAAGGTAGGCGAGATGTTAGCACTTCCGATTAACTCAAAAATCGCAGTGCAAGTATCGACAGATAAGCTAGCATTTCGGGAATTTTGTCGAGACCATGACTTTCGAACCCCAAACTTTCAACTCTCTTCGATCGACCCCAATCACGAGAGTGTTGCTTTTCCTTGTGTCGCAAAACCGTTAAACCTTTCGGGTAGCCGCGGGGTGATCCGCTGTAACAACCGCGAGGAACTTCAGGCGGCTGTTGATCGAATTGGAAACTTGCTGCAAGAGGAACAAAAGGGGCCGGTCAGGGAGATATTGGTTGAAGATTTTATTGCAGGCGATGAGTATTCCGTCGATGCGATTGTTTCCAATAGTGTCGTGGAGATTCTGGCAATTTTTGAAAAGCCGGATCCTCTCCATGGGCCTTTTTTTGAGGAAACGATTTATGTCACCCCGCCGCGAATTTCGACAGGGCTTACTGAACAGATCGGGAATGAATTGCAAACCGTTTGTGCCGCGATTGGCCTGAATGAAGGACCGATTCATGTGGAGCTTCGGGTGCAAAATCATGAGATTTGGTTTCTGGAATTGGCCAGCCGGACAATCGGCGGTCGATGCGGGAGAATCATCGAGTATCAAACTGGAGTCCCGTTGGAAGAGTTAGTCTTGATAAACGCATTACGACTGCCGCGACCTCAAAAAAACAAATCAAGCGCAAGCGGCGTGATGATGATTCCGGTCACTCAGGAAGGAGTGTTACGCCGCGTTGAGGGCATTAACAAGGCGCGCGCAGTCGAAGGTGTCGTCGATGTTGAAATTGACTGCCGCGAAGGCGAAATATTGCGCGCCTGGCCTGAAGGTGGACCTTACCCCGGCTTCATTTTTGCAACTGCGCAGTCGACAGATACTGTCGAATACGCCTTGAGAGCGTCTTATAAGTGTCTCAAGTTCGTCACGGCACCCTTATTTCAATCAAAATGTTAAAAATGTCTTAAATTTCGGCATAGCGATATAAAGCGGGTTACGGTCAAATTAGTTTCAGCCGAGGGATAGGCTAGTGGACCTTAAAACCTACTTTTATAGAGAGACCCTTATGGTTACCTCTAAAAAACAGCTTGAGTGGGCGAATTCCACTTTTCTTGTAAAACCGCTTGTGTCACTATTCATCCAGCCCAAGGGTTGGTGTATCAATTTTGGGAACAAGTCTTTAAACAATTGGAGGTTTTCTAATGAGAAAATTACTTATCGCGCTTTTCTCCGGTGCGATGTTGACTGCTACTGCGTCCGCTGAGGACGTAAAAATCGGGATTATTCTGGGCTTTACGGGCCCTATTGAATCCCTGACACCAGATATGGCCGCTGGTGCTGAACTTGCTATTGCCGAAGTCAATGGCGGTGGAAAATTTATGGGTGGCTCAAAAGTCACCGGGATCCGGGGTGACTCGACTTGTGTCGACTCGGCCGCGGCTCAAGCCACCGCAGAGCGGCTTGTGACTTCTGACAAAGTTAATGCGATTATGGGTGCCGACTGCTCCGGTGTGACTGGCGCGATCCTCGCCAATGTTGCAATGGCAAATGGCGTGGTCATGATCTCGCCCTCAGCAACTTCACCTGGCCTATCAACAGCTGAGGATAACGGTCTTTTCTTTCGTACGGCGCCGTCGGATGCCCGTCAGGGTCAAGTGGTCGCCGAGATTCTTAAGGACCGAGGCTTTATGAATGCCGCGATCACCTATACCAACAATGATTATGGTAAAGGCTTGGCTGACAGCATTGAAAGCAACTTTAAATCGGTCGGCGGCACGGTGACGATTAACACTTCCCATGAAGAAGGCAAGGGTGACTATAGTGCTGAGGTTGCAGCGCTCGCGCAAGCTGGCGGCGACATCCTCGTGGTTGCCGGGTATCTTGATCAAGGCGGTAAGGCTATTATTCAAAGCTCTCTAGATACAGGTGCTTTTGATATCTTCTATTTACCTGATGGCATGATCGGTGATTCGCTGCCAGCGGCAATTGGCGATGGACTTAACGGTTCGATCGGTGATGTGCCCGGAACGGATAGCCCGGGCGCCACCATGTTTGTGGAATTAGCTGAGAAAGCAGGGTTTAAAGGAGACGGACCGTTCTCGCCTGAATCCTATGATGCAGCAGCGTTAATTATGCTTGCCATGCAGGCCGCGGGCTCAACCAATAGCCAGGATTTCAAATCGAAGGTTATGGACGTCGCTAACGCGCCGGGAAAGAAAGTATTCCCGGGCGACTTATCGGCTGCGCTTGAATACATCGCGGGTGGCGGTGAGGTGGATTACGTTGGGGCTTCAGCGGTTGAATTAATCGGACCAGGCGAATCGGCTGGGAGCTATCGTGAGATTCTTGTTGATGGCGGTAAGAATACAACGGTAGGCTTCCGCTAGCCTAAAATAATTTGGCCCGGGCAATTTGCCCGGGCTTTTTTTTTGGAATTCATCTTTGCTAGAAGTACGTAATCTTTCAAAATTCTTTGGCGGGATTCATGCTGTTGATGATGCTTCGCTCACGATTGAGCAAGGGAGTATCACCGGCTTAATTGGTCCCAACGGCGCGGGTAAAACAACGCTGTTCAATGTTATTTCAGGGCTTTATCGGCCGGATGCGGGTCAGGTCTATTTCGACGGCCAGAATATCACCGGAAAAGCGCCACACGAACTTTTTGGTGACGGCATCTTGCGGACGTTTCAAATCGCACATGAGTTCTCTACCCTAAGTGTCCGCGAAAACCTCATGGTGGTCCCGGGCGGTCAGTCTGGAGAGCGCTTAGTCGACACCTGGCTACGACCGTCGAATGTTGCCCTTGAGGAATTGCAAAATCAAGAGCGAGCGGATGAGGTAATTGATTTTCTTCAACTTACGGCAGTGGCAAATGAACTGGCGGGTAATCTATCGGGCGGTCAGAAAAAATTGCTTGAGCTCGGCAGGACGATGATGGCCGAGCCCAAGATTGTATTTCTCGACGAGGTGGGTGCGGGAGTGAATCGAACGCTTTTGAAGACGATTGGCGATTCAATTATTCGTCTTAACCAAGAGCGGGGCTACACCTTTTGCATGATCGAGCATGATATGGAATTTATTAAGCGATTGTGTGATCCGGTTATCGTCATGGCTTCAGGAAGTGTATTGGCACGAGGGACACCTGATGAAGTCATGAATGATGAAGCAGTGATCGAAGCCTATCTGGGTACCGGCAGAAAACACCAGAGATAAGGATGAGATGAGCTTACTAGAAGGACAGGCAATGTTCGGCGGATACGGCGCCGCTGACATTCTTCAGGATTGCACCATTGCAATCGACAAAGGCGAGGTCGTAGTGGTTGTGGGTCCAAATGGTGCAGGTAAATCGACGGCAATGAAAGCGCTGTTCGGAATGTTGAATCTTCGCAAAGGCTCGTTATTTTTCAATGGAGAGGAGATCACGTCGATGTTGCCCCAAGAGCGTGTCCGGCTCGGAATGGGGTTTGTTCCGCAAAATTCAAACGTATTCACGTCGATGACGGTCGAAGAGAATCTGGAAATGGGCGCATTTATTCGACGCGATGATTACTCGGAGTCGATCGCGCAGGTTTTTCGATTATTTCCGGCGCTCGAGGAAAAACGCAGCCAGCCTGCGGGTGAATTGTCAGGGGGTCAACGACAACAGGTAGCAGTCGGCCGAGCCTTAATGACTAACCCAGACGTGCTAATGCTTGATGAGCCCACAGCAGGCGTGTCGCCAATCGTCATGGACGAGCTATTCGATCGCATCCTTGAAGTCGCCAAGACCGGGATTGCAGTGATTATGGTGGAGCAAAATGCTCGCCAGGCGCTTGAGATCGCGGATCGGGGGTATGTGCTGGTCCAGGGGCAGAACCGCTATAGTGATACGGGTGCTGCACTGCTTGCCGATCAAAATGTCCGAAAAGCATTTTTGGGAGGATGACGTTTGATAGATATCCTTAATGCGCTCGCGCTGTTAGCAAACTTTGTGATTGTTCCTGCCCTTGCTTACGGGAGCCAACTTGCTCTTGGCGCCCTCGGCGTAACCATGATTTATGCCGTCCTGCGATTTTCGAACTTCGCTCACGGAGAGACGATGTCCTTTGGCGCCATGATCTCTGTTCTCGCCACCTGGGGACTTCAAGAAGCTGGCATCACGATTGGTTCATTGCCCACAGCGCTGTTGGCGCTGCCGATCAGTATTATTGCGACGGTCTGTGTTTGCCTGCTTTTTGATCGGCTGGTTTATCGCTATTATCGGACTCAAAAAGCGGCGCCAGTGACCTACTTAATTATTTCGGTCGGCGTACTCTTTGTCCTGAGCGGAGTGATTCGGTTCATTATCGGGCCCAAAGATCAGATCTTTGCCGATGGTCAGCGGTTTATTCTTAAGGCCCGGGCATTTAAGGAGATGACGGGCCTTGATCAAGGACTCGCTATTAAAACGACTCAAGGAGTGACGGTTGTCACGGCTGTTGTTATCGTGGCGCTATTGTTTTGGTTCCTGAATCGAACACGGACGGGTAAGTCAATGCGGGCGTATTCGGACAACGAGGAGCTTGCGTTACTCTCGGGAATCAATCCTGCGCGTGTTGTCATGATTACATGGATTATTACTGGAGCATTGGCAGCCATCGCGGGCACGCTTTATGGTCTCGATAAAGGCTACAAACCGTTTACTTATCTCGGCTTGGTACTGCCCATCTTTTCCGCGGCAATTGTCGGGGGGGTGGGTAATCCGGTAGGAGCAATATTCGGGGGTTTTGTCATCGCCTTTTCGGAAATGTTGCTGACGTTCGCCTACAAGCGCGTCATTGCTTATCTGACTCCCGGGGACTGGGTTCCTGATGGGCTCATGCAGTTATTGGCCACAGACTATAAGCTCGCGGTTTCTTTTGTGATTTTAGTGATCGTTCTTTTGATCAAGCCAACCGGCATGTTTAGCGGGAAAACCTTATGACCGAGCGCTGGCGTAATTCACTTTTGTTTGCGGGGATGGCTGCGCTTTTGGTCGCGGTGGGGGTTTTTCAGAGTTCAAACCTTGCGCTTGCGATCCTGAATTTATGCTTGATATCAGCGATTATGACGCTAGGCGTCAACATCCAGTGGGGCTATGCCGGCCTGTTTAACGCCGGCGTGATGGGGTTTACCGCGCTCGGGGGATTGGCGGCCGTGATTATTTCTGTCCCGCCGGTTACTGAGGCCTGGACTGCCGGTGGTGTTCGCGCCGTTTCAGGACTTTGTTTGGGAGTATTGGCGATCGCGCTCGGCATCCTGACCTGGAAAAAGCTGGCACTTAACAAGACGGCTCGGGGCTGGGCTTCGGCATTGATCGTGGTGATAGGTGTTGTCGTCATGCGGTGGGTCATCGATCCCGCAGTTGAAGCGATTGAGGCAGTTGAACCCGCTAAAACCGGTTTTCTGGGAGGGTTTGGTTTACCCATTATGTTCGCTTGGATGGCCGGTGGCGCGTTGGCCGCGTTGGCCGCGTGGGCAATCGGTAAGATTTCGCTAGGACTGCGATCCGATTATTTAGCGATCGCGACGCTTGGCATTTCTGAAATCATTATTTACATCCTAAAAAATGAAGATTGGCTTGCGCGTGGCGTAAAAAATGTAAACGGTTTGTCGCGACCGGTTCCGTACGAGATTGAACTTCAGTCAACGCTTTGGGTTCAGAGCTTGGCATCACGAATTGATATTAATTTGATTGAGCTATCCTCGATTATTGTGAAGCTTTGTTACGCCGGATTGTTTGTTGTGGTGCTTGCGTTGATCTACTGGCTGTCTGAACGCGCGTTACGTTCTCCTTGGGGTCGTATGATGCGTGCAATTCGAGATAATGAAATAGCGGCGGGGGCGATGGGAAAAAATGTAACATCCCGACATCTCCAGGTTTTTATCCTGGGGTCAGCTGTGATTGGAATTGCCGGCGCGATGCTCACAACTTTAGACGGTATTTTTACACCATCCACCTATCAACCCTTAAGGTTTACATTTCTTGTTTGGGTGATGGTCATCGTTGGCGGCTCAGGCAACAATCTGGGATCGATCCTCGGCGGTTTTGTGATCTGGTTCTTCTGGATCGAAGCTGAACCCTTAGGTCTTGGCCTAATCAGTTTTCTCACATCGTCGATGGCGGAAGATAGTCCGATCAGAATTCACCTTCTCCAAAACGCAGCTTATACGCGATACATTACGATGGGGGCGGTGTTGTTACTGGTGCTTCGATTTTCACCCCGGGGCTTGATCCCGGAGCGAAATCGTTAGTCTGAGGCGGTTTAAAAAGTTTTTAGTGATTCAAATAGTTCGGCGGCCTCCGCATCGGTCATGGGAAGCACCGGCTCTCTGCAATCACCCACGTCGAATCCTCTGTGATTTGCCGCAGCCTTAACCGCCGCGTTATAAACATGTGACCAAACAAAGAGTTGGGAGCCGATGAGTTTTTCCCATAACGCTGCGCCTGCGGATAAGTCCCCTTCGCTGACCATCTGAAACAGTGCGACCGCCTCGTCGGGTATGAAATTAACTGATCCCCATACGCAGCCCACGCAACCGGCGACGAGCGCCTGATAGGTAATGGGGTCCCCTCCGTTAAATACTTTTCCACCGGTTCGAATCAGTTCTTGAATCCGAATGAAGTCTCCGGTGCTATCTTTGATGTATTCAATACCATCGATATCTAAAAGTGCAGAGAACATCTCGGGCGTCACATCAAATCCCGAGTGAACCGGAATGTTATACACCATAAGCGGTGCTGAACTGCATTTGGCAACCGCCTCATAGTGAGACATAACCCCTCTCGCGTCCGGACCTTCAAAGTAGGGTGGAAGGACCATCACAGCATCGGCTCCGTTATCAGCCGCATGCTGGGTAGTATTTATGGTGTCAGCTAAATAGATGGCGGAAGTCTGCGCAATCATTTTTGCTTTGCCTTGAATATGTTTGCCGGTAATCTCAATGAGACGTTTTTTCTCATCAGAGCTAAGATATGCAAACTCACCGGTGCCACCGCAAGGGAGGATGATATCGACCTTAGCGTCGAGCATTCTATCGATATGCGCAAGATAGCGCCCCTCGTCGATACTTGCGCCGGAAGGGTCGAATACGGTGCAAACCGGCACACAGACTCCGGATAGATCAGACATGATTAACCTCGTTTTAGATGGTAATTCTGGTTTGGTTTAATGATAGTCTAGATTCCAAGTCGGTGAGACGCTAGTCACTCTTTACCATATTGAAATTTCAGGGAGAATCCATGACGTCGGAAAAAGTTGCAATTGTGACAGCAGGGGGCGGAGGTATTGGCGAAGGCGTTTGTCGGGAATTGAAGAAGAGCGGCTATCGGCTTACCATCATGTCTCGAAGCGAGTCTTGCGAAAAACTCGCCGAGGAGTTGGGAGGTATCGGTGTTCGAGGGTCAGTTGCTGATGCAGAAGATCTCAAGAACGTAGTGAGCACTACATTGAAAAAATTCGGACGAATTGATGCTGTCGTCAATCACACCGCTCATCCACCGAAAGGGGAGCTGCTAGAAATAGACGATGAAGCGTGGCATGTAGGCTTAGACGTTCTTATTCTCAACGTTGTTCGAATGGCTCGCCTGGTGACGCCCCACATGCTCAAGCAAGGCCATGGTGTCTGGGTTAATATCTCGACGTTTGCGGCTTTTGAGCCTGAGCAATCGCTGCCCGTTTCGTGCACGCTAAGAGCTGGGCTATCAGCCTTCGCAAAACTATATGCAGACCGTTATGCAGCATCGAATATACGAATGAATAACGTCCTGCCTGGGTATATCGATAGCCTGGATCACGCAGAGTCTACGAAAGACAGAATTCCGCTGGGACGTATTGGCACGGTCCAAGAGATTGCACAGACCACACGTTTTCTGATATCCGATGAAGCGGGCTATATCACCGGACAAAATCTAATCGTAGACGGGGGAATGACCCGCCATTTGTAAGTGCAGGCTATGAAATATGGCTCCCCGAGCTGGACTCGAACCAGCGACATATGGATTAACAGTCCACCGTTCTACCAACTGAACTATCGGGGAATACAAGGGGGCGCAATGCTAATAGCACTCTTGTCGCGGGTCAAGGTCAGATTACTCGCAGCGCAATTTTTGACCATTTGGAGAATCTGACGAGATTCGAGCGCGACCGGTCCGGTGGAGCACGACGGCGATACCATACACGGCGTTTTCATCACAGACCGCAAAATGACCGTTGGGCCAGAGATCACCAAACGGCTTAAATCGGACCCAAAAGGGTGTTCGCCACCGGACAGTAAGATGTTTGATAGGGGATTGATGGCTGAGCACGGTCTCGGCAGAGTCAAATTTTGAATTTCGGTTGACGTCTACGAAGCTAAACCACCCGATTGACCAGTCGATCTGGCTCACACACCCGGTTTGCGGACTTCCGGGGCATAAAATGACGACCGCGCCGGCGTTCACGGCATAACCACGAGCCTCGTAGACACTCTCGAAAATGCGTGTCGCCGCGACCTCTGTTCTTTTTGCGATAATCACGTTGGTGAGTCTTGGGAAACCCGTCAGCATTAGGGTTGAAATGATAGCCAGTGTGATTAAGCATTCGATCGCGGAAAACCCGTTCAACGCGTTTATTGCGCGCGTTGTGTGTTGGGGTTTTGAACGACTGCTAATCATGGGTGATCATTTGAGCCGTCCCGTCCATTAATTACAGTGAACTTTTCCACAATAATATGAAGCGCGAATTTTGTCTTGAGAGCAATTTTGATCCGGCGGGAGATCAGCCAGAAGCGATAGAGCGCATTCTTGATGGCGTTGAATCTGGAGAAGCATTCCAGACGTTGCTCGGTGTGACAGGTTCTGGCAAAACCTTTACGATGGCCCACGTTATTGCACGATTAGGCCAACCTGCGCTGGTGTTGGCGCCGAATAAGACTCTCGCTGCACAGTTGTATTCCGAGATGCGGGAATTCTTCCCGCGAAATGCCGTTGAATATTTTGTGTCTTATTACGACTACTATCAGCCAGAGGCGTACGTGCCTGCTAGTGATACCTATATCGAGAAAGACGCTTCGATAAACGAACACATTGACCAAATGCGTTTATCGGCAACCAAGGCAATTCTTGAGCGCGAAGATGTGGTGATTGTGGCGACGGTGTCCGCGATCTATGGTCTTGGAGATCCCGCGGCATACCATGGCATGATCTTGCACTTGAGGGAAGGCGCAGAATCAGGACAGCGCGAGATGCTTCGTCGCCTGGCTGAACTTCAATACACGCGCAACGAGATTGATTTAAGGCGCGGCAATTTTCGGGTTCGTGGTGATGTGATCGATATTTTTCCCGCAGAGTCTGAAAGATTTGCTGTTCGAGTAGAGCTTTTCGGAGATCAGATTGAGCGGCTGTCGAGGTTTGATCCGTTAACCGGAGAAACCAATGAGAATTTGACACGGTTTACGATCTACCCCAAAAGTCATTACGTTACCCCGCGCGACAAAATACTCGACGCGGTAGATCACATTAAAAAAGAGTTAAAAATCCGTCTCAAATTTCTGCGAGAAAACGACAAGCTAGTGGAAGCTCAGCGCCTCGAGCAACGGACCAAGTATGATCTTGAAATGATGCAGGAACTCGGTTATTGCGCAGGGATTGAGAATTATTCCCGGTTCCTGTCAGGTCGAAATCCAGGCGAAGCGCCGCCGACTCTGATCGACTATTTGCCGGCTAAATCGCTAATGATTATCGATGAAAGTCATGTAACGATTCCTCAGTTGGGTGCGATGTTCAAAGGGGACCGCTCGCGGAAAGAAAATCTTGTTGAGTACGGTTTTCGACTTCCCTCGGCTCTTGATAATCGCCCGCTTCGGTTCGACGAGTTTGAATCCCTTATGCCCCGGACGGTGTTTGTGTCTGCAACACCTTCGGATTATGAAAAGACTCACAGTTCAAGCGTTATCGAGCAAGTCGTACGCCCAACAGGACTGGTCGATCCAGAGATCGAAGTCCGCCCTGTTACGACTCAGGTTGATGACCTGATGTCAGAAGCTAGGGAACGTGCGGCACTGGGTGAAAGAGTTTTGGTAACGACACTAACCAAGCGCATGTCGGAAGATCTTACCGATTATTTAAACGATCACGATATTAAAGTTCGTTATCTTCACTCGGATATTGACACGGTCGAGCGAGTGGAAATTCTCTCTGATTTACGCAAGGGAACTTTTGATGTCTTGGTCGGCATTAATTTATTGAGAGAGGGTCTTGATCTGCCTGAGGTGTCACTGGTTGCTATCCTGGACGCCGACAAGGAGGGTTTCCTGCGATCAACGCGCTCGTTAATCCAGACAATTGGCCGGGCCGCAAGGAATATCAACGGGAAAGCGATTCTCTATGCCGACCGGATTACTGACTCTATGAAACGAGCGATCGATGAAACCGAACGTCGCCGAGAAAAGCAGCAGTTGTTTAATGAACTCAATAACATCACCCCAAAATCGGTGCAAAAGCCGATTAACGAGATGATTGAAGGCGTCGTTGCTGACCCGAAATCGCGAACAACGTCGCGATCGAGAACCCAAGGAAAGGATGCGGTCATTGATTCTGTGGTCGTTGATTTATCGGCAGAAGAATTCAAAAAACGAGTCAAAGGACTGGAAGAACAGATGTATTCGTTGGCTCGCGATCTTGAATTCGAGAAGGCAGCTCAGATGCGAGATGAAATCGCCAAGCTCAAGGAGGCACATTTTGGAGTGTCAACAAAGGCGGCTTAGGGTTAATCAATAGACCGTATGGGGTGCGAAATACGAATGAGCTCACTCAGTTTTGTCCCAGACGTTCCTTCGGAATCAAAATGTCGTAGAATCTCAGTTACAGGCGCGTAGCTCAGTGGTAGAGCACCACCTTGACATGGTGGTGGTCGGTGGTTCGATCCCACTCGCGCCTACCAAAACCTCGGTAAAAAAAGAGTCTCTTCGGAGGCTTTTTTTTGGTTTGCCATAAAGTGCCATTAAATACCATCAAATGTCCCACAATCTGACCCACAAATTTTTGGGTCTCGGATTGCAATTGAGTCTGTTATTGCAGGCTCAAACCGGCCACCGCCGCATGGAATTCCTCGTCCGTTGCTGACAGCAGCTTCAGTTCTGGTTTCTTCCATCTTATCCATCTCTATCTATTCGTATTTTTTACGCCGCCTCGATCTTTAAGGGGTTTTGGTTTGAGGATGGGTTTGGTATCGTTCCACTACGTTTTAATTCCAATTGGAGATTTTTATGTTCCACCGTTCTTTCATGACAATTTGCTCTTTAGCTCTGCTTTTCACAGGAAACGCGTTCGCAGAGACCCGGGTGACTTATAAATCTGCGAAATCAACGTCTTCTTATTACCAAATGGCAGTACAAATCGCCGAGGCGATGAAAGCCGGGTCTGACGGTGAGATTATCGTCACTGTTGAAGAGAGTCAGGGGTCGGTTCAAAACGTCATGGAGGTAAAGGCACGAGGCGGCGACTACGTGTTTACAACCCCGCCGGTACTGGTTCGTTTGGCCCAAGGCGGCAAAGCGATGTTTAAGGACAAGAGTGATCCAAAATTTAATAAAATTCGGGCGCTTTTCCCGATTCCATCTCTCACCATGCATTTTGTAATGAGCAATAAAAGCGGCGTCACTGACTTTTCCGGAATGGAAGGCAAGACCATTTTGCTGGGAAAAGGTTCGTTTGGTGCAAAAGAGGGTGCGAAGTACATCAAACTTTTTGGCTTGGAAGGCAAAGTCGAACTGGCGGACGCAGAACTTTCTAACGCTGTTGCTGCACTCAAGAACGGACAGATCGACGGCTTTGTAACAGCTGGCTCTTTCCCGGCGCCAAATGTCATTGAGGCCGCCGCATCCGTTGGCGTTACGGTACTGTCATTATCGGATGATGCCATCGCCAAAACAAAACGCGCAAGACTTGTGATTCCGGCCGGTACCTATGCGGGGCAGGGGAGTGATATCGTGACCACATCGCTACCTGTTGTTGCTTACACCACGACCGAGATGGATGAGAAGATTGCCTACGAGCTTACCAAAACATACTGGGAACAAAAGAAAGAGATGGGCGCAGGCGCGGCCTGGTGGAATGGCGTGAATGAGGGTTTAATGGAAAATATCTCGGGAAAGATTCATCCAGGCGCCGCTATTTTTTATGATGAGATTGGCATCCCGTTGACCGACGCACAGCGTTAGGCGCTTGCTTTTTAGCTGAAACATGGTCGCGTCGTGGTGGCGTTGGGCTGCGCTCACGCTTGCGGCGACGACCGTGGTGTTTCATATCGGGCTGGTTTTTTCAGGGCTCACTCCAAATCTTGTTAGTCGCCCTATTCATATGGCGCTCGCGCTGCCTTGGGTGCTCTGTGTGGGTCATTCATCGAGATGGCAGAGGGTATCGGGAGTTGCGCTTTGCGTGCTCGGGGTGGCGGCCTGCGTCTGGGTAGCGACTCATGAGGATGCGCTTGCCGACCAGTATGGATTTTTAGAGGGAACATCGCAGCTGATTCTGGCGATCGTTCTGCTCACGGTTGTTTTAGAGGCGGCTCGGCGATCGATAGGCTGGCCGCTGCCGATTGTTGCGCTTCTCGCGATCGTTTATGGTCTGGCGGGACAATATATTCCGGGAGAGTTTGGTCACGCAGGCACGCCCATTTCGAGTTTTATGGGGACATTAACCATTGCCGAAGGCGGACTGTGGGGAAGTCTCACCGGGATCTCGGTCGGGATTGTCGCGATTTTTGTAATTTTGGGGGCGACCCTGAACGCGGGTGAGGCCGGTCGAGGCTTCATGAATGTCGCTTCCGCTGCGGCCGGCCGCTTAAAGGGTGGAGCTGCAAAAGTATCGATTCTGGCTTCAGCGCTATTTGGATCGATATCAGGTTCGGCATCAGCCAATGTGGCATCCACCGGCGCAATCACGATGCCTGCAATGCAAAAACTGGGTTATCCAAAACGTTTGACAGCGGCAGTTGAGGCCGTTGCGTCGTCGGGCGGACAGATTATGCCGCCCCTAATGGGCGCAGGGGCTTTTGTCATGGTTGAGCTCACAGGCACCCCGTATACCGGCGTCATGAGTGCAGCGCTCTTTCCCGCAGTGCTGTACTTTATCGCGGTTTGGGTCGGGGTTAATGCCTATGCCGATCGTTTTTCGTTGAAGCCTGTGGCGCGCGAAGACCAACCCGCGTTGCGAGAAGTCGCGATCACATCTATTTTCTTTCTTATCCCATTTTCGATTTTGATGTGGTTGTTGCTGGCGGTGGGTTACACCCCGCAACGTTCCGCTGTTGTCGCAATCTTTGCCGCTTTGGCACTGCTTTTGTTAAACAACAAGCTCAAATTTTCATGGCGCGATGCGGGGTGTCGTATCGAGATATCGCTTATCTCCGCTTCAAAACAGATTGCCATGATTGCCTCAATTATTCTCTGCGCGTCGATTGTCATTGGCGTGCTGGGTATCACGGGTCTTGGTGTCAAAATTACATCTCTGATTATGTCGGGGAGCGGAGGCGTTTTATGGCCTGCGCTTATCTTGACGGCGATCGCTTGCTTGATTCTTGGAATGGAAATTCCAACCACTGGCGCTTACATCATTTGTGTTTCTGTTGCAGGCCCGGCATTGATTGATCTCGGGATGGCGCCGCTGCAAGCCCATTTATTCGTATTCTGGTTTGCATTAATTTCAACGATTACGCCACCAGTCTGTGGCGCGGTCTTTATTGCTTCCGGGATGATAGGCGCGAACTGGTTAAAGGTCGCCTTGACGGCCATGTCACTCGGGGTTGGGCTCTATATTGTTCCCCTGGCGTTAGCGGCTGATATCGCGCTGATTCAGATTGCAGATAGGCCCGTTGCGGCGATGTTGATGGCGCTTAGAACCGGCATTGGCTTATGGCTAATTTCGCGAGCGTTAATTTCTCCAGGCTCGGGGGTTCTGCGGTTTTTCATGATCGGTCTTGGCGGACTTATTATTTTTGTCCCGGTTTCGATCAGTTGAGCATTTACAATCAATAAAGGTTTTTCTTGACTATAATACGCGTCGTTTTACTTTCGACGATTGCGAGTCACAGGATTCGTCTTATTCGCTAAATAAAAGAAGTTAGAAGTTTTAGGTTTCAGGTCAAATTATTTCAATATGAAAATTACATTACCCGATCAGAGTGTTCGCGAATATCCGGCGCCATTGAGCGTGATCGAGGTAGCGGCTGATATCGGCCCCGGGCTTGCCAAGGCGACGCTCGCGGGCGAAGTTGATGGCCGGTTGGTAGATGCCTCTTTCGTGATGGATGCTGATGCGCAACTTCGGATTATTACCGGCAAAGATCCAGAAGGACTTGAGGTGATCAGGCACTCTTGTGCCCATCTTTTAGCGCAAGCAGTCAAGCAGCTTTTTCCCGACGCTCAGGTGACGATCGGCCCCGTCATAGAAGATGGGTTCTATTATGATTTTTCCTACGCAGACGGTTTTTCAGAAGGGGATCTTGAGCGTATACAGGCGCAGATGGAATTGCTTGCCTCCGAAGGGGCGCAAGTTGAACGACTTTCGATGAGTAGAAACGACGCGATTGATTTTTTTCGGGGAATTGGTGAGGAGTACAAGGCAAAGATCATTGAGGATATTCCGGCGGAAGAAGAGTTGTCGTTGTATCGCCAGGGCGATTTCACAGATCTGTGTCGCGGCCCTCATGTGGCTAACCTGAAGCAAATCCGCGCATTTAAATTAACGAAGCTTGCCGGCGCCTATTGGCGGGGCAATTCTGAAAATGAAATGCTGCAGCGAATCTACGGCACGGCTTGGCCTGACAAGAAGACACTGGATGCCCATCTACATCGAATCGCGGAAGCTGAAAAACGAGATCATCGGCGAATCGGAAAAGATTTGGATCTTTTTCATTTTCAGGAAGAGGCGCCAGGTATGGTGTTTTGGCATCGGGATGGCTGGTCACTTTATACCGCCGTTGAAGCCTACGTTCGGGAGCTACTCTTAGAGTACGATTATCAAGAGGTCCACACGCCTCAAATGCTGGATCGCAGCCTTTGGGAGCGTTCCGGGCATTGGGATAAATTTCGAGACAACATGTTTACCACTCATGTGGATGGTCGTGATTACGCCATCAAGCCAATGAATTGTCCCGGACACGTTCAGCTTTTTAATCAGGGGTTGCGAAGCTATCGTGATTTACCGATTCGGATTGCAGAATTCGGGATGGTGCATCGCAATGAGCCATCTGGCACATTGCATGGACTTTTGCGAGCTCGTCGGTTTACTCAGGATGACGCTCATGTGTTTTGCACAGAAGACCAACTTCAGGCGGAGGTATCAACCCTGATTGAGCTCACTTACCGGATGTATAAAGATTTTGGATTTACAGATATTGAAGTAGCGCTGTCGACTCGACCAAAGCAAAGGGTGGGTGAGGATGCGTTATGGGATCGGGCCGAGGAGGCGCTTGCAAAAGCGTTGGAAGAGAAAGACATTCCGTATACGGTTCAGCCTGGGGAAGGGGCATTTTACGGACCCAAACATGAGTTTGTACTTCGGGATTCGATCGGAAGGCGATGGCAATGCGGGACAATTCAGGTGGACTTTTCAATGCCTGGTCGGTTAGGCGCGACTTTTGTTGCCGAGGATGGGTCTAAGCAGGTACCTGTGATGATTCATCGAGCTATCTTAGGTTCGCTCGAGCGATTCATCGGCATTCTTATCGAAGATACCGAAGGTAAAATGCCGTTTTGGCTTGCGCCCGTTCAGGCGATTCTGATGAATATTACCGACCGACAGCGGGACTTTGTCGTCGAAACTGAAAAATTCCTTAAAAAACAGGGGCTCCGGATCGAAAGTGACTTGAGAAACGAGAAAATAGGCTATAAAATCCGACAGTCAACTCTTCGGCGAGTTCCCTACCTTCTGGTGGTGGGAGATAAAGAGACAGCCGAAGGTACTGTTGCCGTGCGTACGCGAGAGGGTGAAGACCTCGGAACCATTAAGGTTTCTGATTTATACCAGGAATTACTTCATCTCGACGCTAGCGCGCGGCTTTAATTTTTGGAGGATGCGGCAATAGCAGGATCAAAAGAGCAACGGCTCAATGAAGACATCACTTACGAAAAACTTCGTTTAGTAAGTGATACCGGTGAACAGTTAGGGATACTTAACGCTCAGGAAGCGCGCGCCGCGGCAGAGGAGAGAGGACTCGATCTTGTAGAGATCGCGCCAAATGCAGATCCTCCGGTCTGCAGACTCATGGACTACGGCAAGTTTCTATACGCTAATTCCAAAAAAAAGCAGGAGTCCAAAAAGAAGCAAAAGCAGATCACGGTCAAGGAGATAAAGTTCCGGCCCGGTACCGATGTTGGGGACTACGGAATTAAAGTTCGTCGCCTGACGGAGTTCCTGGATACTGGTAACAAAGTAAAAGTAACGCTTCGTTTCAGGGGGCGCGAAATGGCGCACCAAGAGCTCGGAATGGAAATGCTGAAACGAGTAGAAGAAGATTTAAAAGAAGTCGGCGTCGTGGAGCAGATGCCAAAAATGGAAGGGCGGCAGATGGTGATGGTTATTGCCTCCTTGAAACCGTAACAACTTAAAATTATCAAGATTAGAATAGCATTTATGCCTAAACTGAAAACGAACCGCGGCGCTGCAAAGCGTTTCAAGCGTACGGCGTCCGGAAAATTTAAACGTTCCCAAGCCTATCTCAATCACATTCTGACCAAGAAATCGACGAAGCGTAAGCGTCAGTTGAGAGAAGGGTTAATTGTGGATGCGTCAGATCAGGCAGCTGTTCGGCGAATGCTGCCGTACGCCTAGAGCGAAGAATAATTCTTTCGAATCTTTAAAGAGCTTAAATAATGCCAAGAGTAAAAAGAGGTGTGACCGCACGGGCGCGCCACAACAAAGTGATCTCACGGGCCAAAGGGTACCGAGGAGCGAGAAATAACGTATTTCGGGTCGCTAATCAAGCGGTAATGAAAGCAGACCAGTACGCTTATCGAGATCGTCGACAGCGTAAACGTCAGTTTCGTTCGTTGTGGATTGTTCGTATTAATGCAGCGGCTCGGATGCATGATCTCAACTATAGCCGACTGATCGATGGTCTAAGTAAAGCAAATATCATCGTAGACCGTAAGATTCTTGCCGACATGGCAGTAAACGATCAAGGATCGTTTGCGGCATTGGCAGGCCAGGCGAAAGCTGCCCTGGCGGCCTAGCCCTTTCTTTATTAAGGCTCGCAAGACGGGCTGAAAAAAAGGGAAAGGCGGTTACCACCTTTCCCTTTTTTTATTTCCAGTCAATTCTAATTCATGGAAAAAAATTCAAACGCAGATCTCGATCGGTTACTCAAGTCAGGGTTGTCCGATATTACTCATGCGGAAAACTCAAAGAATCTTGAAGCCGTCCGGGTTCAACTGCTCGGTAAACAAGGATCTGTAACAAGCCAGTTAAAGGTTATTGGCTCTTTGGCGCCAGAAGACCGTAGCGCCTTTGGCGCGGCGGTCAATCGAGTCCGGGCGGAGTTAACGACAGCAATTGAAAGCAGGTCGCTCGCAATTGTTGAGGTCGAGCGTCAGATCAAAATTGAATCTCAAAGGATTGACGTCACGCTACCCGGTCGTGGTCTCGAGCCAGGCGGCCTGCATCCGGTGACCCGGACTTTGCGGAAAATTGAAAGAATCTTCCTGCGCGCCGGGTTTAATATCGCCTACGGCCCTGAAATTGAAGACGATTTTCATAATTTCGAGGCGTTAAATATCCCAAAGAATCATCCCGCTCGGGCAATGCATGATACGTTCTATCTGGACCCCGAGACGGTATTGCGTACGCACACCTCTCCGGTCCAGGTTCGCTATCTTGAGAACAATCATCCGCCTGTCAATGTCATTGCGCCAGGCCGGGTTTATCGCTGCGACTCTGATGTGACGCACACGCCAATGTTCCACCAGCTTGAAGGGCTAGCGGTTGATACGGACATTTCTTTTGGGGACTTAAAAGGTATATTGATCTTCTTTTTGCAAGAATTTTTTGAGCGCGATTTACCGGTGCGATTTCGTCCATCATTTTTCCCATTTACCGAGCCATCGGCCGAGGTTGATATGGGTTGTGTTTTTTGTGACGGGGCCGGCTGCCGGATATGTGGACAGAGCGGATGGCTAGAAGTATTGGGCTGTGGGATGGTTCACCCGGAAGTCTTTGCGCAAGTCGGAATTGATAATGAACGATATACCGGGTATGCCTTCGGTTTGGGAATCGAACGGCTGACAATGCTTCGATATGGCGTTAATGATCTCAGGGTTTTCTTTGAGAACGAAGTCAGCTTTCTTCGACAGTTTACCTAAAGAAACCAGCCATGATTATTAGCGAAAATTGGTTGCGTGAATGGGTGGATTTTGATGTTTCGTTCGATGACCTTCCTGCATTGTTGACTCAGGCCGGGCTAGAAACGGGTGTGGTCTCTATTGTCCCCGCACTCTCTGAGGGAATTGTGGCTGCACGGGTTGAACTCGTAACGCCACACCCCAATGCGGATGGTCTATCGGTTTGTGAAGTCGATGGTGGCCGTCAAAAACATTATCAAATTGTATGTGGCGCAGAAAACGTTCGAGCCGGAATGCTCACGGCGCTCGCCACGCCTGATACTGTTCTGGCAAATGGTCAACAAATTTCAAACCAGGATCTTCGTGGGGTGATCTCCGAAGGCATGCTTTGCTCAGGCAATGAGTTGGGCTTAGAGGATCAGTCCTCGGGAATTTTAGAGCTTGATCCTCACCTAACTCCCGGTCAGATGCTCGACAAGCATTTACAGCTGCCGGATCGCGTTTTTGAGGTTGAGCTGACCCCTAACCGGGGCGACTGTTTAAGCATCCTTGGTGTCGCAAGAGAAACCGCGACGGTCACTCATGGGACCTTAAAAGGACCAACGATAAAAAAAGTTGAGTCCGAATCAAAGAAGACCCGCTCAATCACACTTGATCAGCCCGACGATTGCCCACGTTATGTTGGGCGCGTGCTCAGTGGTGTCTCACCGAATACCCGTAGTCCGGACATCATCCGAGAACGTCTGCGAAGATCAGACGTTCGAAGTGTTGATGCGTTAGTTGATATCACCAACTATCTCATGCTTGAGACTGGTCAACCGATGCACGCTTTTGATAACGATCGATTAAAGGGTGGGATAGTGGTTCGGCGTGCATCATCTTCCGAGCAATTGACGCTTTTGGATGGACAAGAGCTTACGCTGAGTGAAGATAATCTGGTGATCACAGATGGTTCTGGTCCAATCGCGCTCGGCGGAATAAAAGGGGGTGCAAGCACAATGATTAGTGAGCGGACTTCCTCATTATTCCTTGAAGCGGCTTCATTTAATCCGGACTGTATTGCAAGAACCGCAAGACAATTTAGCATTAATTCAGATGCGGCTCATCGATTCGAAAGGGGAGTAGATTTCAACCTTCCCGCGTTAGCGATCGAGCGGGCAAGTGCGTTGGTAATCGAACTATGCGGGGGTACGCCTGGACCGCTTATTGACCAAACAATTCCGCAATGTCTCCCTGAGCGTCGCTCGATCATTCTGAGACAAGCGCGTCTAAAAAGAATGCTTGGTACCACCGTTTCTACGCAGAGCGTAGATTCTGTTTTCAAGGCGGCTCAGTTTGAGTGCGCTCCGGTAAATTCGGGGTGGTCCGTCACGCCCCCGTCTTATCGTTATGATCTCACAGGAGAGCATGACCTGATTGAAGAGGTTGCGCGATTGGTCGGTTATGATCAATTCGACAGTCATCCGCCCAGTGTTCGGGTTGGCGCTCAGCTTGCACCTGAGGGCATACTTGATCTGGATCGAGTTAAAGACTTATTAGTCGGCCTAGGCTACTTCGAAGCTATCACTTACAGTTTTGTCTCCAGCGAATTACAGGGACTTGTTAGCGGCGGCGAAAAGGGGATTGGACTTCAAAATCCGATTGCGGCCCAGTTTTCTGAGATGCGTTTGACGTTACTGCCCGGACTGCTCAACGCGCTTGCCAATAAT